>LULK01001355.1_pt1 | contig 16936 bp, 26 predicted proteins | sample 728181 | NCBI WGS metagenome assembly LULK01 (sample SAMN03860291, study PRJNA289734) | marine metagenome | biome: seawater column; feature: ocean; material: water; isolation source: Red Sea water column Station 169 - depth 10m | place: Saudi Arabia: Red Sea | collected 2011-10-15 | depth 10 m | reverse complement strand
AATGTAGGCCATTTATATTCCTATGTGATTTCTAATATTGATAATGTTGCATCTATCTTTGCGGCAACAGAACAATCTATTTTAATTATGTCGGTTGCTTGAACTACAACTTTACCACCTGTTAAAAGTTCTAATGAAGAACCAGCTGGAATACTAACATCTTTTGCTAATAAAACTGTTTCGTTTGTTTCTGTATCTGAAGTATCTGATACTAATTGTACATCTGCTGTGACAGATGTTGTATGAATATTACAAAGAACTAAACCAATAACAACTGTCGTTGTAGAATTTGGTACTGTGTACAATGTTAATGGAGTTCCAGCACTTGCTGGCATTGCACCATTTGTTTTTACTTTAAAAGTATTTGCCATTTAATCTCCTTATCCTAAAGCTATCGCAAGTGGTAAAGCATTTGGGTCAGTTTCTGATATTGTTCCTGTTACTGACATTGTGCTTGTTATTGCATTTGATGATATGTTGATTTGAAACAACTCTACATTATCACTACCATCATTTATTTTAACCTTTAAAACTCCTGATGTTCCATTATCAACCCAAATTGTACCAGCGGCAACAGAACTAGGTGCAGAACTACCAATATGACTTGTGTTTAAAGCACCTAAAATATTGTTAAGTTCAGAACGAAAAGTTCCGAAAGCTTGATTTGCAAGTGAAACATCTGTAACTTGTGACATAATTCTTTATACTCCTATTTGATTAACTTTTCAAGCCTACTCCTTGTGCTCTAAAATCAAAAGTTTTGCTTATTATTGTATTACTACTATTTTTAAACACAATGTCAAAGCCTGTTTTTGATTTATTTGTTATAACAAAAAAATCACCTGATGCAAGGTCTTGTCCTGTAACAGTTAGATTTGGTGTTGCGTAAAAAGCATTTGTAAATGTAACTGATTTTGTTGATGTTCCAGAGGCAATATCGTCGCCTGTTTCTGATCTTTTTTCTAAAACTAATTTAACTTGTAATCCTGTTATTAATGGTTTTGCTTTATTGTTATCAGATGTTAAAACAGTTCTAAATTTAAAATACCTACCTTTAAAAGTTCCCTGTTGTGCAACTGTTGTAAATGAAGATATAGCACCAAGACTTGATGTTGAACTACCTATTTGTAATACTGCTGAATTATTTGTTGGTGCATTTCCATCAAATGGTGCTGGTGCATCATCAAAGTTGGTAAATCCTCTACCAGAATCAAATAAATCGTAAGGGTCGTCAGATTCCATAGTTATTTGTACTTGAAATGTTGCATCATAGGTTGCATCTAACGAAACTGTATTGTCAAAAATATAATTACCAGAGCCTGTTATATTATTTGCAATTCCGCCTGTATCAAAAAAGAAACCAGAAGTATCAGCATCATCAAAATTGCCTGATCTATCATCAAACAATGTTATTGTGTCTAATGTAATTGCTGGATTACTATTTTTATCTAATGTTTTAAATGTATTTGAAAAGGTTCCATTGAAATTGGGTTCTTCGTTAAAAGTAGATACATCTGTAAAGGCATCAAGTCTTGTTACATTAGAAGAAATAATTGCTGGTTCTGCTGATTCGTTTCCTAACTTATCTACTGCTTTTATGTATAAATGATAAGGTGGTTTTAAAGCGTTAATTGTTGTACTATTTGATTTTCTTCTAGGTACTTGTACTAAATTTGTTGTATTAAACCATTCTGTTGTTGAAACACCTGTTGAATATCTTATTTCGTAAAATTCAATGTCCAAATCTGCAACAGGAGTCCATGATAATTGCATTTGATTTGAACCAACCATAGAAATATTAAAATCACTTACATCACTTGGTGTATCTTTTGCACCAATAATTTGTCTTGTTGCTGAAACAAATGATGATGTTACATTTATACTATTTACTGCTCTTACTCTTACTTGGTATGTTGCCAAATCAATAACATTTAAAACTTGGTACGATAAAGTTTTACCTTGACCAACTATTCTATATGTATCTGTTACAGAATTTCCATCTTTATCTAATGTTTGCTTAACTTGAACTTCGTAATGATCTACAAATTTATCTGTTGATGCACCAACAGCAATTAATAATCTAGTTATAACTGTTCCATCAGAGTATTCAATCATGTCATCTGTAAGTGTAACACTAGCTGGTGGAAGAATTGAAAAAGGATTTGGTAAATTTGTTGATGGTGGACTTGCTACTTGTGTTTTTGTTGCCCATGTATAATGCGAATCAGAATGCTCAATTAAAGATAAACCCATTGTAAAATCTTGGTTAAATGTAGCACTTACTACTCTAAATGGCTTTGCTGAATATCCCAAAGAACTATGTGTAATGTTAACTATATCACCTATTGCTAAATCATATGCTTTTGCACTTGCACTTAAACCAAGTTTTTTAGATTCTCTTGATCTTCGTAAAATTATTTCTGCCATCTCTTCTGCTTGATAAGGTGATGTAATTGTTTTGAAATCCATTCGTCCTTCAAGTAAAAAACCACCATCTACCGACTTCATAGTGGCATGTTGATCTGCACTTGGTAAACTTGAATCGTCTATTGGTGGGAATTGCACTTCATCAACTTGGAAATTTCTTTCAGGATTTATGAAGCTTACAATCACTCTGTTGTATTTTGTATTTTTATCTTCACTTGCTAATTTAAGACCACCAAAAATATCATCTTCGTTTAAAGTCATTGATGCACTGCCTGTTGTTTCAATAACCAATTTATATTTTCCTGATGTATATGGCAGATAACCTCTACAACCTTTTAATAAATCTCTTACATTATCAATTACTTTTTTTGATGTATCTAAAACTGCATTCGTATCAAAAATATTTATATCACTTGCACCTGAATACGGAGTTACTTGTGTTTCACATATAACAGATGCATCATAAAAACTTTGTAAATCAATATCAGCTATTGGTATTCCCTTTCCGTATCTTTCATTAGTTAAAAAATCTAAAATACAAAATGCTGGATTTGTAGAGTATGCCGCTGTTTGTGCTATAAGACTTGAATTATAAGATACAATTTTTTTACCTTTTATTTTAGCTTGTATTTTTGGTATTCCACTAAAACAATCTTGATTCCATTTAAATCTTACAGCTAAATATGCAATACCAGATAATTTATGGTTACTACCCCACGAAGATAATGTTGATAATAAGCTTGATGCACTTTGACCATCTGTTCCAAAATGTGGTTCTATTCTTATAACACTTTCAGCAGAACTATCTTCTACTGTAGGGTCTGCTTTATAAAAATTACTATCAGAACTTGCTACCTCTCTTTGTGTGTTATCAGATAATGCACCATCAAATGTTACTACTTTGTCATCTACTCTAATTTCTTCAATAGAGTTAATTTCACCCTCTGCCATTACTAAAGCTACATAAAGATATTGATTTGTTGTACCTGATGTTTCTAAAAATACACGAGTACCACCAAGCAACCTTTCACCATAGACAATAGGTATTGATGCATCATTAGATTGTTTGTTAACTAAAATACCTTTTTCTGTATTATCAAAATCAGTTGTTCCGAAATCAGGAATATCTATATCTGGTTTTAACCAACCAATAGCAAAATCTACGACATCACCAAAAAAATCTAAAGCATCATCTATTATATCACCTGGACTATCACACATAATTATAACCTTTTTCTAAATACATTTCCTACTGTTTCAAATTTCATAAAATTATAAAGTTTTTTTACTTTTTCTGTTTGTACATCTACACTAGATGATGGTCTAAATTCTTTTGCACCTTTTTCTTTTGCCCACTCTGTTGCTAAATTAATTAATTTAACAGGTACTCTAATACTTTTTCTTTTATATGGGTCAACAAATAACATTAGATCATGACAAAATATATCATCACTAAAAAAATATTTAGTTAAATGTACAATTATCATTCCTATTATTTTATCTTCATCTATTGCAACAAATCCCATTCCTTTTTCTGGTCTTTCTATTAAATGATCACCTAATTTTTGTAATCGTTCTCTACTAAATGAAATTGTTTTATATGTACTTTCTTTCCACATCTTTTCGCCAAGGTCTATCATTTGCTCAAAATCTTTTTTTTCCCATTTTCTAAATTGCATTATTCTCTTCCCCATTTAATATCTTGAACTGTTTGTGAAGAAAATGCCATACCTTGATCTGTACTAAAAAATCTTTGTTGTGATGTAGGGTTTGTTTTTCTTCCTGATATTTTTTCAAAATCTGCCCAATGTGAAACCAAAGCATAAATAATTTCTGTACTGTCATCTGATTCGTTTATTTCAAATGAATCTATTTGCCCATCATATAATAAAAAAGGGTCTGCAATAAGAGCATTATTATCATCTAAAAAACCTCTAAATATTTGTACTGAATCATTAACAACATTTTCATTTAAAGTAATTGATATAAAAGTTTGATCAACACCAGACAATCCTATTCTTAAAGAAGTTTTTGTAACACCTACCTCTTCTGAAAATTGTGACAGACCTTTTACAAAAGCAGTAGATGTATAAGTTACTGATGAACCTGACACAGAACTTGTTAAATCAAATGAACAATCTGTTAAATTAGAGGGGGTTGAAAATCCAAAAGTAATAAGATGTACTGGTCGTAAAACATATGTAGCCAATTCATTTTTTAATGCTGTCGTTAAGTTTCTCGTCATATAATTCGTATGTTGTTCTTACTGTTTGTTCTGTACCTTTTAACATAACAAAACTAAAAGTTCCATCAGGAATAGTATTAGCTTTTAAATCATTTTTAATCGTATCTATTTCACTTTCATCAACTACTTTTTCAGCAAAAAAGTCTGCACTTACATGATGTCTTATTAAGTATTTTACCATTATAAAGATTCTTCAACATCTAACTCAAACTTGTATAAAACATTACCATCTTTATCAGCACCAATAGCACCAAATTCTTGCATTTCATTTACAAGATAAACTGTAAAAGGAATATTATCGTAAGTAACAGAAGAATCATCTGCCAATGCTTCTCTTAACGGTGGTTCTATTGTAACCGTTGCTGCATTAGAAGAACTTGTTACATCTGCAACAACCATATAAACTTTACCATGTGCAAATTTTATAAAGTCACCAGCTTTAAGTCTGCCTGCACCATCACTAGCAAATCCGTCTAAAGCAATAGTTGTATCACCAGCTGTATGACTACCATTAACTAATAAAGTTCCTGTTTCATTACCTCTAGCATTTGATACTTCTGGTGGAATTATCGTAAATGATTCTTTTGATGATCTTTGTTTCATTATAAAAGCCATTAACTCTCCGTAAACATCTGACCGTTTTGCTGTAATAATATCTGCTGTAAATGCAAATTTTTGACCATCTATTTGTCTTGCCAATCTTTTTCCACTAGCAGATTTTGATATTAAAGTTTTTTGAATAGACTTTATACCTAGTGTTCTAAATTTAGCATTTGATATTGGAAAAGCACCTGACATTAAATTAAAGCCTCTCTTCCTCTTTCATTAACTGATTCGTTAATTATTCTTGATATTGTTCCTCTTCTTGAAACTAATAAATCATCAAAACCTTTTGCATCAACTGTTGTTATATTAAAATTAACTATTGCACCAGCACCAACACCACCTCTAGCAGATTGTGTTATCTGTCCTGTTTGATTTGGTACAAAAAGCTCTGGTCCTTTTTCACCAACAAGAATAGGTTTGCCTTTACCAACTGCACCACCTGATTCAAAACCTTTAATCTTATCTACTAATTTCATTCCAGCACCTATTGCCGCCCCAGCCGCTGCAATGTTAAATGGAAATGGTATTGATGCAAATGTTTTTAATGCGCCTTTATAAACTGATATAAGTCCCTCTCTTATAGCTTGAAACTTAAATATCTCTGTTGCTTTCTTCAATGCTGATGTTACTGCTTGACCAACCAATGCTTCAACTAATGATCTAATAATTGCATCTTTTAAAGTTTTAAAACTTAATTTTCCTGTCATCACAAAATCAGTAATACTTGATTTTAAAGATTGTAAAGATGTTTCACCAGCTTGTTTAAATCTTTCAAATACAGTTACATCAAATTCTTTTTTTAGTCCTTCACCAAAACCTTCAAATGCTCCTTTTTGAATTTCTGGTTCTAATAGTTTTGCTAATTTTTGTTGTTCGTCAAAAATATTTCTTGATGAACCAATTAATCTTTTAGCTCTTCTATCTTCTGCATCTTGAACTGCTTTAACTAACTGATGGTGAGATTCAAAAATATTAAATGTTTTTTTTGCTTCTTTTGTTTGTTCTTTTTGGTTTTCTAATATTCCTAACTGTAAATGTTTTTTTCTCATATGAGAAGTATTATGGTGATGTAGTAAACCTGATTCTGTTTCTAATTGTGCTAATTGAGCTTTTTTAATTGCTATCTGTTCTCTAATTGCAACTTTAGATGCTCTTCCTGAGTTTGTTAATCTTTTCTAATTCTTTAAATGTTGGTAAATCTTCATTTAGTTCACCCTTGAATTCTTTAAACTTATGTATCAAGAAACCCATGGCAGATGCAAAAACAGTAATACTACCAAAAATAATATTTCTTTTAGTTGCCATATTAAATCCGTTCATAGCAACTGTCATTCCAGCTATTGCAGTTGTTACACCATGAAAGAATGTTGCAACTTTTAAAGCTATTAAACCACTTAAAACTGTAACAACACCATTTATATTTTCTTTTAAAAAAACTATTGTATCTACAAGACCTTTAAATGCTATTCCTAAACCTCTACCAATTTTCTCTGCAATAATATCTAGTTTATCTGCATTACTTTCTAAAAATTTGTCTAGGTCACCAAATTGTTTTTTAAGTTCTTCAAATAAACCTGCCTCTAATAAAACTTTTTTAAAGTTAAATATTTTATCGCCAATCATTGACAATGTACCAGCAAATGTTTGTGCTAATTCATCTGTTGATTTACCAAACCTACCATCTCTACCAAAAACTTTTTCAAATGCCGCTACTGTGTCTTCAATAGATACTGTTGCACCAGCTTTAAAGCCAAGCATGTTTCTTACACCTTTTTCTCTAAATAAATCTGCTGCACCTATACCAGCACTAAATGATCTTTGTATTTGTTCTGATGCTGTTCTAAAATCTAATCCTGTTACAGCGGCAACATTACCTGTTATTTCAAGCATGTTTTGTAAATCTTCTGCGTTATCTGTAACTGTTGCTAAAATACCAGAACCAGCTTGTATTTCTTCTAGTGAAAAAGGTACTTTAGATGCAAACTTGACCATATTGTCAAATGCTTTTGCACCTTCGTTTGTATCTTTAAGTAAAAATTTTAATCTGACTCTTAAATTTTCTAGTTCTTTTCCTGTGTTAACTAAATTTCTAGTTACTAAACCAGCACCCAAACCTATAAAAGCTGTTTGCAAACTAAATATAGAACTTTTTAATCTACCTAATGCACCTCTTATACCACCAAGTACTGCTTTCGTACGATCTCGTGCAACTATGTCTATGTTTAATTTTTGACTTGCCATTATATGTTAAACTTTCTTGCTTCAGCTAATTTCTTCTCATTATTATACTGATCTTGCTCTTTTTTCAAGTAAGCTAACCAAAGATTATAGTGAGACATAGGCATATCTAAAACTTGTTGAATTGTAAGTTTTAATCTATCTGCGACTACCAATAATGTGTGAATATCAGTGTCGCTATTTACTTTTTTTCTGCCTCTGCAAATGAAGTGTCTAGTAAGATTTTGTTTGCTATTGTGGCAACAATATTTGAATCAGCTTTTTTTCTTAATGCAAACTTATCTTCTGGTTGAAATGCTTTTTTTAACTCACCTTTTTCATTTTTAACCATTAACTTCATAATGATTAAATCTACCAATACTGTTAGATCAGAAAAATTATTAGACTTTTTAAATATAATATTTTTTTCTTCTAATGTTAAAGGTTCAGAATAAAAGACAGATGGATTACCATGTTCATCTTTCCATTCTTCTACTTCAATAGTTAACGATTGCAAACTTTCAAAGTGAGATTTAACTCTGTCGATAACTGACATAAAATATTATTAGACAGTAGCTCTTGTTAATGTCCCTGTGCCTTGAAAAGTAACTGATCTTGAAATGATTGCGTCCATAGCATTATTAACTGACATTCCTGTAACAATTCCTGTTCCTGTAAAACTTTCGTCTCCAGAAGAATTACCCTCTGGTAATAAAACAAAAGATATAGAACTTCCTACTGTTAAAGTTTGTTGTGGTGAATCAGTTTCGTCATAGTGCATTTCAAGAGTACCTGAAAATGATGTTCTTCCAGCTACAAATGATTTAGTTGCATCTGTTAAAGCTGTATCCTCTACAACATCGCCTGTTGTTTCTAATGTAAAACCAGTAAGTTCACCTATACCAGTTCCACCAGCTTTAACTACTCCTTCTTTTCCGTGATGTGTTGCCATTTTTTATCCTTATTATTTATTTTTGGTTTATTTTCTTGCTCTTGCTTATATCCAAGTGCAATAAAATTTTCAAGTTGAGTTTCGTTAATTATAACTTCATTCCCATCTTTATATAATTTAATATCTTTAGCCATAGTGCTTTTTACTACCTTTCGTTTTCTTCGTCAAGGTTATCTTCTTCTTCCCAATCTTCTTCATCAACAAGATTATCGTTATCATAATCTTTATGTTTTTCAATAAGTTCTCTTATATCATCTACTGATTGTTCAATCTTTTCAAGTTTTTTTTCAATTTTATCTAGTGATTTGTCTGACATAAATACTCCTATGGTGTACCTGATTGATGTTCATACATTACTCTTACTGTTAATCCACTTCTTGTAATATCGCTTTCTAAAGCCGTTTCAATGGCAGTAGCCAAATTATTTCTTGCTGTATCTATGTTATCGTCATTTGTTTTAACATACCCTGTAACGCCAAATTCTAAAGTTGCTATTCTAGTTTTTGCACCACTACCTAACTCTTGATCATCTTTTGTTTCTTCTACTGTTTGAATTAATACTGCTGGATATTGCTGTTGTGATAATTCTTCTAATGGAAAAGGTTGCCTAGAAACTTTTTTTACATCTGGACTTGATATTGCATCTATTACAGATGCTATATTTGATGCTATGTCTTCTCGTACACTCATAATCCTAATCTTCGTATTTCTTTTTTAACAAAATTATTAAATTGTTTTTGTATAACATTCTTCAATGCATTATCATAACCAAAAAATTTTCTAACAGGTAAATTTCCCTGTCCTGTCTGATGCCAAAATGCTTTTGTTGCCTCTCTACCACTTCTAAAATAAACTTGAACTTTATTTCTAGCAACAACTCTTGAATCTATTGATTGTAACATTCTGTTTGTGTCTTGTAGATCAACTCTTGATTTACCTTTTTCTTCTGCATAAGATGAAGAATATGCTATAAAATTTCTACGATTTACATCTATCCCTCTGTCTGTCTTATGAAGTATTGCAGTTTTTAATTGAACACCAGCTTGTTCAAGACCCATTGTAATTATTCTTGGTAGTTTTCTAGCAAATTTTATATATCTAGCTTGTAAGTTTTTTACATTACTTTTAACTTTTAAACTAAGTGCCATTATCTATTAAGTCTTCTAAATCCGTGCAAAGGTTCTCTTTCGTTTGAAACAATAGTACCACTTGCATCAACATCATATTCTACACCATCTTCTAAAATAGATTGCCATTCTTTGTTATATTCTGATTGATAGTATTCTGCCATTCTTTCAAATCTATCTTTATCTGCCTCTGGTCTGAATTTTGATAATGCTGGTAAAAAAAATCTACTTAAAAATAAATAAACACCAGCTCTTTCAAATTGATCTAAATTTACTTTTGTATTTACCATTTCAGCAGTATTTAAAACTGTAATGTCTGTGAATATATTTGTTTTATAAACAGGCCACCACTCTATTCTTAACTGTCTTAAAATATCGTTTGTTGTTTGTGCTAAAAAATTTGTAGTTTCTGTTGCAGATGTAGATATACCAAAGCTAAATGCATCTGGTTGGTATTTTTCAACATCAGATGTTGTAATTACATTTGCCCCTGTATAGTTTGCCATATTAGAATATCCAAGTTAATAATACTGCTATTACTATAATTGCACCCATAGTAACTTTTTTATTTTCTTTAGCAATCTTCCAATACTTTTTTAATTCTTTCATTTCTTTTTCCTCTTTTTTTTAGGTTTAATTTGTACTACTTTATCAGAAATGTCTTTTACTGTCGCTTTTTTAATTTCTTTTTTAACTTCATCAACAGGTGTAAAACCATTTCTTTTGTAAAATTCTAAATTTGATTCGTAATATTTTTTATTTTTTGTAATTATTTTTCTGCCATTCGTTAATTTAATATCCATAATTATCTCCTATTTAATATGTGAGGGCAGTTTCCCACCCTCACAAAGTATCCAATTATTATTGGATTGATGAGTCTGATTCGATTTCACAACCGTTAGTGTCGTTTAATTCACCAACACCATAAACTGCAGTTGCAACGATCTCGTCTGCTCTTAAACTCGCATCTCTTTGAGTTTCAATTTTTAAGTCTTGCATCATTGCTAATCCTAATGCTTCAGGGTGGAATACTGCACCTTTGTAATCACCAGTTGTACCTGGGTTATTACCTGATGAATCTGCAATGTTTGATGTTTCGTAAATTGTAACACCAGCGATTTGACCAACTAGACCTGATCTTAATGCTTCATTTCCAACTCCTGGATTTGGATTTGCAAATGTATTTGTAAGACCTGATTTTAAATCAAATGCTACTTGTGGGTGGATTACAGCTGAAAGATTATCCCCTGGAACTGCATTAGCTCTTAATTTTGCTACTGCTTGGAAAATCAATGCCGCAGACATAGCTGTTGATGCTGAACCAACAGTAGTTGAAAAACCACCGAATAGTGCAGTCAAGTCTGTGTCTATTTTTTTTGCAATCGCCTCACCAAATAATCTACCAATATCTGCTGCAACATTTCTTGGAGCTGAATTTCTTCCTAAATCCGTTAATGTTGTCATAATTCCGTGTTCAGTACAATTAATAGTTTTTGATGTTGGGTCTATTGCTGTGTTAGATAAATCAGATGCTTCCGATACATCTGCCGCCGAAACAGCAGAGGCATAATTTCTTACAAGTGGTCTCATAATTGATCTTTCACTTGCTACGAATAATGCCTCTGCCACTATCTCTGTGTAAAGTTCCGATAGCGTAGAACTGGTTGACTCGTTTGCCATTTTATTGTTTCCTTATTATTTATTTGTTAAATTAATTTGAACAGGTCCAGAGTCTCTTTGTTTGCGATATTCTGCATACTTTTTGCGATCTTCTGGATTGCTCATATCTAAATCCTGTATGTTAAAAGGTTTAACAGTTTGACCCTCAATGCTACTCTGACTTCCTGTACCAGACAAAGACCCTTGACGGAAATGTGGGTTAGCATCTATGAACTCTTTTACTTGTTCTTCAACTGAAAATAGTTCGCCTTTTGAGTTATACCTAATATTTCCATTATTATCAAGTACTTCAACTCTATTATCGTCAGTTAATCTTACCTGATCTTTTAAAAGAGAAACAATTTGGCTTGGTGATATAGCTTTATTTTTTGATGCAACAGAAAGTATAGTATTATCTACTCTTTCTTTTTTGATTTCAGATTTAAAAGTATTTATTTCTTTATCTTTTTCTGCCAATCTTTCTTGCATTAATTTTTCTAAATCTGCTTTTGTTTTGGCTTCTTGTACTTGTTTTTCTTTTAAAGCATCTTCATCTGCTTTTTTTTGTTCATCAAGAATCCTTTGATGTTTTGCTTTTTCTGACTCTAATCTTTGTTTAATTATATTATCTAACTGTTGTTGTGTAAAAGTTTGTTCTTTTACCTCGTCAGTTTTAGTTTCTTTAGCCACAACTTCTTGTGCATCATTTTGCGGTTGATTAACCTTTTGTTCTTCTGACATTGTATCTCCTATTCTATAATTAAATTCCCAGTCTTGTCATACCAATCAGGGTTAACAAAACTCCATTGATGACGACAATTATAGCCACCTCTTACTATTAAAGGGTCGCCAGATTGTTTACCTGACCAACTCTTTGTACGCCATATTTGTTTTACCTCATCAACAGTAAATATACCACTTGGTCTCTTGTCAAATGCACCAGACCTCATACGAGAACAGTGGACTCTGGTAGTTGGAATTATACTACCAAAATATTTTACATGTCTTAAACCAGCATCATTACTTTTTGCTAAATTTAATTGTGCATCAAATTGTCTTAACGAATCATTTAAGAGTTGTCCAGCATATCTTTTCATATTCTCACCAGCTCTATCACTTGCAAATTTTGATTGTAATATTTGTATGTTTTTATCTAGTTTTTTCTTTAATTCTTGTGCTACTTTTGTTCTTCCATCAAGCTTTCTTAGTCTTATTTGATCTGCTTTTATTTTTTGAACCAAAGCATTTATCTCTTGATCATCTGCACTTGCATAAATACCATTTATTGTTTGTCTCAATTCTTTTTCTAAATCAACAGGGTCAGCATTCAACAATGTATATTGATATACTTTTTGTGATAATGTTTTTGTAAATGTATTTGATACATCTTTAAATTGTGTAAATGATTGTCTTTTTAAATTTTGAATTAAAGTTAAATCTGATTTAGTTAATTGCTGAAATTCTTCTGGTATATTGCCTATTGTTTTAAATGCTTTCTCAATTCTTTTTGCTTGTTTAGTAAACCCTTGTCTTACAACTGTATCTGACCATGCCAAATATTCTTTTTCTAAAATTTGTCTTATTAAAGGTTGTACTGCTATTGCCGCTTTTAATTCAAATAATCTTTTTTGACTATCTAAAGGTATGTTTTTATTAACAAGATCAACTACATCTCGTTCAATTTTATCAAGTGTTTTTATTAATTGTTCGTAATATTCTGCTTCAGCAATTTCTATTTGCCTAATTCTATAATTTGCAAAATCTTCTACTATATTTGACATTCATTAAACTTGTTCTTCTTCTACTTCTTGATCAGGTTGTTGGTCTTCATCTTGTGTAAACTGACCTAATTCTTTTTGTGTTTCAATTTCATCAAATATCATATTTAGTTTTTCGTCATCATCTACAACTGCTCTTGCAATTTCTTTATCAACTTCTTTTGCAAATGTAGGTGAGTCTATATTCATAGCTTTTGCTTGTTGGAAATAAATTAAATCAGCGGCATAATCTCTTATGTTAAATGTATCTGGATAATTAATCTCACCATCAAATTTTACATTTTGAAATAATGCATATAATCTAAATAGTTGTTCTTCTGCAATTTGTAAGTTATCTGCTTTTTCTGATAGTCTTGCATTTAATAATTCAAATTCTGTTTGTAATGCAATTCCTGATGAAACTTTTGAATTTATAGAATCCATTATTGATGTTAAATTTTGTCCTGATGGTTGTAATAGGTATGGTTTTAAATTTGGTTCCATTTCATCTGGCATTTCTATTACTGCACCAGCTCCTGCACTAGCATTTACACTTGGTGTTTTAACTAATGATGGGTGGTTTGTTAATCTTATTAATTGTTCTATTTCAGAATATTCGTTATAAATAGATTTTTGTAAATCAGCAATGTCAACTAGGTCTGATTGACCAATGCCTCGTTTATGTGACTTTGCATTGTATAAAATAACTGCTGGTATTTTGCCAATCAGATTATCGGCAGTATCTATTATGGTAGGCTCTGTTCTGTCGTCTTTCATGTAAACAGTATCTACTCTATCTGGATACCAAAGCCTCATGTATGTTCCACCATTACGATCAACATCTTCTCTTATCTTTAAATAATCTAAACTATATTTTCCGTTGATCTCTCGTTTAAAGTTCCAATCTAAAACATTTTCTGGTGTTACAATAGATACATAAGGTCTTATGTCTTGCTCTAATTCATCTGCTCTTGTGTTGGTTGTTACTTTTGGTTTGTCTAAAATTAAAAAACAATGACCATAAATTGATGAATAATTTTGTGCTTGTTTAATTACAGAATTAAAACTGTTACCATCTAAATCTGCATCTTTTAAGAACGATTCTAAACTAGGCTCTTCTGCCATTGCACCAAAATCTCTGCTTGGTTTTACTCTAAATAAAAATGAAGAATAAATTTGTACTATATTTTTACAATGATTATCACATGGTGTATTTGCAAGTCTTTGATTAAATTCGTTATCTAATTCTAAATTGTATCTGTTTAAATATTGACCAATCATGTAGTCATATCCGCCATTAAACGATCTAATATAAAATTCCCACAAATTAATAGTTTCTTTATAGTCTTTGTGCGTATCTAAAATATCATCTTTTGCGTAAGCCATTATTTATGTGTCCATCTATTTGGTTTGTAAGGTGTTGTTTGTGCTATTAAAGGTTTTACTATTTCTGTTAAATATCCGATACTATCGTTCATATGATCAAAGCCTTCTTCCTTATCAGGAATATTTGTATTTTCTTTGTATATTTGCCTTTGTAATCCTTTTATCATAATTTTGCAAGATGGCGATACAAAAATATATCTTTTACCATCAGCAGACTTTAATCTTGAATTTACAGCATTGATACGATCTCTTATGGGACTGTGTTTTATTTTACATTTAACATTAAAACCAGCATTCTGTAATATTGTCAAATCAGTTCTACCTCCAGCAGATGTTTTTCTTTGTCTGCAAGCTGGGTCAGGATAAACAAATATTTTTTGTTTTGTTCCGTACCTATTTCTTATCTCATCTACCATTTCGTCTGTGTTGCTTGAATAAATTACTATTTCATCAACAAAATGTATTATGTCTTTGTCTATTTGTGCAACAGATGCACTCATTGGGTCAACATTAAAATCTAATCCTATGTGTAATGGTTTTGACCAATCAATTTTTTTTTCTTTTACATTCTCTACTGCATGAAAATTATAATATACAGCACCAGCATAACTCTCAAATGTTCCTTCAAATTCTTGTCTAAATGTTCTTATGTCAATATCTTGTTTTGCTTGTTCTATTTCTTCTTCACTTACCATTCCACCTTGTAATGTTGTAAATTGAAAACTATCCCATTCGCTATCTTCTTTACCTTTTAAATACATACGATATGCCCAATTACCAAAACCTTTAGGTGAACCACACATTAGAACATCACCTTGTGTGTCAGATATAGATGCTCTTAATACCTCTGTCCATGCTTTTTCGTCAATATCTGCAAATTCATCTAATATTAAAAAATCAAGTCCTGTACCTCTTAATGAGTCATAATTTTCACAACCCTTTAATGATATTTTACTTCCTGTTTTTTTTATTGTTATTTGTAAATTAGATTCGTTAATTGTTTCAACCCAATTAAAACTATGTAATATTTCTTTTAACTTTGACCAAACGATTTCTCTAGCCATTTTAAATGTTGGTGCTACATACCATATGTTCTTTTTAACTTGTGATGCATATTTCATCATTTCAGTAATACATAAAAATGTTTTACCAAATCTTCTTCCTGAAACTAAAACTCTAAATCTTTTATTTGATGTACTTACTTGATACTGCGGTTTTGTTAGATTGATCTTCATAACAACCAAATTTTATATAGATATTATACTCATTAACATCTTCTCTGCCTATTTCAACAATCTTATCATATGACTTATTGTAACCATTAACCATGCAATCGTATCCGTCATTGTATTTTTCATCAAATGTTATTGGTGGAATGCAAGTTGTTTTACCATTTATAACTGAACAAACTAACATTGTTAACATAAACTTCATTTATTTTTTCTTTCTGTAAATTCTTCGACGAGTTTGCACTCTCCATGACCAATGAAATATTTTTCTGGCAATACTGCCTATTTTTTCTACAAACCAATCTATCATTTTGAATACTCATAATTATGGATATAAAAGCATATCCTGTGCTTCCTCTATTAATTTTTCGTTTTGTTCTCTTACTGCTTTAACCATATTCAAAGCTGTTGTTTTTTCTTCTTTAAGTGTATTTATTTCTACATCTTTTAAATCAATAATTGTTTTTAATGTATCTCTTTCTTTTTCAAGTATAATAATTCTTTGTTCTAAATCTTGATCGCTTTTATTTTTATCAAGTCTTCTGCTTTTATTAGCACTTAAAATATAATCTATTTGTCTATTATGTTCTGTCATTCTAATATTAATGCCTTTATTGATTTTCTACCTTTGTATATTTCTGTTTCTGCTTTACCTTTATAACTCTATCATTGTCCGTTACCATTCTTGTAATGCATATCTCTAGCATTATCTTTTAAATCTTCAATATCAGTTAAAACTTTATCCATTTGTTTTCTTAAAAATTCTATGTTAACTTTATTTAACGCCATATTTTCTATGTGTTTATTTAATTTATCGGTAGTTTTATAAAGATCCTCAATCATCATGTACTGCTCACTATCAGCTGGCAAAGAACCTAATTGTCCACGTGGCCATTTAATTCTAAACTCTGTATTTTCTTCTAAGTCTTTTTCCATAAGTTGTAGTCTTGTATCTGCAACATTTAATCTTTCTACAATTTGAAAATAACCCATTGTGCCTAATGCAACTATTACAATTAAACTTGCAACAGTCTTCATAGGCATTTGTACTTTTGCCTCATCTGATATTTTAAGAGCCATTAAATAAATCCTCTGGTGATGTTTTATTTTGTTTTTTTGCCCATTCTTGTGCTGTCTCGCCTTTTGGTAAAGATCGTTGAATTAAATACTCTTGTAAATTTTTTAAATGTAAAATTAATGTATCTATAAATCTAATCATATTTTAAAACCTTTCCTCCATGATTTTAATGCCCAAAAAACAGGCGCCAATGATTTTTGACCTCTAACTTTTTTAAGTATAGCACCATGTCTTGCCATAAACGATCTTTGTC
>LULK01001545.1_pt1 | contig 16995 bp, 15 predicted proteins | sample 728181 | NCBI WGS metagenome assembly LULK01 (sample SAMN03860291, study PRJNA289734) | marine metagenome | biome: seawater column; feature: ocean; material: water; isolation source: Red Sea water column Station 169 - depth 10m | place: Saudi Arabia: Red Sea | collected 2011-10-15 | depth 10 m | reverse complement strand
ATCCTCACCATGATGATAAATTTTTCCTATTGAAAAAGTTTTGTATCCGTTGTTTTTAAATATTTCAGCGAGATCTATTGCTTCAGGCAAATCTTCATCTGCTCTACTGTAGTAACTAACAAACCTTGCTTGGCTACCTCGAACACCTGTTAATATACTCGCTCTACTTGCACCACATACTGCAATATTCGTGTATGCCTGATTAAATTGAATACCTTCACTAGCTAACTTATCTATATTAGGAGTTTTCATTTGATGATGTCCATAAGAATTCGTCAGTGGTCTCATATCATCAACCCCAATAAAAAGTATATTCTGTTTATTTTCTTGAGAATCAGAAGATGATATTGAAAAAATAAAAAAAATTATTAAATATTTTATTTTCATATATATTTCTTGTGTTGATTGAAAAAAAAAGGAGGAAATTTCCTCCTTTTTAAAATTTAAAGTGTAATTAGTTATTGGCTTCTTGCTTCATTTGCAGCCTTAAGTAAATCAGCAGCTAATTTTTTTCCAAATCTTTTATCAAGCTTAGCTTTAATATTAGTATAACCTATTCTGTAAACTTCTTTTTTTTCATCTGCAGTTGAAGCTCCACTTTCTTTGATATTATTTGCATTTTCAACAATTTGAGCAAGCTGTACTTTACTGAAAAAAGCAGCATCTTCTGCATTTAAATTCATTTTTTCAATTACGTAACTTGATATCTTGTCAGCATTTTTTTGTTGCCATTTTGGGGCAGTTTGAGACAACATCAAAGAAGGAAAACCCAACAATAAAATTATAATAAGATTCTTCATGATTTTTAATTGATTAACTCGTTAGTATTAATCTCACTTAATGGAATTAAAAATTTCATTATTTCAGCTTCATTAGTAGAGAATTTTACTTCTCTGTTTGCAACATACTTCTTTGCACCAACAGCAACTTTTTTACCAAATGAATTATTATGAGGTAGTATAGTGTGGTTTAAAAAATACTGCATTCCTCTTCTTCTTACATGAAATGAATCCTGGCCCTCACCAATTAATTCAAATTTATACTCTTCCATTATAGCATCTCTAAATGAAGCTTGGCCTTGTGTAAATTCAGGTCTGACTGGTACGCCGGCTCTGTCAAGAACAGGTTTCAAATATGTCATCTCTTGACCATTACCTAACTCGTTCGAGATTTCAGCAAGCATAAGCAATAATTCACCATATCTCATATCAACTATATTTTGACTGTTGAATTGGTTTTTATGAGTTCTATCTTTCTCTGTCCATTTGAATAAATATGGGTGAGAATTTCCAAATGAACTTCTCCACGTCGCAGATGGATATGCTCGGACTCTAGCAGCTGGTCTATCAAACCTATAATAATCATATAAATATGTAGCAGCATATCTTTTGTCGGGCATAGTGTTTAAATTATTTGGATTGTAAACTGTATTACCCCCATAAGTTAAAAGGTGATTATCATGCTGAAATGCAGTAACTCTAAACCATCCAAAATGCATTCCCGCCTTGTATTTCCAAGGCGTAAAATTTCTACCCATTTGAGAGTTAGTTGCATCTTGAGAGATTTGTAATTCAAAAATTGATTCACTTGAATTTTCACCTTCAACTGTAAATAAACTGCCAAAATCATTAACAAGGGCATATTGACCATATGCCTTCATTCCCTCCTCATATGCCATATTCCAATAATCCATTGCTCCTCCAGCGGTTTGTAAACTTGCATTTGTTGCTATAGCCATGTAAACTTTTGACAATAACATGTTTGCAGCATATTGCTTTGGATATCCTATCCCTGCATTACCATTTAATAAGGCTGAAGCTGACTGTAAATCTGAAATAATTTGACTGTAAACATCAACCTCAGGCGACAAGGCTTTATTTGTATTTCCTTGAGATGGTAATTCTAACCATAACGGAAGATCACCCCATAGTCTTGCTAGTCTGAAATATGACCATGCTCTAACAAAATAAGCGTGTCCTGCAACATCATTAAATGCAACTTCGTCCTGCGTTTGTGGATCTGAAACAGTAGATACAGCAGCAATAGCACCATTAGCTCTAGCAATCGTTTGATATAAACCTTGCCATAAAAACTGCGCATCCATGTGATATCCAGGCTTTAAAGAGCATAATGTTGACATATCTCTTGTTGTGACTCTATTTCCACCTTTTCCAGTATACATTAAGCCTGAAAAAAGATTTTCAAGAAATAAACGTCTTTCCTGAGTATTATAACCAGTAATTGACTGGTAAATTCCATCTCTTGCTGCCTCAGCACTTTGAACATCTTGATATAATGTTTCATCAAGGAAAGGAGGATTTTCCTCTAAGTCACATGACAAAGTAAAGAGAATTGGGATTATTAATAAATATTTTAAGTATTTCATTTTATTTATAGATTTTAATTTTTTCATTTTTTAAAAAGTTAAATTGACACCAACCAAAATAGACTTAGAGTTTGGTTTATTATTCCAGTCAACACCCTGAATAAGTCCATCATACATGAAGGAGGTTATTTCAGGATCATAACCAGAATAATCAGTCCATGTAAACAAATTTGTTCCAGTTACATATACATTAGCAGAATCAATGAAATTGTCAGGTTTAATTGGAATATCATAGTTTAAAGTAATATTTTTTAACCTTAAATAACTACCATCCTCTACAAACCTGTCCATTGCTGCAGCAAATAAATTGGATGAATATCCGAGTCTTGGGTATGTGCCGTCAGGATTGTCTGCAGACCATCTATCAGTCCAAGCCTCTTTAATAATATTTCTATATGTTCCTTCAGCATAACCGAATCTATACATATTTCCATTTACAATATCATTTCCTTCAGTTCCATTAAATAAAGCTCTCATAGAAAACCCTTTGTATGATAAATTAACATTGAAACCGTAGATATAATCTGGGTTAGGATTTCCAATTATAGTTCTGTCCGCCAAATCAACTTGGCCATCTCCATTTAAATCTAAGACTTTAATATCTCCAGGTTGAGACATAGATCCGTTAATTCTATACATTTGATCCCCTGACTTAAAAATACCATCGGTTTTCCATCCATAAAACAATGCTGTCTCATGACCTTCCAAGAAAATATTTAATGGGAATTTTATGCTATTTCCACGACTTGGAGTATTTCCTAAATATGATGGAATTTGTTGAACACCATAGGTTCCAGATCCGTTATCCATTAAAATATCACCAGGAATAAGTCCTAAATTTTCAATCTTAGTCTTATTAAATGCAATATTACCACCTACAGTAATATTTAAATCAGCTTGATCAAGGACAGTAACATCTAAACCTAACTCAACACCTTTATTTTCAAGAGTACCTCTATTTATTAGCATATTAGAGAACCCTGTCGAAGTGGGAATCGGTGTTTGTTGTAATAAATCTTTGGTATTCTTTTCATAGATATCAACAGTACCTGAAATTTTACCATTATCAAATCCAAAATCAACTCCAACATTTAATTGTTCAGTTGTTTCCCAAGTCAAATCAGGATTTGGTATGTTACTTAAAACAATTGGCACAGTTGTTCCATTAGTTGGAGTACCATATAGACTCGATGATGCACCGTAATTAGGTAAGGTTCCATAAGGACCAATACCATGATTACCAATTTGTCCCCATCCAGCTCTAAACTTAAGACTTGAAAACAAATCTAGGTTTTGAATAAATTTCTCAGAACCAGCTCTCCAAGCTAAGGCAAATGATGGGAAAAATCCATAACGATTATTTTCTGAAAACTTAGATACACCATCTCTCCTAAAACTAGCTGTTAAAACATATTTATTTTTAAAAGTGTAATTAAAACGACCAAGTAATGAAAACATTTGTTGATCGGCTGCTCTAAGTAATAGCGGATTTGAAATTACTTGTCCTAAAAATGGTTGATCTGTTCCTAACTGAGCAGTAACAAAATCTTGTACAGCGTAAGTACTGCTTGAAACATCTCTAACATCATAAGTAACACCTAATGTTGCATTTACCCTGTGATTTCTATTATAATTTCTATTATATCTTAAAAAATTATTTACTTGATAGGTAAGAGCGTTTAATTTCATTTGTTGATACAAACCATTTGCATTAGCACCTTGCCATGTTGTTAAACCATAGAATCTGCTTCTATCTTTATCTCTTAAGTTACCTCCTACCCTAAACTCATATTGAAGTCCAGGAACATTAAATTTATATTTAACAGCTAAAGATGCAATAACTCTGTTTTCTTTAGATTCATCAGTAAAATCATCAATCCAAGCAATAGGATTTGATAAAACATTTCCATCAAAAAAATCACTAATATCTTCTAAACCATTTGCGATAATAGGATTGTATGATACTGTTTGTTGTACAAAACTTTGGTCACCACCAATTAAATCTCCACCCTCTGCAAAGTCAGATTCACTAAAAAATGTTGATAGTCTTGCTTCAACTCTTAACTTATCATTAATATCATAATTAAGGTTTAACCTTAGATCTGTAGTCTGAAAGTTTGCATTTTCTATCAAACCATTCATATCGTTAAATCCAGCCGAAAGGTAATAGTCACCATTATCAGACGCACCAGAAAATGTAACTCCCAAATTTGAGCTAATGCCTTGTTCATATATATAATCTTGCCAATCATAAAGTTCATTGGGGGTATTATCAATAACATCAGATGGAGTACCATCAGGATTTGTTAGAAATGAATAAACATTATCACCTTCGACTCTGTATCTAGGGCTTTCACCAGCTGCAACTCTAGCAGCATTTGAATAATTTGCATATCCAACTCCATCCAACATATCATATGTCTTAGTTATATCAGCTACAGTTGATGTAAAGTATACATTAAATTTTCCTTTACCATCTTCTTTTGAGCCTGATTTAGTGGTAATTAATACAACTCCATTTGCACCTCTTGAACCATATATTGCTGTAGCAGAAGCATCTTTTAAAATTTCAATACTTTCAATGTCTCTAGGATTAATCCCATTTAATCCACTTTGAGGGTCTTGACCTGTATTCCCAGTTCCAACTGCATTTACATCTTCACCAGCAGACGATATAATAACACCATCCACCACGTATAACGGTTCATTATTTCCTCTTAAACTATTCGTTCCTCTAATTCTAACACTAACACCAGAGTTGGGATTGGCAGCATTTTGAGTAACCTGTACACCAGCTGCTCTACCTTGTAAAAGTTGATCTACGGTTGCTGCAGCTCGTGATACATCATCTTCAACCTTAATAGAACTAACTGATCCAGTCAAGTCTCTTTTAAGTACAGTACCATAACCAATAACTACAACCTCTTCAAGTGCTTCAGTGTCAGGTTGAAGATCTACTGTTATGGAGATTTGATTTGTAACATCGACCTCTTCATTTAGATATCCAATGTAAGAGATGATTAGAACTTGCTCAGCATCTGAAGGAATTGTGATAGAAAAATTTCCATCAAAATCCGTGATAGCACCAATCGATTCAGAACCTTTGAGTTGAACAGTTGCTCCAGGCACTTTTACTCCCTTCTTTTACAAATATGCAAAAAAGTATACTATAAAAAGTCAAAATCATATTTTTTTAGAGACAGTTTTGAATAATTAATTAATCCTTAATTAATTTATTGCTAATTTGATAATTTGAATTTTTTACATATGATGTAAAATCAATTGCAAAAAAAATATAATTAATTACTTTTGCATACTCCAATTGGTCGCGTAGCTCAGCTGGATAGAGCATCTGCCTTCTAAGCAGACGGTCGCACGTTCGAATCGTGCCGCGATCACATCAAACCTCAACGCCATGTTGGGGTTTTTTTTTACTTTAATATTTACTAATTTCAGAGTGAAAAATGACGTTATGAAAGTAGTCCTCAAAATAATATTAATAATTATATTTTTTTCTTCATGTCAAAAAAATAAAATTGAAGACAATTTTGTTTTATTGCCCTCTGTAAAAAAAGCAGATCACAATGGGAAATCATAGCAAGTAAACATAACTTATCATTTAAAATTGACAATGAATTAGACATAGCTGATGAGGGTTATCTTTTAAATATTTATAAAGAAAAAATTAAAATTATAGCAAAGGATAAAGCTGGATTATTTTATTCTTTTAACTCATTAAACCAATTAATTTCTGATTCAAATGATCTAAATATCAATTTACCAATTATTTCAATCAAGGACTTTCCTTCTCTAAAGTATAGATCAATTCATATTGATGTTAAGCACCATACTGAAAAAAAAGAATATTATTTCAAACTTATTGACGAATTAGCTTCTTTGAAAATCAATGGCATAATCATAGAATTTGAAGATAAACTTGGATATGAAAAAAGACCAATTATTGCTGCTCCGGATAGTTATTCCATTTCTTGGTGGAAGAGCTTAAGTGACTATGCGAATGATAGGAATATTAAGATAAGTCCCTTAATCCAAGGTTTAGGGCATGCTTCTTTTATTCTTAAACATGACAAGTACAAAGCTTTGAGAGATGTCTCAGATAATGATTGGGCTTTCAATCCCCTAAATCCGGAAACATATGATGTTCAATTTGATCTTTATAAAGACGCAATTGAAGCTACACCTTATGGTCAATTTTTGCATGTAGGAGGTGATGAGGTAAGAGTTATTGATAGAGATGAAAAAAAGGGATTCGAGCTTAATCTACTGTGGTTGAATAAAGTTTCTGAATTTGCTAAGCAAAATGATAGAATACCAATATTTTGGGATGATATGTATCTTAAACATGGTGGAGTTTGGATGGTTACTAGAAATACAAAACTTTCAAAAGAAAAAGTTGATAGTATATGGATTAAAAATGAAAAAAAATTAACTGAATATCTTGATGATTTTCCAAAAAACTGCATATATATGAGATGGAATTATTTTTACCCTTGGGCAGAAGGAAATCTAAAAACAATAGACTGGTATAAAGAAAATAATCTAAAAGTAATGGGTGCAACAGCTGGTCAAACCAGATGGGTTTTAATGCCACAAGATTATAGTAATATTGAATCAATTAAATCATTTTCTTTAACTTCAGTTGAAAAAGAACTCGATGGTCTGCTACTTACTTTATGGGATGATGACTCGCCACACTTTGAACTTTATAAACGTGGAATTTACGCTTTTGCTGAATACACCTGGGGAGGAAATGATTTGAGTTCCAAAGACTTTAAATCAAAATTTCGACATAAATTTTTCTCACCATCATTTAATGATCCAAAATTTGAATTTATTGACGATCTAGACAAGCCTGTAAGAGATTGGGCAAATTTATTTATTAAGGAAAAAAAGCACAGAAATCAAATAACAAAAACCAGTTTGCCACTAGAAACTCATATTGTAGATCTTCCAGAAATTAATAATCCAGGAAAATGGAATCAAAAATTTGATAAAAAAATAACTATTGCTCAGAACCACATTAAAGATTTAAAAATAATACTAGAAAAAATAAATCTGCAACAAACAAAAACAATTAGAGGAAGTTATGCATTGGAGGTATATGAACAAGTTGCAAAACTAGCTTTATTTAGCTATGAAACTTTTATTGCTATTTCAAATTTTGACAAAGGAGAAAATGATTTAAGTTTATTATTAAATAAAATGGAAGAATTTACCTCAATAAGAGACAATTTTGAAAAAGTATATTCAAAAAGCAGAAACATAATCAAACCTGACAATTATATTCTTGATCAAGATCATCACAATCATACTGCTAATCAAACATTAAATATGGATTGGCAATTTATAGCTGAAATTAAACTTTTTGAAAAAATTAACTTAACTTATAATTAATATGAAAAATTTATGTGTTTGGCACGAAAAGTTTACTGAAAAAAAGAGATTATTCTGGAAAGTAACACATTATCAAGCTTACTGGATATCTTGGTTCAAAGGCATCGTGATGGGTTTTTTGATTGGATTTTTATTTTCATGTGAAAATTCAAAAAAATCCTCTGAATGGACTTATTTATTTGATGGAGAAACAACAAATGGATGGAGAGCATATAATGGTAAAGAAATCCCCAAAAAGTGGGCTGCAATTGATGGTAATTTAACCTTTGATACTCAATTAAAAAAAGAAGAAAATTGGGAAGGCGGAGGTGATATAATATATCACGTGGAGGAGTTTGAAAATTTTGAATTATATCTTGAGTGGAAACTTCCTGTCGGTGGAAATAGTGGTGTTTTTTACCACGTAAAAGAAGGATATTCTGCACCCTACGCAGTATCCCCCGAATATCAACTAATTGATGATTTTGGTTGGGGAAAACTAAATAACTCGGAGCTTGAAGACTGGCAAAAAGCAGGCGCTGACTATGCTATGTATCCTGCTGATGAAAAAATTAAAAAGTTAAAGCCTGCAGGTGAATGGAATTCTACAAAAATTAAATATACTCAAGAGAGAGTTGAACACTGGCTAAATGGTGAACTAATTGTTTCATTTGTTCCTTATTCTGATGATTGGTATGAAAGAAGAAATTCAGGAAAATGGGATCAATTTCCTGACTATGGTAAATTCAAAAAAGGATACATAGCTTTACAAGACCATGATAGCCCAATTTGGTTTAGAGAAATTAAAATTAAAAAATTATAGAAATGACAAAAAGAAGGACCTTTTTAAAAAACACATCTCTTTTAGGATTAACACCATTAATACCTAATTTTAATTTGTTAAATATAAATGATAAAGTAAAAACTGCCCACATAGGTGTTGGAGGAATGGGAAAATCAGACCTCAATGACATTGCATCTCATAAAAATGTTGAAGTTTTTGCACTTTGTGATGTTGATAATAAAGCTTTAATTGAGGCAGGAAAATTATTCCCTAATGCCAAGCTTTTTAAAGACTATCGTGAAATGTTAAAAAATATTCATGATGAAATTGATGCGGTCATTGTCTCAACACCAGATCACACTCACGCACCTGCATCCATAATGGCAATGAACCTTAATAAACATGTTTACTGTCAAAAACCATTGACTCACCACGTTTCTGAGGCTAGAAAAATGAAAAAATTAGCTGAAGAAAAAAATTTAATAACTCAAATGGGTATTCAGGTTCATTCTTTTTATGACTATAAGTTAGCCACTCTTCTAATTAAATCAGGAATTATTGGAAAAGTTAGCACAGTAAGAGCATGGTGTCCAAAAAATTGGGGATATGATGGGCCTGCACCAATAGGAGAAGATTCAATACCAAACTCTCTTGATTGGAATTTATGGCTTGGAACAGCAAAAGAAAGACCCTACAAAGAAAAAATTTATCATCCTGCAATGTGGAGAAAAATAGAAGATTTTGGATGTGGTACATTGGGAGATATGGGAGTTCATATCTTTGACACACCCTACAATGCCTTACAATTGGATGTTCCACTGACCATAAAAAATAAGTGCAGAAAGTACAACAGCTATGCTTTTCCTGAAAAAAATTTCGTGGAATATGATTTTCCTGGAACTAAATATACTACTGAAAAATTAAAGTGGATATGGGAAGATGGAAAAGGAGCTCCCAGGAGACATAAAGATTTAAAATTACCAAATAACGATAAGCTTCCTCTTCAGGGGGCAATGTTTATAGGTGAAAATGGCAAAAAGCTTCTTCTACCACACTTTATGGAATTACCTAGGTTTATAGAAAATGATGAATATAAAGATTTTGATGTATCAACTTTTGTCACAAATAATCAGCTTAGCAAGGTTCCTGTAAGAGATTACGATGGTGAATCACATTTACATTATCATCAATTTATAGATGCATGCTTAGGTAAAGATAAATGTACAGCACCTTTTTCTTACTCTGCAAAATTAACAGAGACAATTCTTTTAGGGGTAATTGCTGGGAGATTTCCTGGAAAAACTTTAAATTGGGATAGTTCAAATGCTAAATTTAGAGAGATTGAGGCAAATAAATATTTAAGTTCAACATATAGAAATTTTTAAATAATGAATAATTTAAATAGAAGAAGTTTTTTAAAGTCATCATCAATTTTGGCAGGAGCGACATTAATAACTCCCAGCCTACTTAGCTGTCGTAACCCAAACTCAAAACTAAATATAGCAGTGATTGGTGTTGGAGGAAGAGGCAGAGCAAACTGGAATCCTGTATTAGAAACCGAGAATATAGTTGCTATGTGTGACGTAGATGATAAAACTGCAAAAAAAGGTTATGATAGAATTATTGAAGTTAATCCTACTGTTAAAAAATATAAAGACTTCAGAGTAATGTTTGATGAAATGCATAAACAAATTGATGCAGTAATCATAAGCACACCTGATCACACACATTTTGCTGCTGCAATGATAGCTATGGAAATGGGAAAGCATGTATACATAGAGAAACCATTAGCACATAGTGTTTGGGAATGTAGAACATTGAAAAAAGCTGCAAACTATTACAATATTGTTTCGCAAATGGGTAACCAAGGTCACACAACAAACGGAATAAGATTAATAAAAGAATGGTACGAAGCTGGTATTCTTGGTGAAGTTGAGGAAATTCATGCTTGGATTGGTGGATACAACTTTGGAAAGGGGCACTATTTTGACCTTCCTGAAAATTTTCCACCTGTAGAAAATAAAATTCCTGATCATTTAAATTGGGATCTATGGTTAGGGCCTAGAGAAAACAGAGATTATAACTCAATTTATGCTCCGAGATCATGGAGAGGTTTTTTTGACTTTGGTAATGGGAAATTAGGAGATTGGTCATGCCACACTCTTGATGGTCCATTTTGGGCGATGGATTTAGGTATGCCAACTGAGGTCGATTCATATGTTGAGAACAGGTTTAATGAACATCATTTTGTCTCTGAAAAATCTATTGTAACTTATAAGTTTCCAAAAAATGATAAAAGAAATGGAGTAACATTAAAATGGTTTGAAGGTATTCCACCCCAAAATGACCCATATTGGGCAGCAGAAGAGTTGAAAGCCTGGGGAAAGGAACTGCCAACTTGGGGCGGAATGATAATGCGAGGCTCTAAAAGATCACTCTACACACATGGTAGACCTAATACTCCTGAATTATTAGTTTCAGAAAATGAATGGAATGATATTCAAAAAAGTCTCCCTGAGCAAACAATTCCTAGGTTGAAATGGGGAGATGAAACACCTGTTCAAGAATGGATTGATGCCATAAAAAATGATTACTTACCTGAGTCAAACTTTAACTACTCTGCTGATCTGACTGAGATGGCACTCATTGGCACTCTTTCCCAAAGATTTGGGGCAAGAATTATTTATGATACAGAAAATATGAAAATCACAAACCGACCTGATATTGATTCTTACATAAAAGAAACTGTAAGGGAAGGGTGGGAATATGGAAACTCATTAGTTTAGTTTTCTAAAGAAACTTTGTGTTCTTTTTATTGCATTTTGTCTTATATCTTCCCAAAAAATATTGATATCCCCTTTATGATAATCTTTTAAAAATGATACAATAATTGATTTTGGAAAACCCATTTTTGGGGTTTTAATATTTATACCTTCATCAATTGATTCGATAAGTACAGCACCTGAAAAAACTTTCTGATTAAGCCATAAAAGGCCCTTATGATCATTATAATCCTTACTTATGTAATTATTCCAAGTAATTGGATTTGATACTTGGGCATCTTTTAAATATAATCTTTCGATTGTGAGATCATATTTACTTTCATTTTTTAAGATTTTAAATGTGTTCCATGTCAAATAACCGCCTGTTTCTTCTTCTGATTCCATTAACTTTAAATCAAAATGTCCTGCAATGATTATTGGTTTTCCATTATTAAACTTTTGAAGATAAACTTCAAATGATTTTTTAATATCCTCATATGCCAAATTATATGCATCTTGTCCTCCGTTATCCCAATATCTTTCATCAAAAACTCTAAAATGGGCTTGCCTGTAGTTAGGTGAATATAAATTCCCAGCATCCATCCAAGCAGTTGCTTGATATTTTATGGAAGATTGCATTAGAATTTCAGAAAAATTATCATCATCTACACTAGTATTCCAAGATTCATTTCTTTTATCAGAAAACAGAGTTGGTACAACAAAAAAAACATCTGCTTTCAAAAGATTATTATTTTTAGATAGGAAAGAGTATTTATCTTGATTTTTTTCTGGATGAACCAACCAATTTGATAAATATTCGTAATTTGGTTCTACAGGTGATGATGAATTATCAAAATTTTTGGTCTTATAATCAACAATATTATTGGATTCTTTCAATAACCCACAAGAGTTAATAAAAAAAGTGATCAATATAATGCCATAAATTTTACTAAATTTAAAGATCATGAATTCAAAATTATATACATATGTCGAAAATATTAAATAAGCTTATTAGTTTATCTCTATTTGCATTACTTTTTTCTTGTTCTTCTAATAATAGTATTTATTTGACAAAGTTAAAAAACTCCCCCTCTTATGAAAATTCAAAACTGACACTTAAAGATTTGATAACAGATGAAGATGATTATTTGTTCAATTTTGAGATAGATGAATACATGCTAGGTGAACAAACAAAAGGAAATTTTGAATTTCAAATTGCAAATTCTGCTCAGGGGCAACATATTCACTACATACTTAATAATGGACCATATTCTGCTCATTATGAAAATTCATTCAAAAAAACATTAAATAAAGAAAATAATATTGTTTTAGCATTTTTATCAAGATCCTATCACGAGTCCGTTAAAAATAAGGATGCCTACTTTATTGGTCAATTTGGTGAAGAAAAAATTGATTTGAGTAAAGAATTTTTATTTTACAGTAGACCCAAAGGAACTTATACTGGTGCTGATACAGAAAGAATATTATTAGATTTTTACTTAATAAACAATACACTTTCTCATGAAGGAAATCGCGTAAGAGCAACTATAAATGATGAGGAGTTTTTTATCTATGAGTGGTCCCCCTACATTATCAATGGACTTCCAAAAGGTGAGACTATAATTAAATTAGAATTATTAGACAATCAAAACAATTTAATTGAAAACCCATTTAATCCAACAACTAGGACGATTATTTTAGAGTAAATAAATTAATATGTTTAAAATTTCTTTTTAAGTCTGAACTTTTTCTTTAGGAACAACTTTTAAAAAAGAATGATGTTGTTCTATAGCAAATTCAATTTTTTCTACAATTGATTCAAGCGATTCATCCTCGTAATTAATTTCAATTGGTTTTTTAATTTCAATTGATTGTAATATATCTTTTTTCTTAATTAGAATTCCCTTCTTATCAAAAGACCTTCTAAAACCATCAATTACAACCGGAACTACGATTGGTCTAAAAGTTTTAATAATATGTGCAGTTCCTCTCCTAATTGGTTTAAATGGAGTTGTTGTACCCTGAGGAAAAGTAATAACCCATCCATCATCCAAGGCTATGCCAATATTTGATATGTCACTAAATTTTACTTGTCTATTCACTTCTTTTCCTTTTTCTCACCATGTTCTTCGGATGGATATTGATCCAGCATAAGCCATTAATTTAGCGAGCAAACTTGACTTCATTGTCTCTTTTGCAGCTATATAATATATATTAAGCTTTGGATTCCAAAGATATCCTACATTTTTTATTGAATTGTCTCTACCACTTAGACTAGCATTAAAAACATGAAACATAGCAACAACGTCAGCAAAATATGTTTGATGATTGGAGACAAATAAAACGTTTTTATCAGGTAAATTTTTAAGAATTTCAGAGCCTTCAATTTTGAGTTGATTAAATCCTTTGAATCTTCTGTGAGTTAGCCAACCAAAAAGCCTAATTATCCATTTTTTAATATACAAGTTATGACCAAATGGATTTGTCTTAAATATTAACACTCTCAAATAAATTGAGAACAAATATATCTCATTTTTTGTTAGTCATCAAGTGAATAAATTCATTTAAAATCATTGCTGTAGCTCCCCAAATCTTATTATTATCATAATGAAAATATGGATTTATATTTTCTTCAAATTTTCCTAATTGTACTTCAAAGTTTAATATCTCATCCACACTGGGTAAGATTATACTTTTCACTTCCATTTTATCTAATGTGAATGATAAATTTGAATTTGAAACAAATAAGTACGGATAAACCATATAATTTGATGGTGGAATATATATTTTGCTCAGGTTTGTAATTTTATAATATAAAGATTCAGAAACACCAATTTCCTCAAATGTTTCCCTTCTTGAGGTTTCTTCATAGCTTTTATCACTTTTTTCATATTTACCACCGGGAAAAGCAATTTGTCCAGAATGCGTACCTGTGTAATTACTCCTTTTGATTAAGACTAGTCTTGTAATATTGTTAATGTCTGGATACAATAAAACAGCAACACTTGCGATTTTATAATTTTTGACATCATTAATATTTCTAATAACATTAATTCTTTCAGTTGGAACCAAGGGAATATGAGAATCCATACCAGGTAAAGATTTATTTTTTAATTTTAAAATAATTTTTTTTAGATGATTAAAATTCATAGAATAATTTTTATTGCCATTATTGTTTTATTAATATCCTGTTTTAAAAAAAATAATTCAAATAATATAACTTTAAAAAAAGTTGAAAAAAAAGTTATAAAATCAAATCCAATAAAAGAAGAAAAACCATTTATTCTAAATGATAAAAATGCAATTCCATTTTTCTTTGAATACTCAAAAAAAAATAAAGAAAATAAGGTTAGGATTCAAACCAAGTACGGTGAAATTGATATATTATTATTTGATGAGACACCCTATCATAGATCAAATTTTATTTATTTAACCAAAAAAAAATATTTTGATGGAACATATTTTCACAGAATTGTAAAAGACTTTATAATTCAAGGTGGAAACTCAGATTCATATGAAATATCAAAAAGGAGAAAAAATATAGGAAGATATCTTTTACCACCTGATACCAAAAAAGGTTTAAGACATGACAGAGGTGTGGTATCTATGCCGAGCAGTGATATTGAAAATCCATATAAACTAGCTTCTCCATACGAGTTTTTTATTGTGCAAAGTAAAAATGGAGCCTATCACTTAGATACAGATTATACTCCCTTTGGAAAAGTAATAAGAGGAATAAGTGTAGTTGATAAAATTAATAGTTTAGAAACTGATAAAAGAGAATGGCCTTTTGAAAATGTTAAAATAAAAGTTTCAATTATTGATTAAAGAGCACAAGCTAAATGAGGATGTTTTGTGACATAATTTTCAACCCATAATCTCAATTCTTGATATTCATGAGGAAGAAGAACATCAGCTGCTTTTTTTAATTCTTTCTTAAATAATGAGGTGCTAAAACTTACTTTGATTAAAACCTTTTTTGTAAAGTCGAAAACTCTTCTAGGCATATTCAAATTTATAAAAAATGATAGTACTAATTAATTAAAAAAAAGTTAAAATTTTCTTTTTAAGCTCCACTCAAACTTAAACTCAGAAACAACATCTCCAACTTCGTCAATACCATTAGAAAACAAAATAATTTTATTTGTTGGTTTATTTTTATCAAGTTTATCAAAAATTTTTTTCACTTCGTTTCCTTGATTACATTTAAAAATAATCTTACCAACTGCTTTTTTAAAAAACTTTGATGAGTTTGATATCACTAACATTGATACTTTTATTCTACGATTTCTTATTTCTTGATTGAGTAGTAACCCAGTAGATAATTCAGCTGACATACCTTGTACAGCCCAAAAAATTGACTTGTAAGGATTTTTATTAAACCAATTATGCCTTACCTTGACTAAACAAGTTTTATCATCAATGGATTTTACTCTTACTCCAGACCAATATGCTGAGGGTAAATTAAAAAATAAAAAAAAATTATAATTGAACATTAATATCCAATTGAAGCTAAATATCTTTCTGCGTCTAATGCTGCCATACAACCAGTACCAGCAGCAGTGACTGCTTGTCTGTAATCTTTATCTTGGACATCACCAGATGCAAAAACACCTGGCTTATTTGTTTTTGTTGTTTTACCACTTGTCAAAATGTAGCCAGTTTCATCCATCTCGAGCTGTCCCTTGAAAATACTAGTGTTCGGTTTGTGTCCTATCGCTACAAAAAAACCAGTTATATCAATTACATCTATTTTTTTAGTTTTGTTATTAACAACTTTAATTCCTTCCACAACATTCTCACCAATAACCTCAACAACTTCTGAATTATATTTGACAACTATATTTGATTTAGAGTTTACACGATGTTGCATGGCTTTAGAAGCTCTCATTACATCTCGTCTAACAAGCATTGTGACTTTAGAACATATGTTAGATAAATATGTAGCTTCCTCAGCAGCTGTATCCCCTCCTCCAACAATTGCAACTTCTTGTCCCTTGTAGAAAAAACCATCACAAACAGCACATGCAGATACACCTCCACCTATAAGTCTTTGCTCACTTTCAATACCGAGATATTTGGCACTCGCACCTGTAGAAATGATAATAGTTTTTGCATGTATTTTCGTTTCATTATTAATTAAAACCTCGTGATAACTATTTTTATTATCGGTTAAATTAACCTTTGTAACTTCTCCTATTCTTACATCTGTTCCAAATCTCTCTGCCTGTTCTTTCAACTCTAACATCATTTGAGGTCCATCTATGCCTTTAGGGTACCCTGGAAAATTATCAACATCTGTAGTGGTTGTTAATTGACCTCCTGGCTCCATCCCCGTATATAAAATTGGCTTTAAATCAGCTCTTGATGCGTAAATTGCAGCTGTGTAGCCGGCAGGACCTGAGCCAATAATTAAATTCTTAACCTTTTCGATTGACATGATCCAAAATTAACATAAAATTCATTTTTAGTTTATTTTTTTTTGACCATTTAACTTTAGTTTATTAACAATCTTTTTTTTATTTGTTCTTAAATGAAAGTGTTATATATTAGCGCCGCTTTTCGGGGTGTAGCGTAGCCCGGTTATCGCGCCGCGTTTGGGACGCGGAGGTCGCAGGTTCGAATCCTGCCACCCCGACATAAAAAATTTCCAATTAATTGATTATCAG
>LULK01000261.1_pt2 | contig 17016 bp, 21 predicted proteins | sample 728181 | NCBI WGS metagenome assembly LULK01 (sample SAMN03860291, study PRJNA289734) | marine metagenome | biome: seawater column; feature: ocean; material: water; isolation source: Red Sea water column Station 169 - depth 10m | place: Saudi Arabia: Red Sea | collected 2011-10-15 | depth 10 m | reverse complement strand
GTTGAAGACAATAACTCTCCAAATAGTATAGACCACAAATCCTATTACCAACGCTCTCAGAGTTTGCGATTGCATCTGCCACCGCGTCTGCTATCCAGTCGAGTGCTCCAAATTTTACCAGAGTTGCTTTGGAAAGATTGAAAATATTCGTTACTGATAGTGTAGCCATGTTTAGCCTTTAAGCAGCAATTTTAAATTTCTTCGTTGAAGTTAGTACTTATTTTTAAAATTTTGACGATAAAACAATTAAATAATTCGTACTAAGTTGTGGAGGGTAATGTGGCCGCCCGACGAAATTGTATCATTGAATTTTCATAAGAACAATCTTTTGATCAATGTTCATTCAAGCCCACTAATGGATCTTTGAAATTAAGATAAATCAAAGGAAAAATTAATATAGGATTGACGAGCTAGACCTTTAAGCTATCACTATAATTCTTACAAGGATGTAAAATGAATTTAAGTAACGGTATCGAATATCTGGCCATTCCAGGTCCATCTGTAATTCCTGAAAAAGTTTTGCAGGCGATGCATCGATCATCGCCAAATATCTATGAAGGGGAACTTGTAAAATTAACAGATAATATTGTTCCTAAATTATGTACAGTTGCCAGAACTGAGGGCCATGTGGCAATGTATATTGCCAATGGTCATGGCGCTTGGGAGGCAGCTCTAGCCAACACAGCTGATATAGGCGATAAAATACTCGTAGTTGCAACAGGTCGGTTTGGACACGGGTGGGGAGAGATTGGACAAAAAAATGGCCTGAACACAACCGTATTAGATTTTGGAACCAGTAGCACTATAGACTTAGCTAAGCTGGAATCGGCTCTAAAAAAAGACAAAAACTACAAAGCGGTTCTGGTCACACACGTCGACACTTCAACTTCTGTAAAAAATGAAATTGCACCAATCCGAGCTTTGTTAAATAATCTTAATCACGAAGCCTTGCTGTTGGTTGACTGTATCGCTTCACTCGCATGCGATGAATTTCATATGGATGACTGGGGTGTCGATGTGATGGTAGCTGCCTGTCAAAAGGGTATCATGGTACCACCCGGCGTTAGCTTTGTATTTTTTAACCAAAAAGCAAAAGATCGACAAAAATCTCTTAAAATGGTGGCGTCTTATTGGGACTGGGATCCTCGCATAAACCCAGATTATTATTATAAGTATTTCGGAGGAACCGCTCCAACCCACCACCTCTACGGGCTTGATGTGGCTCTGGATATGCTTTTAAAAGAAAGTATCGAGGCGGTTTGGAAAAGGCATGAAGTACTTGCTAAAGCCATATGGGCGGCTATTGATGAATGGGCTAAGGGTGGAGAATTAAAGGCTAATATTCAAGATAAGAAGTTGAGATCAAATGCCGTCACTTCACTACGTGTAAACAAACCAAATGGTACCCTCCTGAGAGAATGGCTACAAGAAAATACTGGATTAACAATCGGCATAGGTCTAGGTATGGCTACGCCTAAAGACCCTAATGGAGATGGTTTTTTTAGATTAGGCCATATGGGTCACGTAAATGCTCAAATGATAATGGCGTTAATTGCAACTCTGGAAACCGCTATGATCGCTGTTGGGGTACCTCATGGCAATAATGCAATTAACAAGGCAGCATCAGTTATCGCAGAGCTTTAAGGACATTAGGAAGAACATTCTTAAGTAAATCTATTTCTTCATCTCGCCCAACGGTTACTCTAATTGTTCTGTCAAGTGGGGCAACCACGGGCTTCCTTACAAAAAGTTTCGCTTCAAGCAGGCCACTCATAATTTGATTTGCAAATTTTCCATCTTTTCCGCAGTCGATAGCAACAAAGTTTGTCGCAGATGGTATGGCAGATAAACCGTTTGATTGAGCAATTTGGTAAATTTCCTCCCTGCCAAACGAGATTTTTTTTACTATCTCTGACAAATATCTTTGATCTTTTATAGCAGCTATTGCTGCCACCTGAGACAACAAACTGTTTCCAAAATGGTTCCTTATCTTATCAAATTCAGCGATTAGCTCTTCATTTCCAATACCATATCCTATCCGAGCGCCAGCAACGCCATAGGCCTTCGAAAAAGTACGAAATCTAATCATTCTGGGATCATCTAAAAATATTGGGACTTTTGCTTCATCTGGAGCAAATTCAGCGTATGCTTCGTCCAAAACAAGCAAACTATCATTTGGCAGTTTGTCTAGTAGTGAAACTATTTGCTCACCGCGTGTCCAAGTGCCCATGGGGTTGTTGGGATTAGAAATGTACACTAGTTTTGCGTTAGTTTTAGCAGCAGTATCAATAAGAGATTGTAGATCTTCTTTATCGTCTAGATAGTCACATTTAAAAAGTTGCCCACCAAAACCCTCGACGTGATAGTTAAACGTTGGATAGGATCCATTTGATGTGACTACATTGTCGCCTACTTGGACAAATAACCTTACCAAATAGCCTAAAAGAGCATCAATGCCTTCCCCTATAACTATATTATTATCAGGAATATTATAGAAATTTGCCAGTACTTTTTTTAAATCATGGGCTGTTGGATCTGGATATTTCCAAATATCAACAGACAGGTTTTTTATTGCCTCAAGAACTTTCGGCGATGGACCGTAACAGTTCTCATTAGCACCAAGTCGCGCTGAAAATTTTTTTCCTACAATACGTTCATGCTCCTCCGGAGCAACAAATGGAATACTGGCCGGAAGTGATTTTACAATTTTTGTTAATCGATGGTCACTCATACGAGGATACAAAACCAATTTTTTCAAGGAAGCAAGAGCCGTTGCAGATTTAACATAACCGATTTACTATCCAAGAAAGAGACGACCATTTTTGATTGAAGGGCATATCATTGGACAACAAAGCACTTCCCTTTGCAAGCTATGAATGGAAAATTGCTTGGCGGTATCTGAGAGCCAAGCGAGCTGAAGGCGGTGTAAGTGTGATGACTTGGATTAGCCTCATTGGAATTACACTCGCAGTTTTTGCTTTGGTAGCAACATTATCAGTAAGATCCGGTTTTAGGACTGAGATTGTTGACACAATATTAGGGGCTAACTCACATATAACACTATATAAAGCACCGTCTCAGGATCAGTACGGAAACGTTAGCAGGACTTTCAAAGACTATGACGAAATAGCGTCTAAACTGCTTTCATTACCAAGTGTTAAAGGGAGTGCTCCTCTCATTAGAAGTCAGATTATGGCGACATTTGACAATCGTAACACTGGATTAGAGGTTTTCGGCATATCTTATGAAAACCTGCTTCGTCTTGATAGAATTGCAAAGCCAGAAGAATTCGAAGGTGATATGAATGATTTTAAAAATGGCATCGCTATAGGCTCAGGAGTTGCTAGGGAATTAGGCATAAAAGTTGGTGACAGCATCAAACTGATTTCACCAAATGGAGTAAGGACCGCATTTGGAACTTCGCCGCGAGTTAAACAGTTCAAAATAGTTTATATATTCACAGCCGGAAGGTATGATATTGACAGAACTAGGTCATATTTACCGTTCAGTGTCGCACAAGAGTACTTCAACAGAGAAGGATTAGCAGACGAAATTGAAGTCCTTTTAAATAATCCAAGCAATCTCACCGAAGCTACTTCCCAGATAGAAAATGTCGTCGCTCCTGATGTTCAGTTATGGACTTGGAGAGATGCTTCAAGCAGTTTTTTGCGAGCTCTTGAGATAGAAGACAATGTAATGTTTGTTCTCATGTCAATTTTGGTGATGATAGCAAGTATGAATATTATATCTGGTTTAATCATGTTGGTTAAAAATAAAGGTAGGGATATTGGAATATTACGCACTATAGGACTATCACGAGGCTCAATAATGCGAATATTTATGATATGTGGGGCTTTCACCGGAATTTTAGGTACTATTTTGGGTATAGCTTTGGGCTGCCTCTTCGCAATATATATTGACCCCATTTTTTCTGTAATTAATGTTCTTTCCGGTGGCGGTGTTTGGGATCCATCCATTAGAGGAATATATTCTGTGCCCGCAGAGTTACATGTTATTGACTTAATAAAGGCGACCTGCTTATCTTTAGGCTTAAGTTTTTTAGTTACAATTATTCCTGCAAGAAGAGCCGCCAGCCTTCACCCAGTGGATGCTCTTCGTTATGAATAAACCGGTATTAGAACTAGCATCTATTAAAAAAAGCTTTTCCAAAGGAAGTTCAAATAAAATTGAAGTACTAAAGGGTATAGATTTACAATTATTTCCAGGAGAAATTGTTGCTTTAGTTGCGCCGTCTGGCGCAGGTAAATCTACCCTTCTTCAAATTGCTGGGTTACTCGATAAACCACTCAGCGGTAAAATATTTATAGATGGGCAAGAAATACAAAACAAAAGTGATAATCAACTAACCATGATACGGAGGCGAGAAATTGGCTTCGTTTATCAATTTCATCATCTGTTGCCCGAATTTTCATCAAGAGAAAACATTGATCTGCCTCAACTTGCCAATGGGCTTCCATCAAAAGATGCTCAACGACGGTCAAACGAACTGTTAGATTTGGTAAATCTTGCAAATAGATCTAATCATAGACCAGCAGAGCTGTCTGGCGGTGAGCAACAAAGAATAGCAATTTGCAGAGCGCTTGCGAATAAACCCAAAATAATTTTAGCAGATGAGCCCACTGGAAATTTAGATCAGAACACCACTTTGTCAGTTTTTGAGTCTTTGCTGAAGATTGTCAAAAAAACAAATTTAGCTGCCTTGATCGCGACACACAACTTAGATCTGGCGAGGCGAATGGACAGAGTTGTTGAATTAATCGACGGAAAAATAAGTTAGCTTCGATTATAATCATCGCTCAGATTATTAGGATCTGCTCCCAGTAAAAAAAGGAGTAACCTGACAATATTTTTAGTTCCTTGTCTGAGCCAACCATTTTTGCGATATTTCCTTGATGAGGTAGTTATAACAATGGGCATGCGGAATAATTTTCCTTGAAACCGTAATGCTAATTCTACATCTTCCATAATGGGTATCGGTGAATAACTGCCATTTTCCATGAGTAACTTTCTAGGTATTAACAATCCCTGGTCACCATAAGGGAGATTAAAAATTAACGATCGAGCGTTTGCCCAAGTTGATGTCATTGAAGCCAGTGGATGAATTATATCAAAAGATAATTTACAGTAGTATCCAGCGTCTTTATTAAAATACTTTTTTACAATTTCACTCCAACCTGGTTCAAGCACTGAGTCACTGTGTATGACAAATATGAAATCGCCTTTGGCTGAATTCACCCCTTTTTTTAGTTGATAGCCTCGGGAGGCTTGGCTTGAGATAAATTTTCCCCCACACTCTTCCACAATTTCTCTTGTTTGATCTGTAGAGCCACCATCTACAACAATTAACTCTCTAACAATTCCAGCTTCAATACCTTCAAATAAGCTCGCAAGTGTCTTTCTAACCGTATTTTGTGAGTTCAATGTTGGAATTACTATTGATATTGGTGCGCGCATGAGTTTTCCATATGATTAAAATGCGGTAAGTTTTAAAAAGGAGCTATTAAATGGTAACACCGCTTAATAACCGAAAGGTTTTGGGGCTGAAAGGAAGCGACTGTAAAAAATTTCTGCAAAGTTTAATAAGTAATGACATTAATCTGATTCATGATGGTTTAGTTTATAGCGCTTTACTAACTCCTCAAGGCAAGTATATAGCTGATTTCTTTGTTGTACCGCTTGAAGATGCATTCGGAATTGATGTTCACGCAGATCTGGCCCAAACCTTACTTGAAAGATTTAATGTTTATAAACTGCGGTCGGATGTTGAAATAAAAGAATTAGAAGTCACGGTCGCATTGGGACTCACTGATCCCCCAGAAGGGGCCTTCACCGATCCCCGGCATCCAAAACTAGGGTGGCGTTTATACAGCATGGATGCAGAGAAATTTAACCAGCCCATAAATTGGACAAAATTACGGGTTGATTACGTAATTCCAGAATATGGGAGCGAACTAACTGGCGAAAGTTATATATTGGAAATGGGATTTGAGAGACTAAACGGTGTTGATTTCAAAAAAGGCTGCTACGTAGGACAAGAAGTTACGGCCAGGATGAAACATAAAACAGAATTGCATAAAGGGTTGGTAAAGATAGGCTCCGAGGAGACCATGGTAGTTGGAGAAGAATTATTTTTAAATGATAAGCCAATAGGGTCTGTACTGACGGTTTATGACAGGTCAGCTTTAGCATATGTACGTTTAAAAAATAGAGATGAAATACTGTCTACAAAAAGTACCAAAAGGATATTCGTAGATACAAACCCAATTTCATCGAACTAAGCTCTCTCAGAATATTCCATCGTCTCAGTATTCACTACTATGGCTTCATCTTGAGAAATAAATGGCGGCACCATAACTTTCACACCATTATCCAGAATTGCAGGTTTAAAACTATTTGCTGCTGTTTGGCCTTTAACAACAGGCTCTGTCTCAACAATTTGGCATACCACTTTAGCAGGTAATGAAGCATTCAGCGCCTCGTCATCGTAAAATTCGACAACAATTTGCATACCATCTTGCAAAAAAGGTCTTCGGTCACCAAGAAGGTCGGACGGCAATTCTATTTGTTCAAATGTTTCTGTATCCATAAAAACGAGCATTCCATCATTTTCATACAAAAACTGTTGATCCTTTTGTTCTAAGCGAACCTTCTCAACTTTATCTGCACTTCTAAAACGTTCATTGAGTTTGGTTCCTGTACGAAGATTTTTTAATTCAACCTGAGCAAAAGCACCTCCCTTACCCGGTTTAACATGTTCAACTTTTATAGCAGCCCAAAGCCCCCCATCGTGATCAAGCACATTTCCGGGTTTTATTTCATTTCCATTTATCTTCGGCATTTTAAATAAAAAACCTATTTGTTGATTGTTTAGGCAGCAGCTCTACCTAACATAAGGAAGTTAAACAAGGCTTTTGACAGGGGTCGCCTGATAGCTATGCATTATCATCATAGTAGCTATGCATTTTTAGGCTACCCGAATCAGTTTTAATGGTACATAAGCCTCGTTACGCCAGAAATATAAAGTGAAGGACGACGAGATGAAAGATTTCGTTGACGCATCAGCGTTTAATACAGAGCAAGGAAACCGGGCCAGGAAGTTATTCGCCGCGGTCGTTCTGGCGGCATTGGATGATGCGATTGCAGATGACAGAAAATACGGAAACGGCCCCGAGCAGATAGCTCGGTGGGCAAGATCACGCGATGGGCGTGAAGTTTTATCGTGCGCCGGCATTGATCCAAATGAACGAGTTGTGAGTGGATTAATGGAATTTGTTGCTAAAGGTGTTAGGACTTCCGTTGCTCTTTCTAGAGAAGAAAGTGAGAGACGAAACGCAGCCTCTGATCACGCTGAGGCAGCCTAAATTTCAAAGTCGTTGTCTAGTCTTTATTCAACTCCTGTAGTAAATTTTTAATTGCTTTGAAACTTTCATTTCCTACTTCCTTATTACTTATAATAGACTTGTAATACTCTTCAGGGTCATAGCGCGCGACTGGTAGGTTAAGATACTCAACTGTCAATAAACCGGAAGCAGATAGAACATCAAAAGCAGCCAGATACTCATCATAACTAGCATTTATTAACTGAGACTTGGCATCTAATAATTCTTGCTCAGCATTAAGCACATCCAAGGTAGTTCGCGCCCCAAGGAATGCCTCCTCTTTAACCCCATCAAAAGCAACTTCAGCAGCCTCTATTTGTTTCTCGATCGCGTCTCTACTCGCCTTAGACACTTCCAACATTGCATATGCCGATGAAATCGTTTGCTCGATCGTATCAATCTGTACATGCAAACCAGAGCGAACAGCCTGCAGATTAGCAAGGGCCTGTCGCTCTTTTGCAGATATTGAACCACCTTGATAAATTGTTCCACTTAACTGTAGGCCAATAGACGCTTGCAGTGTGTCAGGTTGAGCATCACTATCCGAAAGTCCAATATCACCGTTTAAAGTCATCTTGGCTTTTGATGAAGCTTTAATGCGTTTTAATGTTAACTCGCTGGCTTTTATTTGATATTGTAGTTGCCTAAGGTCAGGATGGGAAGAAGAAGCAATAGATAGTGCCTCCTCGATTGTTGTTGGCACAGCTGGCATTTCTTTTGGCGGAAGCAAGTCTTCCGGCAACGTCCCTACAGCATTTTTAAATACCGCCTCAGCTTGAACTAGTAGACCTTTAGCGGCTGAAAGTGCGCTTGCGGAAGATGCGAGCCGAGCTTCTGCGAGCGCTACATCGGTTCTTGTAATTTCCCCTACTTCGTAGCGGTCTTTTGCCGCTGTGAGCTCCTCTTCGATTACAGAATAGTTGTTTTCTCTCAATCGAACGGTTTCCCTACCTTCCAGAACCCCCATAAATGCACTGACTGCACCTCCTAAAACTCTTTGTTCTAATGCTATCAGTCCTTGGCGTGTAGCAAGAACATTTTGCTTGGTTACATCAGCAGCAAGCCTGTTGGAACCGCCATCGAATATAGTTAAAGACGAGTTCAAACCAACGTTACCCCGCCAAACAACATCGCTCGTCACACTTCCTGCGGTATCAGTTTCACTCCAGTTTCCCGAAAAATTAGCAGCCCACGAAACTATTGGTAATAATGCGGAGGATGCTATGATTGTATTTTCATCGGCAGCTCTCAATAAGGCTCTGTTCTGATCTAGTAACCCTGAATTATTATATGACTCTACAAGCGCTTCAGAAAGGCTCTTAGCATGGAGCGGTAACAAAAAAGAAGCAAATAAAAAAGTTACTGAAACTATTGAAGACTTTAGAATAACTTTCATTTTATTACCCAAATATTAACGATTGAGGCAACTGCCAAGTTTATAATGTGAAGGTCAGTTCTTTTTTAAAACAATCTAGAACAGGTGCTGCAGCATTAAAACCGAATCGCCAACTTATTTCATCATTTAGTTTATACCCAATTTTAACTCTGCCAAGTGCCCCCTCCATAAAAATGGCCACCATCCTTCCACCGTCTTTTAATTGAGACGATATTTTATGCGCTACCAGCTCAATCCCACCTTGTATGAAAATTACATCATATGGAGCGTGGCTTGGTGCTCCCTCATGCAAAGGCCCTTTTTCAACAATGACATTGTCGATACCATGCTCAGTAAGAGCGGTTTGCATTTCATTAGCTGGTTTCTCCTCACTTTCCAAAGCCACTACCGCTTCTGCAAGGTGCGCTATGATAGCAGCAGAATATCCAAAAGCCGAGCCAACATCCAAAACGAGTTCGCTGTCATTAACATCTACTAGATCAAGCATCTTTGCTAATGTGCGAGGATCCAAAATTACTCTGTCATTTCCAATACGAATATGTTCTCCAACATACGCCGTATCTCTATTCTCTGATGGAACAAAGGCCTCGCGCTTTATTGATAAAAAAGCCTCTATAATTGGAAATTTCGTAACGTCAGATGGACGAATTTGATTATCAACCATCATCCTACGGCGTACTACATTGTCAGACATTTGCAACTCTCAAAAAGTTAAAGCACAACCGTGTATTGACACAACAGCCGTATAGTATCAATGCAATTCATTAAATAATTTCTGCTTGCCTACAATATTTGTAAGTATCAAAACAAAAGATATTTATCCTGTTATTGGAAGCCGCTCTTCCACCATGCCAGCGTACCAACTAGAACCAAATGGGATAGCTTCATCATCGAATATATAATCTGGATTGTGCAGCATTTGACTATCTCCATTTCCTAAAAAAATAAATGCGCCAGGTTTTTCCATCAACATGTAAGCAAAATCTTCTGATGGCATAATTGGTGGTGTGTCTGTATCAACTTCAGACACCAATGATGCAACCGAGATAGCATGTTGTGTAGCTTCTTCATTATTATCCGTTATTGGATAGCCCCGTTCATATTCAATAGTTATCTCGCATTGATTTGCTGCTGCAGTACCCTCTGCTATCTGGTGCAAGCGCTCTTGAACAAGGTCACGCATATCTTCATCCAAACTACGAACAGATCCCTCTAGTTCGACCGTATTTGCTATAACATTGAGTGCACTGCTGTCAGTTTTAAATGTGCCAGCTGTGACAACCACACGTTTAAGCGGATCAATAGACCGAGATACAATCAGATTCAAATTTACAAGTATCTGTGCAGCTACCAAAGTCGTATCTACTGCTAAATGCGGCATTGCTGCATGTCCACCTTTACCTGTGAGTATAATTTTGAAACGATCAGCCGATGCCATTAATGGTCCCGGTCTGATTGCAAATTTGCCTGTTTCAATTCCAGGCATATTGTGAATGCCGTAAAACTCATCAATATTAAATCGAGTTACAAGTCCATCATCAATCATTGCTTTGGCTCCTGCACCTCCTTCCTCAGCAGGTTGAAAAATCACAGCGGCTTTTCCATCAAAGTTTCTTGTTTCGCAAAGATATTGTGCAGCACCCAAAAGCATTGCTGTGTGCCCATCATGACCACAGGCATGCATTACACCTGGAACTTCAGATTTATATAAGACATCTGACTTTTCATCAATAGGGAGTGCATCCATGTCAGCTCTCAAACCAATTACGCGCCGTGACGTGTCAACTTGACCATGAATAACTCCAACGACACCTGACTTACCGACGCCTTCAACCACCTCGTCACAACCGAAACTTCTCAAAAGATCAGCAACCTTGGCTGCAGTTTTCGGCAGTTCATATTGCAATTCTGGATTTCTATGGAAATCATGTCTCCATTTTACAATCTTAGGGTATAACTCGGCAAACCGATTTTTGATGGGCATTCGTACCTTCCAAGTTAAATTGCCTTACCAATGCCAAAATGTCAGGCGCTGTTCAGTTGCACAAGTTAAATTTTTCTTTTAGTGGATGCCTCCAACAAAAGACAATTTCACATCAGGAAAAAATGAAACAAAAAGAGTTTTTATTAGGTGTAAGCGCTATGCTGCCACTCTTATTAGGAGTTGTACCGTTTGGTTTAGTTTTTGGGGTCCTGGGCATTAGTAGTGGCCTGTCAGAAACTGAGACCATTTTGATGTCTAGTATTATTTTTGCGGGAGCTAGTCAGGTTGTTTTTGCACAATTATGGGCTGCTGGCTCTGCCTATATTGTTATTGGGAGCTCAGTGGCACTGATTAATTTAAGACATGTCCTATATAGCGCTTCGGTAGCTCAACACCTGGACAAATTGAATTTTAAATGGAGAATAATCCTTGCCTACTTATTAACCGATGAGGCCTTTGCAGTATCCATAAAACGATTTACCTCACATGGGACAAGTGGACCAGTGCATTTTTTCATGCTTGGTTCAGGTCTAACACTCTGGCTCACATGGCAAACCTCGACAATTATTGGAGTGATTGTAGGATCTACTATACCGGAGAATTGGGAACTTGCATTTGCTATACCATTAACTTTCATAGCAATAGTGGTTCCATTGTTACGGAGTATTCCGACTATCGTTAGTGCGCTAACCTCCGGATTAATTGCTATTTGTGGCCAATCATTACCTTGGAATACTTGGATAATTATTGCAGCTCTTGGAGGAATTTTGATGGGTGCTTTCGTCGAAAAATGGAATCACAACAAATGATTTGGTTTGTTATGATTTTAACTGGATTGATAAATTTTATATTTCGCATTTCTATGTTTTCTGGAATTCGCAATATTCAATTACCATTATCGCTTAATCGATATGTCGTATATGTGCCTACTTCAGTGTTATCAGCAATTATAGCAAGCAGTCTTATTTCTTTTAATGGTCAAGAAGTTTTATATGAAGCAGAAAAACTAGTGGCCGCATCAATAGCCGTTATATTTGCATATTTAACAAAATCTGTCTCAGCGACTTTAGTAGCAGGATTAATAACTATTTGGATAATGTAGACTTCAAACTGCAACTAACTATTCACGTATATTTTTATGCAATTTGGATTTAAAATTTAGGCAGTACTTAATCGACTGGAAGATATAATGCGATTTGTATATGCCGTATTAAGTATGCTTCTAAATTTCTAAAATTTGAAAAAGTTATTTGCTTTTTTAACTCAATTCCAATGCACATATCAGGACATATCAAACTTGGCTAACGAAAAAACATTTAAAGCAATAACATGGTTGCTATTCTCAATTATATGTTTCGACCTTATGGCTGTGCATATTCGATATCTTTCAATCACCTATACCCCGGAAGAACTTTCTTTTTATAGAAACACACTCGGCCTAATTCCGAGCATATTACTTTTATATTTTACGGCGGAATTATCTTTAAAACTTCAAGATTATAAAATTAAGCAATGGAAGCTTGCCTTTTTTCGTGGATTTATAGTGGCACTGGCTCAGTTACTTTTTTATACAGCAATAAGTAAACTAGACTTGGCAACAGTCGCAACTTTAGGACAGACAGGTCCGATCTTCATAGCGATATTAGCAATAGTTCTTTACAAAGAGTATGTTGGGGTCTGGCGCTGGGCAGCAATTTTTATTGGCTTCTTGGGTACAGTCCTAGTGATAAAACCAGGGAGTGATATTTTTAACTGGAATTCAATACTGCCAATCGGCGCATCATTTTGCTATGCGCTATCCATAGTCACTCTTCGTAGTTTTAAGAAAGAAATTTCAAACTCCATATTGTATTTATATTCCGCAACTGCAGCTGCTCTTGGTGCCGGCTTATATGCCAGCCTGTCAATCACATTTACACCAATTCAAAACTACTCAGATGCGATTTTGCTGCTATCAATGTCTTTTTGCGGAGGATTTGGTGTTGTATGCCTCATGATTGCCTATCGGGCTGCTGAATCCTCTGCAATTGCACCATTCAACTATTTCGGAATAGTATCGGCTTTTGTGCTTGGCTGGGTAGTTTTTGGGGAATTCCCATTGGACACACTATTTCCTGGTGTTCTTTTCATAGTTACGGCAGGGTTAGTTATCATATGGCGAGAAAAATTAAATAAAAATTGATGGGTGAAACTAATGAAATTACCAAAAAATAATTTCAAGAAAAACTTAATAAATGGAGTACATCAACTTGGAATATGGAACTCCATATCGGGAAACTCAGTACCAGAGCTCTTAGCAACGTGTGGATTTGATTGGGTTCTCATTGATACAGAGCATGCACCCGTTGAAACTGTAGAAATTCAAAGCAGTTTGCAATCGATAGCAGCATATGAAAATGTTTCCGCCGTCGTAAGACCGGCAGCAAACGATCCCATTTTGATAAAACGAATACTCGACATGGGAGCCCTCACCTTACTTCTTCCTTACATTCAATCAGCTCAAGAAGCGGCGGATGCTGTATCCGCTGTAACATACGGTCCAAATGGTTTGAGGGGAATGGCTGGAATGACCCGAGCAACAAGATATGGGTCTGTCGAAAACTATTTCAAAAGAGCAAGCGAAGAAATATGTCTATTAGTTCAAGTCGAAACAATGGAGGCGATAGAGCAGATCGAAGCTATTGCATTAACCCGTGGCGTTGATGGTGTTTTTATTGGTCCAGCAGACCTTAGTGCGAGCATGGGTTATCCTGGTGAAATAAATCACCCAAAAGTAGTAAAAGTAATAATGGATGCAATTAGTAAATTGAAGTCACTTAAAATGCCATCTGGAATACTCACTCTGGATTTCGAAAGTGCCAACCGTTATATTTCTGCGGGAACTACTTTTACAGCTGTAGGGGTAGACATGGTATTACTGGCAGAGAGCACTAGAAATCTACGCAAACAGTTTACCTGATTGTTAGCATTGCTTGGAGAACATTAGCCATAATGTGGTTATTCTGAACTTGTGTTGCAAAACGTCTTGATCAAGCTAGTTCTGCAACAGCGAAGGGTTTGTACTTATGCCAAAAAAAGCACTTAAATTGAAAAAGTTGTTAATTGCTCTCTCACTTATTATTATTGGAAAAACACAATTGATTGCGGAAAACCTTATAGAAAGCGGTAGGTGGATTTATTTCGCTGATAACGTTATGGGGGGCATATCTGTAGGATCGTCTGAATATGTGAAAGTAGCGTCAGGAAAAGCAATACGGCTTTATGGCGAGGTATCTACTAAAAATAACGGAGGGTTTATCCAGGTACGCATGCCTTATTCAATAGACCAATTAAAAAAATATAAAGGTATAAAAATTAAGATGAAAGGCAATGGTGATGAATATTTCTTACACCTGAGAAATAGAAGCTCAAGACTTCCTTGGCAGTATTACCATGCCAGTTTTAAATCGGAGCCTACCTGGAAAGAAGTAAATATTCCCTTTCAAAAATTTAAAAGGTCCTCAAATTTTATGAAAAGTGTTTTTGATCCTAATACTATAAAGACAATCGGAATAGTTGCTTATGGTAAGGACCATACGGCGGATATCATAGTATCGGAACTGCAGTTTTATTAATTTGAGGTAAAACTTAAGACTCGAAAGCTGAAAAAACATTATTATCAATACCACCTCTTGATAAGTTTTTTGTTCAAGATATTTTATGGTCGTAGCCAGCAGTCATCTTTAATGCGTTTGAGGTAAATATGGATCCTGTTGATAATACAAAAACAAAGCAACTTCTATTAGATTTCTCTCGTCGATCAATGAGAACAGACGATGTCGGTCTTGCAAAACAGCATGCTCAAAAAAGCGGTTATCTTGCATCAGATGAAACACCAACAAAGTTTGGATCTGTATTAGCTTGCTACTTGGGGTTTAATACAGAGTTAATGGACGAAATAGATTATGGCACTTGAAGAAGACATATATGAAATGTACCGGGATGGCCCTTTTGATTGGTTTAACCCGATAGATTTCATGACAAGCACTTTAACCGGTGGGCCATCAGGCAGTTGGTCTGAAAAAACACATTCAGAAAAAATTTTTGAAATAGCCAAACAATATCCAAATCTATCTACTGCCGATGTTGAACATTTTATATCATCTCAGAAGAAAAAAAGGGGATTAGGATAAGTCTCAAAAAGGCTAAATTTCTGAGCATTTTTGAGCATACTATATGTTGGGAAAATATAAGAATTGTACGGTGGCAACTATGATCTAACCTTATCTTCATTTTTTCACAGCGACTTGCCATATTAAGTTAATTTAAGTAACTAATCAAATAGTTGTCCATTTCTCAGCGTATTGATTCTAGGCGGGTTGGCGGAGTGGTGACGCAGCGGATTGCAAATCCGTGTACACCGGTTCGATTCCGGTACCCGCCTCCAAAAAAATTCTCTACAACTTTCTTACTTACTCAATATTATAACTTTTCTGAATTAATGGATATTGGCGTAAGGTTTCTTTTACGTGTAACATTTTATTGATCACAATGACGGAGGAGTGCAGTGAAAAAAATTGCAAGAAGTCGCTATGCTATATTACGAGAGTTGACAGACGCCGCTTTAGAGGAAGCGGTAACTACTTATATGAATGACGGATGGAAACCTGTAGGAGGATTAGTGATTAGTTATAATGAAGATTTGGAGCATAAAGAATATATTCAACCCATGTCTAACTAAAATTTCTTATATACCTAATTGAATTAGACAATTCTTTAAACGCAAAATGATGAGCCATATGCCCAACATTTGGTAAAATATGGAGGCGAGAATTCGGAATTACTTCGTTGAAAGCAACAGCCTGACTTTTAAAGGGCAATAAAATATCTTCTTTACCATGGATTATCTCGACTGGCATTTCTATGCGCCCATAAGATGCAAAGTTTTGTTTCAGTGCTTGCGAAGCAACAAGCAAGTCGCCTTTGTTTGCTTTGATTGTAGACCGCCGCCTGGAAAGATCTGAACCAACATAATCTAGATACCCTGTTGGAATATCTTGCGGTTGAAACATTCGCGCCGCAAACTTTTCAATAGAACCACTCTCAGCTCTTTTGGCGACACTGGAAAAGTATAACTCGTAAGCGATCCTTAAAAGACCCATATCGTTTGCTAATTTTGAAACTCCAGAAAAAGGCATATTTAAGCCCGCGATAGAAACTACACCCTTCACGTCCTCTGGAAATTTTGTAGCCCAGGCCATAGCGACAGAAGCGCCCCAACTGTGGCCAACAAGGATAAGATTTTTTCCTTGAATATTTTTTACATATGACCTCGCTTGAACCGCCTGCCGTTCAGCGTCCCATTTGCTTTCATCTCGCTCAGAATATCCAAAACCGGGTCTATCAATATAAATTAACCTGCTATCAAGTTTTGAAAGTAAGCGCATGGCAAACACCCAATCACGAAGATTTATGAAAGCTCCGTGAATAAATACTATATCTTGAGATCCATCCCCCTCAAAATATCCGTGCGAACGATAGCCATTTACATTTAAAATTGTGCCAACTGCAGGTACCTTTTTCTCTGCAAATTTATTTGGTATGGCGTAATTTTCCACTCTATCACAAGCAGCCATTCCATGGGCGATTAGTCCAAGTCCAAAATTTCGTCTTGATATGATTGAACTAGCCATAGAATAAATTATCCAATAACTAAATTATGGCTACACTTACTATTTTATAAGCAAGTGCCAATAAGCGTTTCACCAATAAGTGAGAAGTATGTAATTAAGTACCGTATCTGGCAAGGTATTTTTTCTAAATCAAAATAACAGAAAAACAGAATTCATTATGAACCTTTATCAATAACCCTTGTTATTTCTCTAGCACTCCACGGAGTATTTTTCCTCAGTTTTATTTGACCATCTTTACCAATTAGGATTATCAAAAACCCTTTTGGCCTAAAACGCTTTCTTAGATTTGAATTTGGCTCCGGCGTATGATCTACAAATACTTGCACATCCCTGCTTAAAAGTGCATTTGGATCTGAGGCAAACATTTCGATCTGCTGTTTCAACTTTGGATCTAAATGTGAATTTGAAAACACTAGCACTACACGCTTTTCCCAAATTAAGTTTCGTATTTCAGTATCGGGCTCCACATAAGTAATGTCTAAGGAATTCGCTGTTGCATATGCACTAGATGCAAAAAAGAGAATACAAGCAAAACGTAAAAGCTTAAGCATCTTTAAACCCAAT
>LULK01000373.1_pt1 | contig 17053 bp, 25 predicted proteins | sample 728181 | NCBI WGS metagenome assembly LULK01 (sample SAMN03860291, study PRJNA289734) | marine metagenome | biome: seawater column; feature: ocean; material: water; isolation source: Red Sea water column Station 169 - depth 10m | place: Saudi Arabia: Red Sea | collected 2011-10-15 | depth 10 m | reverse complement strand
TATGTATATGTATATATACGAGCTTCCGCTAAAATCAAGGAAAACAGTTGTCAACTGAGGGTTCTGGGGGTGTCTCTAGGGAACTTGAGTTCGCCTACACTAGGGGATATTTTGTACCCCATGGAATATTACTATGAAAAGGATATAAAAACAATAACATTCCAATGTTAACCTCTGAAAGGAAGCAAAAGAGATTACCTATGGACCTTCCCACGGGGTACAATTACTATTGTACATACAGATATCTGATATGTCAAGAAAAAAAAGGGTTGACGGATTGAAAATTCGTGCCTATAATATAATAACTATAATAAGCCTATATTCCAATAGGCTACACACATATAGTATAATCATTTTATATCATAAAGAAGGGCATTACGGAAGGGCTTATTAGTAAAAAATCATGAAATCAAAATCAACAGTTAACAAAGCAGGAAACTATACCAAACCAACCATGCGTAAACGATTGTTTAATCGTATTAAAGCAGGTAGTAAGGGTGGTGGTCCTGGACAATGGAGTGCCAGAAAGGCACAAATGTTAGCATCCGCCTATAAGAAGGCAGGAGGAGGATACAAATAATGGCAATACAACTCATAGCACTACCCGCTTTTCTAACTCTTGTCAGACAGGTCGGACTTACAGTGGCTAAAAGACAAGTAAAAAAAAGATTAGCAAAAGGTTTCTTAACAAAAAATGCAACTAAGATTAATAATGCACAAAAATCTTTTTTAAATAAAACTAAAAATCCAAGGATTCCAACAAAAAAGACTACAACTAAGAAAACAACAACAAAAAAGACTACCACAAAGAAAACTACTACAAAAAAAACACCAACTAAAACAACTACACCCACAGGAACTACAAAACCTGGAGCAAAAAGTAAAATTCCAGGACTAATTATTGGTGTAGGTACATTAGGTGGTGGTGCAATGCTTATGAAAAGCGGTGGAGACAAAGGTAAAGGCGGAAGCGGTATGACTTTTAACCAAGCATTTGCTAAAGCTAGAAAAGAAAAAGGAAAACTATCAACTTTTTCTTATAAGGGTAAGATGTATAGCACTGCTACAATGGAAGATGTAAAGAAAGCAGGTTTTGATAATCTAAAAGATTACTTAAATGCTAAGAAAAAGTAATAATCTTTGCCTAGGAAACAAAAAGAAACAACTAATATAGTTTTTATTCCTAAAAGAACTACCATCGGTAGGGGTAAGATAGGATTTAGCACCATGAACAAACATAAACGCAGGTCCTATAAGAAATATAGAGGGCAAGGTAAATAAAATGTTAGCCTTTATTAAAAAAATCTTAGGTATAGATAAATTAGAGTATCAAGTAAGACAGCTTCAGAGAAAAAACTACTGGAGAGAGAAATATAATGGTAGCAAAAGTAGAAACTATTAGAAAAAAAATTAAACAAGGTAAAAAATTAGGCTTCTCTGAACGAGCAAGAGCAGTCAATAAAGGATTATTACCTAGCAAAGCAAAAAATGCCACTAAACGAAAAGGGTAAAAAGATAATGAAAGCCATGAAGGGAACTTATGGCAAAGAAGCAAAGGCAGTGTTCTATGCTTCTAAAAATAAAGGTACAATAAAGAATGTCGAAAAAAAAAGACCCAAAAGTAGGAACAGGTAAAAAGCCTAAAGGTTCAGATAGGAGACTATACACAGATGAAAACCCTAAAGATACTGTCAGTATCAAATATGCAACAGTGCAGGATGCGAAAGACACAATTAAAAAGGTTATCAATATTAATAAGCCTTATGCACGAAAGATTCAAATACTCACAGTGTTGGAGCAGAGAGCTAAAGTTGCAGGAAAATTTGAACAGGCAAGATTGGCGAAAGCGGCTAAACTAAAATTAAAGAGGATGCACGATGGCACTAGCAAAAAGTCAAAGAAGTCTTAAGTCATGGACAAAACAGAAGTGGCGAACAAAGTCTGGAAAGCCTTCTTCCAAGACGGGAGAGAGGTATCTTCCAGAGGCAGCGATAAAGAGCCTGACATCTGCAGAATATGCGGCAACGACAAGAGCAAAGCGAAAAGGAACAAAGCAGGGAAAACAGTTTGTGAAGCAACCGAAGAACATTGCAAAGAAAACAAGAGCCTATAGGAGGGTATCATGAAGAACGATAAAAAATTTAACGGAAAGATGGATAATAGAAATAATAAAACACAGAATTTTGTACTAGATACGGCTAAAGCTGATTTAGATGGAGATAAAAAAATATCTCCATACGAAAGAGCTAGAGGAACGGCTATACAAAAGTCGATGATGAAACAAGGGAGGACATGATGGACTATCTATCAAATAAATGGATTGATATAAAAAATAAATGGAATAGCTTAAACAAAAAGGGCAAGGCTCTTGTTTGTGCTGTTGCAATAATTATTGCTGTATTTCTCACACCTAATTATAATTATAAAAATTTAGATAAAAAAATTAGAAAATTAGATACATACACAAGAGATTAATAAATGGCTAAGTCGGATGCCGAAAAGAAAAAAGATTTTTTAAAAAAGCATGGGCTTAAAAGATTTAACAGTTGTGTCATCCGTACTGAAGGCGGTAAGAAAGGTAAGGTTGGAATACTCGTTAACGGGAAGCCCAAGCTTATTCGCTTCGGTGACGCTTCTATGGGTCATAACTACAGTCCAGAAGCTAGGAAGTCATTTAAGGCTCGTCACGCTAAGAATATTGCGAAAGGTCCGACAAGTGCTGCGTACTGGGCAAACAAATGTTTGTGGGCAGGTAGAGGTGGCTCTAAAAAAAGTCCACCAAAAAGTCAGAAGTATGTTAAAGGTGCAAGGGCGTAATTAATTTAAGTGGCATATTTAAATCACAACTTACCATCATTTAGTGCATACATAAGAAATGAATATTTATACGACCATCAAAAAGGTCATGGCGAATATACTTTTGCAGATATACACACAGTAAATAGTTTAGAGAGAAGAGCATTATTATTTGAATGTTTATTACCCAACGGAGTAAACTGGACAAGAAGACCTATCCATGCATTTTGTTGGAAAAAAGATGCACCCAAACATAATTTAAATATACATCAGTATTGGGATTGCTTTTCACCTTATGTTGATGTTAATAGAAGAAATAGATTAGCAAACATGAGAGCAGAACTTGTAGACTATAAAGGTGTTAAAAGAAAAGGCACATATATGTTTACAATAGACTGGGCATGGGAAAACAAAGCAGCAATGTTAGATACTAACTTTAGTGAAGACCCTGAACACAAATGCGCCCACATGTTTAGAATGGATGACGGAAACTTTTTTGCATATCCAAACAATAGAACCATTTGGTATGATGATGCATTTATGGAAAAAAGACTAACAGAAAATCCAGGATATAAGATAGACCAAAATTTTTATACAGTAGAGAATACTAGAGAGGAAGATGTCACAACTGATGATTCATACATGACGCAGTTTGAAAGACCTTAGTGAAATTATTCTTTGACCATATTACTGGCAAACTAACTAACCACGATTTAATTTATTCTCTAGCTTTAGCTAACTTTGAAGAAAAAGAATATTGTCAGGCTTTTGAAAATGGATGGATACCCCTATCATGGTACTATACAGATTTAGATAAACTAACTTGGATTAACGCTAGGAACACAAGATTACTTTTAAAAAAATTTACATTTAGTAAAAAACAAAGAAAGATATTAAGAAAAAAAGATATAACAGTAGAGGTACATGATAAATTAGATGATACACTTTTCACTACTATTTCCGATATTTATAAAAAATATATTAGATATAAAAAATTTCATGAAACGGACTTTGAAAAAGAAAGTGAGTTTTTTAAAAAAGAAGACAACATTGATTGGAAATATTTTATCTATTATCACAAAGATAAACCGATAGCATTTACGGAGTTAAAAGTTTTCGATAGTAAACATGTTCTAACGGGTCAGTTTGCTTGGGATTATCAACATCCAAAATTAGGAATGGGAACATATGCAACTTTATACGAGATAGACTGGTCCATCAAAAATAAATGTAAAAAGTATTATTTAGCTTACGGATATGAAAAGTCAAATATATATAAGTCTAGATTTGATGGATTTGAATTTTGGAATGGTAGAAGTTGGTTGAGTGATAAAACATTATATAAAAAACTTTGTGAACACGACACAGAAGTAAATACAATACAAGAACTAAATGCATATCAAAAAAAATATTTTGAGATAGTAAAGTAATGCCATTATATACATTTAAAAATAAAAAAACAAAAGAAGTTTGGGATGAACTTTTATCTTTTGATGAGAGAGAAAAATTATTAAAAGATAAAAACATAGAACACATAATTACAGCACCAAGATTAAGTTTTATTGAAAGAGCAGAACACAAAGGCAGAGACCAGATGATAAGTGCTGCCCGTGATAAAATGAAAGAAAGACAAATAGAAGAACAAGTAGGTATTAGAAAGTCTCCTGAGTGGTTAAAAGAAAGAACAGAGAGACATTTACAAAAGGTAAGAAATGTTAGTTCCTGAAAAAAGTAAACAGATAACAGAGAAGCAAGAAAGTTTTTTAAAACATTTATTTAGCGATGCTCATGGTAATCCAAGACAGGCTGCTAAACTTGCGGGATATGATGAGAGTAATTATCAGTCAGTTGTTAAATCTTTAAAACAAGAAATAATAGAAAGAGCAGAAGCAGTATTAGCTACACATTCTCCAAAAGCTGTTATGGGAATGGTAAATGCATTGGATGAAGACGGAAGTATTCCTGGTGCTAATGTTAGATTAGAGGCAGCTAAACAAATTTTAGATAGAGTTGGAATATCTAAAACAGAACGCATTGATGTAAATGCCAAAGTCCAACACGGGATATTTATCTTACCACCAAAGAATGTATGAACCTAAAAAAATAAGAGGTACATTAATTCCTTTTGGATATAAAAAATCAGAAGACGACCCGAAGATAGTTCTTCCGATTCCTGAAGAATTAGATGTATTACAAGAGGCAATCAAACTTCACAAAAAAGGGCAGTCACTTCAAAAGTGTGTAGATTATATTTATTCTAAAACAAAAAGAAAAATTACAAGACAAGGTTTTTATAAGATTGTAAATAAAAACAATATAAAAAAGAAAGCAAGAGAATCAGCTAGAGAACAATTAGATTATCAAAGAGATAGAGTATTAAAAGCTAAAAGAGAATTAGATAAAGAAAGAAGTAAACTACAAACTAAAAATAAAAAAATAAAAGATTTAGATATTGTTTTAGAGGGTAAAGTTAAAACAGTTATAGATACTAAAGATATAGAAGAAGCCTCGCCTACAATAAAAAAAGCTTTTGAAGAAAAAGATGTAATCTTTCAACCTAACCAAGGACCACAATCAGATTTTTTAGCATCATCAGAAAGAGAAGTATTTTATGGTGGAGCAAGAGGTGGTGGTAAATCCTACGCTATGTTAGTAGACCCACTTCGTTATTGTGATAAACAACATCACAGAGCATTGTTAATTAGACGAACAATGCCAGAACTTAGAGATTTAATAAATCATTCTCAACAATTATATTCCAAAGCATATCCTGGAGCTAAATGGAGAGAACAAGAAAAAGAATGGAGATTCCCATCAGGTGCTAGAATAGAATTTGGATATGCAGAAAACTTAACTGATGCATTAAGATATCAAGGACAGTCTTATACTTGGATTGGTATAGATGAATTACCACAATATCCAACACCTGATATATATAATTTTCTTCGTTCATCATTAAGAAGTGTAGACCCTGAAATACCTGTGTATATGAGAGCAACAGGAAATCCGGGAAATGTTGGTTCACTTTGGGTAAAAGAAATGTTTGTTGACCCTTGTGAATCAAACAAAAGATTTGATGTAGAGATACCAACACCTATGGGTGTTAAAACAATATCAAGAAAGTTTATACCTGCAAAGTTACAAGACAACCCTTATCTAATGCAGACAGATGACTACTACGCTATGTTGGCATCTTTACCTGAAGTACAAAAGAAACAATTCTTAGAAGGGGATTGGGATGCATATGAAAGTTCTTCATTCCCTGAATTTAATAGACAGATTCATGTGATAGAACCTTTTGACATTCCTAGAAACTGGATGAGGTTTAGAGCAGCAGACTGGGGATATAGTTCACCTGCATGTTGTTTATGGTTTGCAGTAGATTACGATAATAATTTATTTGTATATAGAGAACTATACACTAAAAGAAATACCGCCGATATATTTGCAAGAAAAGTTTTAGAAATGGAAGATGGCGAATACATTAGATATGGTATTCTAGATAGTTCTACTTGGGCAAGACGAGGAGATATAGGACCTAGTATTGCAGAGACTATGATACAAGAAGGATGTCGTTGGAGACAATCTGACAGAAGTCCTAGAAGTAGAATAGCAGGTAAAGTAGAAGTTCACAAAAGATTAAGGGTAGATGAAGATACAGGATATCCTAGTATGTTTATATTTAGTAATTGTTTAAATTTAATTAGAACATTACCGATGCTACCTGTTGATAAAAATAATCCTGAAGATGTAGATACAACTGCAGATGACCATGCTTACGATGCACTTAGGTATGGATGTATGAGTAGACCTATTCATCCTGTATCACAAAGAGGCAATGACTTCTTAACATCTACAGAGAGACAAGATTCTGCACCTGCAGATAGCATATTTGGTTACTAATGAAGTTACCCAAGTATGTAACAGTAGGACCTTTTACAGTACAATTAGTATGTGTACCACACGAACTAATGTATGAAGTGTCTGAAGCACAAGGAACATTTGTAGTAAAACCTCCTTATAAAATATATTTAGATGAAGAGATGATACGAGCAGGTGGTCCAGATGCTGTTAATGTCGTAATACATGAGCTATTACATTTAGGTTTTTATCAGTATCATTTAAAAGAAAAAGAAGAAGAGACTATAGTTAATTCTTACGGAAACTTTTTAACAGAACTCTTATGTCATTCCACATTAAAAGAATGGATAAGATTTCACACAAAATAACAATAGGAGAAAACAACAATGGCAATCATGAAGCAATACAAGCAAGGTGAATTACCAGAGAACATGTATGGTAATGAAGCATCAAAGCAAGGTGATAGTAAGATTAATGTCGTAAAGCCTGGAGCAGGATTACCTGCAGACTATGCAGAAGGTGGCGTTAACAAAGACTTCCCTAAAGAAAACAAAAACAATGTTGACGGAAAAGTATTTCAATTAGCTGACGAAAGAGATTACTAATTTAAATGCCACACGAAAATACAGTAGGCGGAGTATTTTCTGAAGACGATGATGTAACTGCCCTAGATAATAAAGAAGATAAAAGTTTTGATAATTTAGGTTCTATTATAGAATCTAGATTAAAAGAATCAGAACAGGCTCGACTTTATGATGAGAAGAGGTGGTTACGAAGCTATCGAAACTATAGAGGTATCTATGGTGCAGATATGGCTTTTCGTGATTCAGAGAAGTCTAGAGTTTTTGTTAAAGTAACAAAGACAAAAGTTCTTGCTGCTTACGGACAATTAATAGAAGTTTTATTCTCGCAAGGTAAATTTCCTATTGGGATATTTCCAACTAAAGTACCTTCAGGTATAAGTGAGTATGCACATATAAAACCAGAGAATATGAAGAATCCTCGTATGGAGGATATCTATGGTTTTGATGGAGACGGAAGAGAAATGTCTCCTGGAGCTACCGCCGATAGTATTTTAAATGGATTGGCAGAGAAGTATGCAGAGGCAGGGTTTGAAAAAGGACCTGCTCCTGATTTAAAAACTATGCCACAAATAGAACCTGCAGAGGAAGCTGCTAAGAACATGGAGAAACTTATCCATGACCAGTTAGAAGAAACTCATGCAATATCTGTTATGCGTCATGTATTATTTGAAATGTGTTTATTAGGCACAGGTATTTTAAAAGGACCATTCAATTATGAAAAGCCTGAACACAAGTGGGAGTTAAATGAAAAAGGTGAGAGAGCATACTCGCCTACAAAAAAATTAGTACCAAGAGTAGAAGCAGTTAGTTGTTGGGATTTATATCCTGACCCTGATGCAGTACAAATCGAAGATGCAGACTATGTAATTCAAAGACATGTCTATACTCGTTCTCAAGTAAGAGACTTAATGAATAGACCATTCTTTAGAAAGTCAGCTATCGAAGATTTACTATCTTATGGTTCTAACTATGAAACAAGAAGTTATGAAACAGCTTTGTTTGATAGAGAGAATCAAGAAGAGTTTAGTAAAAATAGATATGAGATTTTAGAGTATTGGGGTGTTATGGATAAACACTTTGTAGAAGAAGCAGGAATAGAAATACCTGATGATATTGATGATGACTTAGACGAAGTACAAATTAATGCATGGGTATCTAATGGACACATTCTAAGATTAGTATTAAATCCATTTACACCTGCAAGAAATCCCTTCATGGTATGTCCTTATGAAATAAATCCTTATCAATTCTTTGGCGTGGGCATACCTGAGAATATGGATGATGCACAAACAATTATGAATGGTCATGCAAGAATGGCTATTGATAATTTAGCATTAGCAGGAAACTTAGTCTTTGATATAGACGAAACAATGTTAGTTCCAGGACAAGACATGTCTGTATTCCCTGGAAAAATATTTAGAAGACAAAGTGGACAAACAGGACAAGCTTTACATGGATTAAAGTTTCCTAACACAGCACCTGAGAATATGCAGATATTTGATAGATTTAGACAACTAGCAGATGAATCTACAGGCATACCTTCTTACTCACATGGACAAACAGGAATACAATCTACTACTAGAACAGCTTCAGGTATGTCGATGTTGATGGGAGCTGCAGCACTAAATATAAAAACAGTAATTAAAAATGTAGATGATTATTTATTAAAGCCATTAGGTGAAACTTTATTTCATTGGAACATGCAGTTTAATAAAGAAGTGCCAGAGATACAAGGTGATTTAAATATTAAAGCACAAGGCACAACATCACTTATGACAAAAGAAGTTAGGTCACAAAGATTAATGACATTTATGCAAGTGGCATCTAATCAGTTCTTAGCACCTTTTGTAAAATGGCACAGTATTATAAAAGAGATTGCAAAGTCTATGGATATAGACCCTGAACAATTAGTTAATGACCCAGAAAAGGCAGCAATATTTATGAAGATGATGGGAGACATGAATGGAAATCAACAAACTCAAAGCGTTAACCAACAACAAGGCGGTATGGCAAATACTGGAGGAGTACCTGCAGGAGCAAATAACCAAGACCCACAAGGGTCTGGAGGTGGCAACATCGGAGTTGGAACTCCACAGACTCCAGGGCAAGGTGGCAATGTTGCACCAAATCCTCAACCTACGGGAACAACTGAACAATAATGGCAAATAAGTTATCAGATATATTAGAACAAGAATCATCAGGGATTATGTTCCCTTTTAGAACAGGTGTTAAATCTGTTAAAACGGAACAACAAGTATATACACCTACCGATGGTATTATGAATGTTAAAGGTGAGGCATACGCAGGACCTAATGCAGTGATAACTTATGGAACAGAAGAACAAGGTTTTCCAAGACAATTAAAAGAAATAGAAAAAGGTATGCTTCCACAATTTAATCAAACACAATTCCCTGACATAGGTAAAGGTAAAATAGAAACTACAAGACCTGGAATATCTACAACACCGCCACCTACTACTGAACCTGATAAACCAATAATGGACCCTTGTCCTCCAGGATTTAAACTAGACCCTGTAAAAAAGATATGTGTTCCAATACAACAACCTAAAGGAGATGACAAAAAAATAGGACCTACAAACCCACCAAGAAATATAGGACCTGCCGCAAATGCTGTTTCAAAAGTAGCAGACGCTATTAAAAAACAAGGAGGTTTATATAAGGATGGTCAATTTAAAGAAATTGTAACCTTAGAAATAGACAACTCAAGTATATTAGCTAATTTTGGATTCCTTGGTAAGTTTATTGATGATATATTTATAAAAGGACCTGCAGATAAAAAATTTATAGATACATTTGGTGGTGGAAAAGATTCACCATATTCAACAGAAGAGTTGGAAGGTATAGCTGTAATAAAAGGAAAAGATGGAAAATTAAAAGCTACATTTAACCAAAAAGGAAAACAAAATTTTGATAACATAGCAACTGGAGAATCTTTAAAAGGTAATCTAGCAAGTACACAAAAGAAAGATGATAAAGGTAATATAATTATTGCACCTAATGGTCAACCTATGATTGTTGCTCCTATTAGAGTCAATCCGTTTGGAACAACAGGCGGAACTGCAGCACCTAAGAAAAAAATGGATACTAGAAATTTTGCAGAAAGAAGAGCGTTATTGATGAGAGATAGAACTAAGAAACCAACAACAGGAACAACAAAACCTGGAACTAAATCAGCACCTAAAAAGACAGGTAGTTCAGGAACATCTGGACCACCAAAAGGAACTAGATTTTCTAATCTATCAAGAACAAAAACAACAAAGACTGGAAGTGGTAGTTCAAAAGCTTTTAGTGCAAGAGGAATAAATAGACCAGGATTTTAAGGAGGATAAATGGAAGAAGAAACAATGACACCACAACAAGAGGGAATGATGAGAACAAATCAACAATCTCCAAATCAAGATAGACAAACCATGGAATTAAATATAACACCACAAAAAGTTTCAAGTAATTTAGAAGCACTGAGCAATGAAGAAAAACAATTAATCACACAATTAAATATACCTCAGTTTAGAAATTTTATGTCAAAAGTTTTTGGTCCAGAGTTCGGCATGATTATGGAACAAGCCATACCTGCACCACAACAAGTTTCACAACCCAGTGAAACCCCTGCACCTACGCAAGGACAGGGGATGATGACGCAGCCACCCTCTGCATAGAGGCACTGCATATGGGGGCGACCTGAGTCCAACAGCACCCCGAAGGAGAACAAATGGAAAAAGACGAAAACAAATCTGAAGTTGTTGAAGAAAAAGTTTCCGAAGCAACAGAAGAAATCGCAAAACCAACTCCATATAAAAATCCTAATAGAGGATTAATGGATAAGGAAATCGAAACTTCAGCTACTGAAGAGTCTGATGAAAAACCTGACGAGGAAAAATCAAAAGACGAACACCCTGAAAAAGTAGAACAAAATGCCGTTTATAAGAAGCGATATGACGACTTAAAAAGGCATTACGATGATACTAACTCAAAGCATAAAGATGAAATACTCAAGCTTAAAAAAGAGATTGAGGCTATATCTAAAAGACCTGTTTTTAAATCTCAAGAAGAGATTGAAGAATGGAGAAGAGAGTATCCTGAAATGTATGAATCTGTCATGCAGTTGACTACAGAAGCCACCATGAAATCAAAGCAAGAAATGGAGGAACAATTATTAGAGGTTAAAAAACAACAAGCCCAGATTGCAAAAGACAAAGCGGAAGTTGAACTCTCTAAGAAACATCCTGACTATAGAGACCTTGCTGATGACGATGATTTTCAATCATGGACTATGGGTCAACCTAAATACATACAAAATATAATTGATAAATCTTATGACGCAAAAGAAATATCAAGAGTAATTGATTTGTATAAATATGATAGAGGTATTTCAAGTAAGAAGGTAACTAACGCAGATGTAAAGAAAGAAGCAGCAAAAGCAGTTTCTAAAACTAAAGTATCTGAAACACCTACCGACAAAAAGAAATGGACATGGACTGAGATACAAAAGATGAAACCTCACGAATTTGCAAAGCATGAAAGTGAAATCGACAAGGCTAATAGAGAAGGTAGAATCGTATAAATAGTTAACTCATATCAATTTTAATAACAATAATAGAGGAGAAAAACGATGGCTTTTCAAAGCGTATCAGGTAATAATAATTTACCTAACGGGAATTTTAGTCCAATTATCTATTCCCAAAAAGTCCAGAAGTTCTTCCGTACAGCATCTGTCGTAGAAGCTATTACAAATACAGACTACGCAGGTGAAATCGAGAACTTCGGTGACACAGTGAACATCATCAAAGAACCTACTATTACTGTGAGTGCGTACTCAAGAGGAGCAGTTGTTGACACACAAGATATTGTCGATGACCAAATCCAACTTGTCGTAGACCAAGCAAACGCATTTTCATTTAAAGTTGATGACATTGAGGAAAGACATTCTCATGTTAACTTTGAATCAATTGCAACTTCTTCTGGTGCTTATGCACTTAAGAACGAATACGACAAAAACGTAATCGCAGCGATGGTAGCAGGTGTTAGTTCATCTAGCCCCGACCACTTACTAGGAGCCGATTCAGGCTCTGGTCAAGACCAAGATGTAGGTTTTGGCTCTAGTGAAGTAGACCCAGTTGATACAATTTCAAAACACAACAGACTGCTTAATGCAGCCGATGTGCCTGAAGAGAACAGATGGTTCTTAGCAGGTCCTGAATTTGTAGAACAGTTAGGTCAAGCTAATAGTAAGCTAATGAGTGATACAACTGGTAATGCAGCACCATTAAGAAATGGTAAAGTACTTAGCGGTAAAATCATGAACATGGATGTATATATGACAAACAACTTTGCAGCAAGTTCAACTTCGAACTTCTTTAAAGTATTAGGTGGTCATATGTCATCTACAGCAACAGCTAATCACATTGCAAAGATTGAGGTAATTAGACATCCTGAATCTTTCTCAGATGTCGTTAGAGGTTTACATGTGTTTGGAAGAAAAGTATTAAGAGATAATGCTTTAGTTCTTTCACATATATTAATAGACTAATAGGAGGATAATTAAATGGCAACTTTAACAGTAACAGGCAATACTTCTTCTGCAGCTAGTCTACCGATTGGTAAGTCTGTAAGAATGGTCACACAAGTTGTAGACTTTTCTTCTTTCACTAACGCAGCAGGTGATGTTGTACAAGTAATCGAAGTACCTGCAAACACTTTATGTTTGTATGCAGGTATGGATGTCCTAACTGCTGACGGTGCAGGTAACTCTGGAACATTATCTCTTGGTGATGGAGCAGACGTAGATAGATACGTTGCAGCTTCAACAGCAACTGCAGGTATGGAAGTAACCAGAGCGAGAGCAGGTGACAGTTCAATGGGAACTACATCTATCGGTTATGGTGTATATGCTGCTGCTGACACTATCGACTTAGTAGTGGCAACAGGTGCAGTGGACTGTAAAGTCCGTGTATTCTGTGTACTTGCTGATTTTGATGGCGAAGGTGATTCAGAAGCACAAAAAGTATCGATTGCATAATCGAAGGAATAGGGAGGGGTTTATACCCCTCCTTAACATATGAAATTTTTTATAGCCCTAATAGTAATGCTGAACGTAGAACAGTATCCTAAAGTTTTTACTTATCAGTATATAAATTTTACAGATACAAAAAGTTGTAATGATTTTTTACTTACATATCAAGATAAGTTAAAAGAATCTATAGAAGGACAGTTCGGTGTTGATAATCTAACTAGTTCAGCAATGATATGTATGACACAAGATGATATTAACAAAATTTCTAATAATATAGAGAGAAAAAAATGGCAGGAACAAAGACATATTTAACATTAACTAATTTAGCTTTGAATGAACTGAATGAAGTAGAACTAACAAGTTCTAACTTTACTTCAAGCAGAGGTATACAAACATCTGCCAAAAACTTTATTAATAAAGCAGTTAATGAATTATATATGGCTGAGATAGAGTGGGCATGGCTACATGTAAATGGAACTCAAGTAACTTATTCAGGGCAACAAGAATATACTTTTCCCGCTGCATTTAGAAAAGCAGATTTTGATAGTTTTAGATTAAGACCAACAGAAAGAATTACTAATGGTGAATTTACATCAAACATAACTAGTTGGACAACAGTTAGTGGAAGTCCTGCATATAACTCTACAGGTAATGGTAGGTTAAGACTAAACTCTGCAGAAGTTACACAGTCTATTACAACTGTTGCTAATAAAAAACATAGAGTAGTTGTTAGAGTAATGGACCCAAGTTCTAGTGGTAGTTCTATTACATTAAAAGTAGGAACATCATCTGGTGGCACAGAAGTATTGTCAGAAACAATATCTGTAACAGATACTGGTAATGGTAAAATATTATCAACAAATTTTACACCAACAACTAGTTCTGTGTTTATAGGATTAGCTAATTCTTCATCTAATAATTTAGATGTTGATTTTATAAGAGTGGCACAAGATGAAGTGCCTATTCATTTAGCATATATTAGTTATGATGCATATTTACAGGGTAGATACACAAAAGACGAAGTAACAAGTGATAGTCAATATGGTAAACCCGTATTTGTATATAGAACACAAGACCATTTAAGTTTCGGTCTATCGCCGATACCTGATGGAGATTTCTATACAGTAGAGTATGAATATTTTAAAACACACACAGATTTATCTGCAGCTACAGATACATTAGACTTACCCGATATTTATGCAGATGTAATTGTCAATAGAGCAAAATATTATTTATATAAATTAAGAAATGATGTTCCTATGGCAAACATTGCAAATGCAGAATATGAAAGAGGGGTACAAAGAATTAGAACAGAGATGTTAAATAAACAAGATTACATGAAAGATACTAGAGTAAATTTAAATACAACATCTAGAACAACAAGCAACACTTCTGTTTTAACATTTACATAGAATGGCACAAGTACAACCTTCAGTTGTTAGTTTAGGTGGAGGATTAATCTTAAATAAAGATGTGTTCTCTATGTCACCTGGAGAAGCTTTACAACTTAGAAACTTTGAACCTGACATTGAAGGTGGATATAAAAAACTTTTAGGAACTACAAAATATAATACTAATGTTTGTCCACAAGTTTCTGCATCTACAGAAAGAGTTGTATTTACTGCTATATTTAATGATGTAGTATTAGCAGGTAGAGGCGGTAGTATACACAGAGCTAGTTCAGGTTCAGGAAGTTGGACATCTACTATTACAAGTTTAGGAACACCTACACAAAATTACGAACACAGATTATTTAACTTTGATGGCACAGATAAAATTATTATTACTACTGGAACATCTAATCCACAAATATTAAATACGTCTTTTAGCACTAGTGTAGTTGATGCATCAGGAACATCTAACTTTAAGTTTGTAGAAATATTTAAGAATCATATATTTTTTGCAGGACACGCTAGTAATATACAAGAACTTAGTTTTATGGGTCCAAATCAAACTAATGATTTTACTAGTGGCAATGGTGGTGGAACTATTAAAGTTGATACAGAGATTGTAGGACTTAGAACTTTCCGTAATAGTTTAATTATATTTGGTAGAGATAAAATATTTAAACTAACAGGAACATCATCTTCTAATTTTGCAGTAACTCCTATTACAAGAAACATAGGATGTACAGATGGTAGAAGCATACAGGAACTTGGTGGTGATGTAATATTTTTAGCACCTGATGGACTTAGAACTATTGCAGGAACAGAAAGAATTGACGATACAGAACTTGGTACAGTATCTAAACAAGTACAAAAAAGAATCAACGAGATTACAACACATAATATAAATTCACTTGTAATTAGAAGTAAATCACAGTATAGATTATTTTTTCCTACAAGTGCAGACCAAGATGAAAACTCTGCAAGAGGATTAATATCAGTAATTAAAGCTAATCCTAATACAGGTTCTCTTGGTTTTGAATATGCAGATATGCAAGGACTAAAAGTTTCTAGTTGTGATTCAGGATTTATATCTAATACAGAAACTATTGTAAATGGTGGATATGATGGATTTGTGTATCAACAAGAATCAGGCAACGTATTTACACAAGCAGAAACTACAGCAAATATAAGTAGTGTATATCGTTCACCAGATATGACAATGGGCGACCCTGGTATTAGAAAAAATATGCAGAAGGTCATATGGAACATAGACCCAGGTGGTACATTATCATCTAGCTTTTTATTAGAGTATGATTTTAGTGATGACGAAGTTCCACAACCAGATGCATACACATTATCTGTAACAGGTAATATAGCACAGTATGGATTAACAGAATCTACATATGGTTCAGCAGTGTATGGTTCTACAGGTTCAGATTTAATTAGACAAGCAGTTGAAGGTAGTGGATTTACTGTAGCTGCAAAAATATTAGACGCAACAAACAATAACCCAATATCATTAAAAGGATTTGAAATGGAGTTTTCAGCAGGAGGAAGAAGATAACACATGGGAGCAACTTATACTAGACAGAGTTCGTCAACTATTGTTGATGGAGCTACTATTGAAGCATCTCATTTTAATGCAGAGTTCGACCAGATATTAGCGGCATTTGCCTCTAGTACAGGACACACCCATGATGGCACAAGTGCTGAAGGTGGTCCAATCACAAAGCTATTAGGTAATACTTTAACATTTGGTGCAGCCACAGCAGGAACAGATATTACAATTACCTTTGATGGTGAAACAAGTGATGGTGTATTAAAATGGATGGAAGACGAAGACTACTTTGAGTTTTCAGATGATATCCTTGTAGCAAGTACAGAAAAATTACAGTTTAGAGATACTGCAATATATATTAATTCATCTACAGATGGACAGTTAGATTTAGTAGCAGATACAGAAATACAGATTGCTGCAACTACAGTTGATATAAATGGTAATGTAGATATATCAGGAACACTAACAGTTGCAGGTGCATTAGATTTTGGTGATGCAAATATAAGTAACATTGGAAGCATTGCATTAGATACTATTACAAATGATGGTACAGATATTACACTAGATTCTGGTGGAGATATTATATTAGATGCAGGTGGTGCAGATATTACACTTAAAGATGATGGTACAACTTTTGGTAGTTTAACAAATTCTAGTGGTGAGTTAGTAATTAAATCAGGCTCAACACCTACCGCAGCTATTACATTAAGTGGTGCTAACACAACTATAGAAGGTAACTTAACAGTAGACGGAAACTTTGATGTTACAGGAACTTTAGATTTTAGTGATTCAGCTATTACAAATGTAGGCAGCATTCAATTAGATAGTATTGCAGG
>LULK01000341.1_pt1 | contig 17085 bp, 17 predicted proteins | sample 728181 | NCBI WGS metagenome assembly LULK01 (sample SAMN03860291, study PRJNA289734) | marine metagenome | biome: seawater column; feature: ocean; material: water; isolation source: Red Sea water column Station 169 - depth 10m | place: Saudi Arabia: Red Sea | collected 2011-10-15 | depth 10 m | reverse complement strand
CCTTTTTTTCCTGCTCTTCCTGTTCTTCCTATTCTGTGAACATAATCTTCCGCATTGGTGGGTACGTCAAAATTATAAACATGGCTAACGCTTGGTATATCTAATCCGCGAGCAGCTACATCTGAGGCTACCAGAAATTGTAGAGACCCCATCCTAAAACCTTCGAGTGTGTCCATTCGGTGTTTTTGGTCTAAATCTCCATGAATTGCTGCAGCATTGAAACCGTATTTCTTTAAGGATTTTGCGCAAATATCAACATCGCTCTTCCGATTACAAAAGATTATGGCGTTTTTGCAATCGCTGCCTTCATTAAGGATCATTTCTCTTAAAAGCTTGCGCTTTTCTGTACCCTCACGGTCTTTTCTTGAGGGCTTAAAAAGTAATACGCTCTGCTCGATATTTTCAGAAGCAGATGCTTGTCTTGCCACCTCTACACGCAAGGGAGCTGATAAAAAAGTGTTGGTTAACCTTTCTATTTCCGCAGCCATTGTTGCTGAAAAGAAAAGTGTTTGGCGAGTAAAAGGGGTGAGATTAAATATCCGCTCAATGTCTGGGATGAAACCCATGTCTAGCATTCTATCCGCTTCATCAACCACCATTATTTGAACCCCAGTTAGTAGTAACTTACCTCGTTCAAAATGATCTAACAGGCGTCCTGGTGTTGCAATTAATACGTCCACGCCTTTGTCTATTAATTGGTCTTGCTCTTTGAAGGATACTCCACCGATCAGCAATGCCTTAGTAAGCTTAAGATTTTTTGAATATAGCTCAAAATTTTCTGCTACTTGAGCAGCTAACTCTCGAGTTGGGCAAAGAACAAGTGATCGTGGCATACGAGCTCTAGCCCTACCTCGAGCAAGTAAATGGATCATGGGTAATGTGAAACTGGCAGTTTTACCAGTACCGGTTTGCGCAATTCCTAATACATCACGACCTTCGAGTGCTGCGGGAATAGCCTGCAATTGAATTGGAGTTGGCTCTTTGTAGCCAACATCTTCAATCGCATTCAAGATTTTTAGATTTAATTTTAGATCAGAGAATAACGCCATAAATAAATTTCAATTTTATTTAAAGCTTCGGCTACAAATAAATATATTCAACTACTTTTTTCCCGATACGTTTATCTCGCGGGTTAATATCCAAAAATTTATCAAAGGTCAATCTTTGACCTCGAAAACATGGTAATTTTAAAGAGTGACTTCTTTAGTTTTAGATGTCTTTATATTTGGGTAGTCTCTGGCTAGGCGGTCAAAGTCCCACTGTAACCTGGATAGGAAAACGCTATCCCCATCGCTGTCTATAGCCATGTGTTGTTTGTTCTCTGAGTTAAGCCTATCTATTTCTTGCTTTTCACCTGAGATCCAACATGCTGATTTGAATTGGCTCGCTTCAAAGCGCACTGGTAATCCGTATTCCAGCTTTACCCTGCTCTCAAGTACTTCAAATTGTAATGGGCCAACGACACCAACTATATATCCAGACCCATAGGTTGGTTTAAATATCTTTGCAGCACCTTCTTCTGCAAACTGAAAAAGCGCCTTCTCTAGATGTTTTGTCTTCATCGGATCTAAGGACAAACAATTTTGTAAAAGCTCTGGGGCGAAAGAAGGTATTCCTTTTGCCTTCAATAATTCACCTTCGGTCAGAGTATCACCTATTCTCAATTGTCCATGATTAGGAATTCCAATAATATCACCAGCCCATGCTTCTTCAGCAAGAGATCTATCCGACGCCAAGAAGAGCACAGGATTTGATACAGTCATAATCTTTTTTGTTCGTACATGAGTTAATTTCATTCCTCGCTTGAAGTGACCAGATGCTAGACGTACAAAAGCTACTCGATCGCGGTGCTTTGGATCCATATTAGCTTGCACCTTAAATACGAAACCAGATACCTGTTTTTCTGAAGGCTGTATTGGTCTTGGTGCTGCTGATTGTATTTGTGGAACTGGTCCAAAATTTGCAATTCCTCTCATCAATTCTTTTACACCAAAACTATTCATTGCAGATCCAAACCATATAGGTGTTAGATGTCCTTCCAATAATGATTTTGGGTCGAGCGGAGGTAGAAGTTCCTTTGCCATTTCAACTTCATCTACTAGCTTTTCTCTAAGATCGCTTGGAATATATTTATCCATTTCTGGATCATTAAGACCATTAATTTTTATGCTTTCACCCAACCGGTTTTTATCAGCCCTATCCATTAACTCTAGTCTATCATTTATAAGGTCATAGCACCCTAAAAAATCTGAGCCCATTCCGATGGGCCAACTCGCTGGAGTTACATCTATTGCTAAGTTTTCTTGAATTTCATCAATAATTTCAAACGTATCGCGGCTTTCTCGGTCCATCTTGTTACAAAAGGTAAATATTGGTAAGTCGCGTAAACGGCAAACTTCAAACAGTTTTTGGGTTTGGCTTTCTACCCCTTTTGCTCCATCAATTACCATAATAGCAGAGTCTACGGCAGTAAGTGTTCTGTAAGTGTCTTCAGAGAAATCACTATGTCCGGGGGTATCAACCAAATTGTATCGATAGCTATCGAAATCAAAAGACATTGCAGAAGCCGACACTGATATTCCTCGGTCTTTCTCCATTTGCATGAAGTCAGAACGAGTTCGTCTTGCTTCTCCCTTTGCCCTTACTTGTCCCGCTAATTGAATAGCCCCTCCATACAAAAGAAACTTTTCCGTGAGTGTTGTTTTGCCTGCATCGGGATGAGAAATAATTGCAAACGTTCTTCTACGAACAACTTCGTGATTAGAAGAGGTTAAGTCGGGTGGATTTATAGACATTAAATTTCGATAGCGTAAGGTAATTTAAAAGGCAACCCAGTCAAAAGATATCAAAAAGAAATTTTTAGGGTAGAATATGGTTATACAATCATACTGCAGAACGAATTCTTAGAGCTAACCTCTTTGTACAGTGCTTTCAAATTAGGTCTTGGTTGCACGTTAATTATATCCCTGTTAAATCTCCATTGTTAGTTCTTGGGATACGTTTCGCAGAGGTAATTTTTTGGAAAAATCCATAATTCCGCGGTTAGAAGTTAAGTCGCTAACCAAAGTATATGACAATACTAAAGTAGTAGATGATATCTCATTCAGTGTGCTTCCTGGACAAATAACTTGCTTGTTGGGTCCATCAGGTTGCGGAAAATCCACGACTCTTAGAATGATTGCGGGTGTGGAAACGCAGTCTTCCGGGGAAGTCTGGGTAGACGGTCAGTTAATTTGTGGTTCTGGGTTCAGCCAACCACCAGAAGAACGTTATATTGGTCTGATCTTCCAGGATTTTGCTTTATTTCCACATTTGACAGTATGGCAAAACGTTGGATTTGGAATCTCGAAAAATAATGAAGGCATCAAAGAAAAAGCTTATGAACTTTTATCAAAAGTTGGCCTAAGTACTAAATCAGATAATTATCCACATGAATTGTCTGGAGGGGAACAACAGCGTGTTGCACTTATTCGTGCACTGGCACCGAAGCCCCGAATAATGTTGATGGATGAACCCTTTTCTGGATTAGATAAGCGTCTTAGAGATGATATTAGAGATGAGACTTTAGATATTTTAAAATTAGAGGAAACTGCTGTTTTGCTGGTCACACATGAACCCGAAGAAGCCATGAAAATGGCTGATGAAATAGCATTAATGAGAAATGGAGAAATTGTTCAGAAAGGTGCTCCTTACAATTTGTATAATGCTCCAGTGGACAGAGAGGCTGTGGCATTTTTTTCAGATGCAAATATTATAAAGTCAAAGGTAAGCGGTTCGCTGGCAGACTCACCGTTCGGCCAGTTTTTTGCACCAGGGTTGGACGAAGGCACTCATGTAGAGATCGTTATTAGACCCCAGCATGTTAGAATAGATTTTGATAGAGAAGGGAGAGGGCCGCTGCCCACGGTTTCAATGGGTATTCCAGTGCGTGGCTGCGTGGAGCGTGCCAGATTTCTGGGTAATGAAAGCCTGGTGGAGTTTAAAATGGATTTCGACAACAGTATATTTAGAGTAACAGTTCCAAGTGTATTCCTACCAAAAACTGGTCAACCCTTGTGGCTTACTATCCCGCGCGATCGATGTTTTGTCTTCCCTACATAATAAAATGTAGTAAAAAATTTTTTTATTATGTTGCCTCTTTGATAACTGAGCATTAACAACTAAATACAGTGGATGAAACACACGGGTTTGAAGCCCTCAAAGTAGAAGGATCGTTGAGATGCTTAATAATATTGGACTTCCTGGTATATTACTAATAGCGGTAGTTGTGTTAGTACTATTTGGCCGGGGTAAGATCAGCTCATTAATGGGTGAGGTTGGAAAAGGTATTACCGCCTTTAAAAAGGGCGTTAACGACAGCAAGAAAGAATTAGAAGAAGAAACTTCAGAGACTGCAAAGGATATCACGCCAGAGACTGAAAAAGATAAGGTCTAACTTGTATGTTTGACTTGGGGTGGACCGAACTACTCCTTATAGGAATAGTCGCTTTAATAGTAGTTGGGCCAAAAGAACTGCCGGTCTTGTTCAGAAAAGCCGGGCAATTTGCAGGTAAAATTCGAGGAATGGCTCGTGAATTTTCACGTGCCATGAACAATGCTGCCGATGACGCCGGGGTAGGGGATATTTCATCCACAATTCGCTCTGCTGCCAACCCGCTAAAATCAAGCGTTGATGCGGTAAAGAGTGCGGCAACAGATTACGCGTCGTATGATCCCGATACGGAGACTGGACGACTGGCAGGTGAGAGAGCTGAACAGGCAAAAAAGATAAGAGAGCATGCAGAAAAAAAAGCCAAAGAAAAGTTAGATAAAAGAAGCGACGAGAAAACAGATAAAAAAGAACTGAAAAAAAACAACTCTGCAAGAATTAAAAAAGATGCGCGGTCACAAGATCTTAAGGATAGCTAATGTCTGCAGATGATGAAATACAAGATAGCTCTGCGCCGCTTATTGAACATTTAGCGGAGTTACGTCAAAGGCTAATTTATTCTTTTGTAGCATTTATTATTGGCATGATAATCTGCTTTACTATTTGGAACCCCATCTTTGATTTTTTGACACACCCTTTATGTTCGGCAATGGCGCTTCGAGGACACTCAGACTGTGGTCTAATACTAATAAAACTACAAGAAGGGTTTTTTGTGGCTATATCGATTTCTTTGCTTGGAGGTCTGGTTTTATCATTTCCTATAATTGGTTTTCAAATGTGGCGTTTCGTGGCTCCGGGGTTGTACAAAACTGAAAAGAACGCCTTTTTACCATTTATTGTCGCATCGCCTTTTATGTTTTTTCTCGGCGCATCTTTTGCGTATTATGTAGTAACTCCTTTAGCTTTTGATTTCTTTTTAGGCTTTCAGCAAACTGGAAGTGTTTTGGATGGAGAAGATGTTGATAATGCTGCAGCCGGTATTGCTTTTCAGGGATCGGCACAAGAATATTTAAGTCTGACCATAAAATTTATTGTTGCGTTTGGAATGTGTTTTCAGTTGCCTGTTCTACTGACATTAATGGGCAAAGCAGGTTTGGTAAGTGCCGAAGGGCTCGGGAATGTACGGAAATATGCAGTTGTAGCGATATTGGTTCTGGCTGCGCTTGTCACACCACCTGATGTTATTACTCAGGTAATACTATTTGTTGTGGTGTATGGACTGTACGAAGTATCCATCTTTCTTGTTTCGCGTGTTGAGAAGAAACGGGAGCAAAAGCTTCGTGAAGAGGGTTTCTACGATGACGAAGATGATTTTGATGATCCTATGTTGAAAGAATTTGATGACGACAGAAAAGAATGATCAGCTTGAGAGAATAGCCGATGCCCTAGAGCGGTTGGCGCCAAAAACAGAAGATTTTCCAAATTTTGATAATTTTTCAGCCTTCATGTGGCATGTTGCTCCGGATTATCTAGAGCCTGTAAAAATAACGAATGCAGTTGATATTTCACTTTTAAAAGGTATTGATCAAGTGAGAGATATTCTTCTGAGTAACACAATGCAATTTGCAAATGGATTTCCGGCCAATAATGCATTGCTTTGGGGTGCACGCGGTATGGGAAAGTCTTCATTAGTAAAGGCTGTGCACACAAAAATAAACAACGATGGCTTAAATCTGAAAATAGTTGAGTTGCAGCGGGATGATTTAGGATCAGTCAGTAGGCTTTTAAAAGTTCTTCGAGGTCTTCCATACAAGTTTATACTTTTTTGTGATGATTTGAGTTTCAGTTATGATGATCAGAATTATAAGTCATTAAAAGCAATCTTGGATGGTGGTTTAGAGGGTAGGCCGGAAAATGTTATATTTTATGCCACTTCTAATAGAAGACACTTAATGCCTCGGGATATGATTGAAAATGAAAGGTCTTCCTCAATAAACCCGTCAGAGGCAGTCGAAGAAAAAATTTCTTTGTCAGATCGTTTTGGCTTGTGGTTAGGGTTTCATCCTTGTTCTCAAGATGAATTTTTTGACATCATAGAGGGCTATGTAAAGCACTATAATCTCATAATTAATCGTTTGGAAATAGAAACCCAGGCTACTGAATGGGCTCGTACGCGAGGATCAAGATCGGGTAGAGTTGCTTGGCAGTTCTTTGTTGATTTAGCTGGCAAGCACGGATTAGTTTTAAAATTAAAGCGGGATATTTAGTTTCTTAATTTTCATTAAGGTACTCTAATGGATCGATACTCTCAAAACCCTCACGAATTTCAAAATGAAGATATGGCGGATCGCCCTCTGGTATTTCCCCTATTGCTTCTCCGCGGAGAACATTCTGATTAGTGGAGACTTGGATGTTAGTGAGGTTTGCATAAACTGTTAATATATTTTTGGGATGTTTGAGAACTACGATTGCAATTTGATTTGTATCCTCAGTAACCGTAGCTACAACGCCCGTAGCGGCTGCGACCACTCTCGTGCCCGCCTGTGCGGTGAAGTCAATACCATCATTTTTATTCTTTGAATACTCTCGTATCACTAAACCTTCTATCGGATAAGCCATTCGACCACTTTCAGGTACTGATATTGAAGTATTGGATGGTTCAAACGCCTCTTGTTTGGCAATATTCCTGGGTTGGGGTTTTTTGGAGCTAGGTGGGGGAGGCGCAACAGATGCGATTTCTTCTTGTCTAAACTTCTTTTGAACTTTTTTATCAACCAAGGGAACAATCAGAATTTGCCCTTCTCGCACAGTATAGTCGCTATCGAGTCCATTCCAGTCAGCCAAGGATCTAACTGAGATATTATAAAGGCGAGAAATAATAAACGCCGTTTCTCCTCGTACAACCTTATGTTTGATTGGGTCTACCAAATTTTTTGGATCAGTTGAGTTACGTTTAATTCGATTATTATTAGATCCACCTGCTACTTTTAAAGCCGTGTCGGCGAGCTCAAGTACGTTTATATCTTTTGAAAGTGTTGTCTCCTCTATCTCTTCATCTTCAGCCGAGTATTGTCTGGGCCTTCTGGAAATTTTAGGAAGTGCTAATACCTCGCCGTTGCGGAGCCGCTGTCCTTCTGCGAGGCCATTATATCTGGCCAATTCATTTGCATCCTGTCCAAGTCTTATAGCCATACTTTCAACAGTATCGCCTCTTCTAGCTATAGCTACTTGATAAGTGGGGTAATTAATTATGCCTAGTTCGTCTGCTTGGGGTCTAGACTGAGTGGCTTGCAGGGCTGCATCAGAGGTATCGAAAGAATTTCCCCGAAAATCAAAATCAAAATTGTTTAAAGGGGAATTTCCGCATGCGCTGAGGTTCCAAAAAATAGATAGATAGAAACAATATTTTAAACTAATTTTGATGGATCTAATCATTTTTAGTTTTCCAAGACCTAAATATCACAGTATTTCTATACATAGATATCTTCTTCTTTTCCTTCGAGCAATGGAACAAAGCGTACATCGCATAAATCTTCATATTTGAAGTGTGTTTCCGTTCTTTCCACTCTGATAAGTTTTTGAATTTCATCGGATTGCCCTACAGGTATTACCATGATGCCGCCGACCTTTAGTTGAGTTAGTAATGTTGGAGGTGGATCTTCAGCCGCCGCAGTCACAATTATCCGATCAAACGGTTGTTGTCCCATAAGTCCCTGACTTCCATCGCCCCAAATCGATGTAACGTTACTTAAATTTAATTTATTGAAAATTTCTCTTGCTTCTTCATATAATGGTTTGAACCTTTCAATTGTATAAATTCTACGGGCTAGCTTGCTTAATATTGCTGTTTGATATCCTGATCCTGTGCCAATTTCTAAAATTTTATCACGATTTTTAATATTCAAAGCTTGCGTCATTAACCCGACTACAGATGGTTGGCTTATGGTTTGGCCACATTCTATCGGAAGTGGAGTGTCTTCGTATGCTCTTTGGGCAAATAGACCTTTAAGAAAGCACTTTCTATTAACTGTCTCGAGAGCATTGAGTACATTTTCATCTACTACTCCGTTTGAGCGAATAGATAAAATAAACTGCATTTTCTGTTCATCATTTCTATTCATAAAAACTCCTCAAGGTCAGCTATCCTATCGAAAGCAGTAAGGTCCGCTCTCATTGGCGTTAAAGATATATATCCCGATAAATTGGCTGCAACATCTGACTTTTGAGAAACCTGAATGTGTTGATTTCCGCCTTTGATAAATAAAAACTCTTTTCCATTCGGTGTCGTAAATGGGTTTACGCCAAAAGTCGTATTAGGCCGCAATCCCTGAGGAACAACAGCTACTCCCTTTATATTTTCAGTAGGAGGAAAGTTTACGTTGTAAAAGACTTTATAGCCACCATTAGTATGCTTGTCGTTATCAAGTATTTTTTGAATAACATTTAGCCCATGAGTGATTGATGGATTAAATGGGTTTGACATTTTTTTTGACTCAGGACCCAAATATTGCGAGAGCGCAATAGAGGTAATGCTTTGAAGAGCACCTTCGAGGGCTGCTCCGATTGTGCCGGAGTAGAGTACATTTTCAGCAGAGTTATTTCCTCTATTTACTCCTGATAGAATTAAAGAAGGTGGATCATCCTTCATTACATGATGTATTCCAGCAATTACGCAATCGGCGGGATATCCGGAAACCGAATAGCGGTTGTCTGAAATTCTCTCAATCTGTGTGGGCGCATTGTAACTAACACAATGCCCAACTCCTGATCTTTCGCTATTTGGAGCGATTATGAAAATATTTTCTTCGTTCGTTAAATTCCTGGCTATTGCTTCCAAGACTTGCAAGCCAGGTGCGTTAATTCCATCGTCATTAGTTAAAAGTATACGCATAATCTCAAAATAATTTTAGTAATGTTTGTAAGAGTGAAGTATTACTTCCACAATAGCCTCGTTATTAATAAAATCTATGGGTTAAAAAGTGTTGCTAAAACACGCTTTGCTTCACTTTTGGGCGATAATAGATTTTCTTTATTTTCTCCAGGAAAAAATCTGGCCCGCAAGGCTGTTTTCATTGGAGCAGGTTTGAAAACAGTAACATTTGGGCCAAAATTTTTACACTCATTTGCCCATGATTGAACCAATGACATTTGAGCAATTTTTGATGATCCGTACGCTCCAAAAAACTTCTTTCCATTGCAGGGGTCGTCAAAAAATAGCGCGTTACCTTCCTTGCTAATTATAGGGCTTATAAAGTTTATAAGTAATGCAGTCGCTGTAATATTAGTAGCAATAGTTTTGTCTAAATCCCCCAAGTCGATTGTGTTCAATGGGCTTAATGGTGGTGCGTGAATTGCAGTATGAGCCCAAAAATCAATGGATCCCCATTTTTCGAATATCGATGTGAATAGCTGGCTCATAGCATCCCGATTTGTAATGTCCATCGGAGCTAATGTTGCAGTTCCATTTTTTGATTTTATTCTATCATCTAAGTCCTCCAGTCCGCCCACGGTGCGTGCAACAGCTATAATGTGGTGAGTTTCGCTTAATCTTTCTGATAGAGCTGCTCCTAACCCACGAGAAGCGCCTGTAATTAAAGCTATTTTTTTAATCATGGGAATGGCTTTCAGAATTTTTATGTACGATATCTCGGATTAATCGTGGTTTTGCTGGTTAACTTTGTATTGTTATGATCCGTCTACTACTTCAGCATGCTTGAGTTTAAAACCTTTCTCTAACATGTCTGAAGGTAACACAGGATATTCTCCAGAAAAACATGCATCACAATACTGCGGACATTTAGTATCTCGACCCTCTTTTTCTCCAGTTGCCCTGTATAACCCGTCTAGCGATATAAATTTTAAAGTATTTACAGAAAGGTGCTGGCGCATTTCTTCTTCAGTCATTGTGGCTGCAATTAACTTTTCTCTTTGAGGTGTATCTACTCCATAAAAGCATGGCCATGCAGTTGGAGGACTCGCTATTCTAAAATGCACCTCCTTTGCACCCGCATCAATAATCATTTCTTTGATTTTTTGAGATGTCGTGCCTCGTACAACGGAGTCGTCTACCAATATTATTCTCTTGTCCTTTATTAATGCTCTATTAACATTCAGTTTTAACCTGACACCCATATTTCGAATTTGTTCAGTTGGCTCAATAAATGTTCGTCCCATATATTGATTTCTGATTATACCCATAGCATAGGGAATCCCAGACTGCTGCGAAAACCCTATTGCCGCAGGTGTTCCACTATCGGGTACTGGGCATACCAAATCAGCATCTATTGGACTTTCTTTTGCGAGTTCCACCCCAATGCGCCTGCGAGTTTCATAAACAGATTGCCCGTGAATTATACTGTCTGGTCTAGAGAAATATACATGTTCAAAGATACAAAACTTTGAGTTTTGACGCCGGAATGGAAATATACTTTCAATCCCATTATTCGATATTACAACCATTTCACCTGGCTCTACATCTCTTACAAATTCTGCACCAATTATATCAAGCGCACATGTTTCAGAACTTAATGCAAATCCGTCTCCTACCTTTCCTAGTACAAGAGGCCGCACGCCGCGGGGGTCTCTAACGCCAATCAGTTTAGACCGTGTCATAGCTACTATTGAAAATGCCCCTTCAACCCGTCTGAGTGCATCTTCCATCCGCTCTGGGATATTTCTTTGTAGTGAACGGGCCATTAGGTGAATAATACACTCAGAATCGGAGGAACTTTGAAAAATAGACCCCCGCTCAATAAGTTCACGTCTCAAAGAATCTGCATTTGTTAAATTACCATTATGAGCTATTGCAGCCCCACCCATCGCAAACTCACCGAAGAAAGGTTGGACGTCTCTTATAGCCGCGCCTTTTGCTCCTGCTGTTGAGTAGCGAACGTGTCCAATTGCTAAAGAGCCTGGTAATGTTTCCATAAGGGATTGTGAGGTAAAGTTATCCCGAACATAACCGAATCTTCGAGCAGAATTAAACCCTTGGCTTGGGTCGTATGCAACTATACCACCGGCTTCTTGTCCTCGGTGTTGTAGTGCATGCAGTCCTAGCGCGACGAAATTTGCTGCATCATTTAGACCAAGAACACCAAATACTCCACATTCTTCCTTTAGTTTATCGCAGTCAAATGAGTTATTAAAAATTTTACGATTTAACGCCAAAATATTTTCTCCTGACCACTGATCAATAATTTGAGCTCTAAAATTTTCAAATTAAAAATTATTTGATTTGAGCAGGATAATTGAATGCAATTCTTGTCGTCTATTCGCATGTTTTCACTAATATTTCGTATTTTTCAATGATCCAGCCTAAGGCTCGTTCGGGGTTTTGTTCTTTAATTGACGCTATGATGTCCTCAAATATTAATGCGCTTTTACTAGCATCGATTTGAGGAAGTGCATTCTCTCCCAGTATGGCAAGGTAAGCAAAGAAGGTAATTGCAACCAGAAAGAGACCGCGAAGTATCCCAAAAACAAACCCTAAAGCTTGGTCAATTTTTGTCAGACGGGTCTTGTTTATAACGGTGCTTAAAAGTGGCGTAAAAAATGAAAAAATAAGCAGGCTCAGCGCAAATACACTTGCAAATGCCGCAATTATTGCCAATTCACAGCTGTCGGCTAATATTGGTCCAAGTACAGGGATTTCTTTGATCAATGGAGTAGTTAATGGTGCAAAAATAAAAGATATTATAGATGAGAAAATCCATCCCATTATTGCCATTACTTCCCGTGTGACACCGCGAGCATATGCAAGTATCGCAGAAATCAAAACTATTACTATGACAATTCCGTCTACAATATTAAGGCTTTCCATCGCCCAATCCCTTAGTTGAACCTTTATACTTATGCATCATATTTACAAAATCACGGAGACTGACTGTCTCTCGAATATTTATTCCATCTTCGGGCTTTTTTTTGTTTCGCGGCGCAGTTATCGCTTCGCTAAATCCCAACTTTTGAGCCTCTTTTAGTCTATTGTCCACTTGGCTGACCTGGCGAACAGCCCCTGATAGACTAATCTCTCCAAAAAAAACAGTGTTTATTGGGAAAATAATATCTTCTTTTGCCGAAAAAATTGCAGCTGCAACTGCTAAATCCGCTGCGGGCTCATTTATTTTTATTCCACCGGCGATATTCAAATATACATCGTGGTTGGCAAAACTTAGTCCACAACGAGATTCTAATACAGCTAGGACCATTGATAATCGGTTTCCATCCCAGCCAATAACGTTTCGGCGAGGCTGCCCAAGCGTTGAGTGTGTTACCAGAGCCTGAAACTCTACTAAGATCGGTCTGGTGCCCTCAATACCTGCAAAAACCACTGAGCCTGGTATGTTTTTACCTCTTTCGGATAAGAAGAGCTCTGATGGGTTTTTAACTTGAGCTAACCCCTCCGATGCCATTTCGAATACGCCAATTTCATCAACTGGGCCAAACCTATTTTTTACAGCTCTTAAAATTCTAAATTGATGGCCTCGTTCTCCCTCGAAATGTAAAACTGTATCGACCATATGTTCAACTACGCGAGGTCCAGCAATTTGCCCATCTTTAGTTACGTGACCAACCATGATTACTGCTGCACCCGTGCGTTTTGCATAATTAGTCAGCTCGAATGCTGCCGACCTTACCTGTGATACACTTCCCGGTGCACTGTCAACTGTGTCAGCCCATATGGTCTGAATTGAGTCTATTATTACAAGATTTGGTTTTTGATCCTCAAATGTTGTAAGTATATTCCTTAGATTAGTTTCCGAGCCTAATCTGATAGGGGCTGTTGATAAACCCAAACGTTTTGCGCGTAGTTTTACTTGGGAAGCTGCTTCCTCTCCCGATATATATAGAACCTTAAGTCCTGCTTGACCAAATCTTGCCGCAGCTTGAAGTAAAATTGTAGATTTGCCAATGCCAGGATCACCGGATAGCAGTATTGCTGCGGAACTCACTAGCCCTTTCCCAAGAACACGATCAAATTCAGCGATCCCAGACTTAGAGTATGAAAGATTTGTGCATGAAGGTGAAAGATCAGTAAGTAATATCTTTTCGCCTTTTTCAATGCCTATAGAGACCTTTTGCGGGCCATTTGATAGCGCTTTGCTCTCATGAATCGTATTCCAATCGCCGCAACCATCACAGCGTCCAGCCCATTTATTCGTTACTAATCCACAAGATGTGCATGAGTATGATTTTGAGATTTTCGCCATGTCACACTTGTGCCAATTGTTTTTATACAATTCAAGTTGATAAAAAATAAACGATTTGATTATTTTAGATCAATTAACGTTTATTGGTCCATTATGTTTTCCATTTATAAACTGAAATACATAAGGATCTTTGGACCCTTTTAATTCCTTTGACTTACCTTTCCATCGAATTCTTCCTGAGTCCAAAAGAGCAACATTATCGGATATCTGCTGCACAGATGAAATGTCGTGAGTAATAGTAAGAGTGGTTACGTCCATTGTTTCAACAATTTCTCGTATAAGACTATTAATTGTATTTGTCATTATTGGATCAAGACCAGTAGTCGGCTCGTCAAATAAAATAATTTTTGGGTTGCCCACGATTGCTCTGGCTAGTGCGACCCGTTTCTTCATTCCACCCGATAAGTCAGCGGGAAATTTATTCGCCACTTTATAATTAAGGCCAACTTTCTCTAAGTTTTGAATAGCAAGTTCCTTTGCATCTCTACTAGATAACTTTTCGGTACCTTTTAAAAATTTAAAACAAATATTTTGCCATACTGGAAGGCTATCAAATAAGGCTGAGCCTTGAAACAGCATGCCTATTCTGGAAAGAGTTCGGCCAGGTTCTCGATGTGAGACTTTTACATTATCTATGAAGACTTCTCCTTCATCGGGTTCGATAAGCCCAAGTAAAATTTTTAAAATTACTGATTTGCCACCTCCAGAAGTACCTATTAGCGCGGTAGAACTTCCTTTGTGTGCAAAAATGTTGACCCCATCGAGCACCTTTTGCTTTCCAAACGTTTTGTGAATGTTTCTAATTTCGATCATGAATTAAAAAAAGCCTCTGTCAAAATATAGTTAGTTGCTAAAATAAAAACGCATGCGGCTACGACAGCAGATTTTGTGGCTTTTCCTACGCCCTCAGCGCCATTCGACGCATAAAAGCCATTAAAACAACCCGATAGAGCTATAATAAAACCAAAAAAAACGCCTTTAATTATTCCACTAAAAATATCTGAAATTTGAAGCATGCTCGCTGTGCTTGCCAAATAAGTACTAGAGCTAAAATCCAAACGATTTATGCCTACCAGATATCCCCCCAGTATACCTATTGAGTCACCAATGGCTATCAGTGCTGGTAGTGAAAGTGTTGCTGCAAGGACTCTTGGCACAACTAAATATTTTATTGGATTGGTGGAAAGTGTTGTTAATGCATCCAATTGTTCAGTTACTTTCATTGTGCCTATTTCAGCCGCGATTGAGCTCGCCACACGTGCTGCCACTATTAAACCTCCAAGAACTGGGCCTAATTCACGCGCCATACCGATAGCAACAATTGCCGGAACGACTTGCTCTGCATTAAACCTGGAGCCACCAGCATAGATTTGTAGTGCTAGTGCACCGCCTGTAAAAAGAGCGGTTAATCCAAGTACTGGCAACGACATCCATCCAATTTGGTAAAAGGCTTTTAATATTTCTCTACTATAAATTGTTACTTTGCCTATTTTATTGAAAAAACCATTCACACATTGGCCTAAATTTCGTAAAACTTTCATTTGAATATCTCTAAATGTAGCTACGATTGTATCGCTGTCCAAGAGCCGTTAAAATTTCATAACCAATCGTATTTGCATCATCAGCAAGAACATCAATTGATTGGATGTCATTCAAAAGCCATAAGTGATCGGGGTTCTCACCACAATTAGAGACATCTACACCGATTAAGTCCATTGAAATGCGGCCGATTATATTGCAGGGTATTTGATCGTGATATAGCATTGCTTTGTCGCTCAAACACCTAAAGATACCATCTGCATAGCCCGAGCTTACAGTAGCGACTTTTGTAATTTTTTTTGCGGTCCAAGTATTAGAATAACCAACAGTTTCATCTGGAAGAACGGATCGAATTTGAATTACAGGCAATTTAAGTCCTACGACGTTTTTTGATCCAGAGTAAGGGTTTCCACCATACAAACCTATACCAGGCCTAGTCATATCGAAATGATATCGCTTTCCCAATAAAATGCCACCAGTGGCCGCAAGTGATTTTTTGCAATCAATGTTGTCGGTAATAGCATTGAAATAATTCAATTGTTTCTCATTCATGGGGTGGCTCGGCTCGTCCGCGCACGCTAGATGCGATATTATAAGGTCCGGATTTAATTTTAAAATTATGTCCTTAATGGCTTCAAATTCGGCACCTTCCATCCCAAGGCGATTCATTCCTGTATCTAGTTGGATGCCAATAGACTGATCTGCTGAATTTTCTGCATGAAATGCTAGCTGTTCTGCAGAATTTATGAGTGGTATTAAATTAAAGTTCTTTAGTAAAGAAGTGTCTCCAACCATATGGCCTGAAAAAACATAGATTTTTGGACCATGACCAATTGCGCGTCGGAGTTCCACTCCTTCTTCTGCGATGGCGACAAAAAAATCTCTGGCGCCGGCTTTTGCGAGTGAGATGCCCACTTCTTTTATTCCAAGGCCATAGGCGTTAGCTTTAACTACCGCTCCGGCGGAGCCATTAGAAAGACTATTCAGAGCACTCCAGTTAGAGCAAATATTTGTTAGATTTATATACAGTTCAGCCGAACTCATGTGCATATCCTAAGTCAATGCTTCGCTAAGCTTACTTCGTAGTATAGTAATTGCAAGGCTCAACCCACAAATGTAGTTGAAGTTAGCCAGCTGATGGCTTTCTGAATGCTTGGGTGCTGCGAGCTCGTTCAGTTATTGCACGCCAATCAGCGGCTTTAATTTTATTTTCAGGAGCAACCCAACTTCCACCAACACAAGGCACATTAGTCAATGACAAATAGTCAATTGCATTTGTTGGAGTCACTCCTCCTGTGGGACAGAAGCTAACGCCAGGTATTGGGCCGAGGATTGACTTTAGAGCTTTTACGCCACCATTCGACTCTGCAGGAAAAAATTTTTGTACCGAATAACCTTTTGATAGTAAACTCATTACTTCTGACGGTGTGGCCGCACCTGGTAACAGTGGCAAGCTAACTTCAGCGCATGCTCTCAATATTTGTTCTGTTGCTCCGGGACTTACCCCAAATTTTGCTCCTGCTTTCTTAGCCGCATAGACATCTTTTTCAGATAATAACGTCCCCGCGCCAATTATTCCCTCGGCATTACTGTTTACCATTTCCTTAATCACAGCAAGCGCATTATCCGTTCTTAAGGTTACTTCTAAAACCCTAAGACCTCCTGTTATTAAAGCTTTTGCAAGCGGTACAGCTTTTGAAGTTTCATCAACCACCAAAACGGGTATGACTGGCGCCAATTTGCAAATTTTCAGTAAATCATGATTTTCTTGGTATGAAGTCATCTCATCTCAACTTATGTTATCCCGCCACCAAATTTTGCAGCGGTAGCATTTTCACGGAAAATATTAAAAAGCTCCCTGCCTAAGCCACGCTCATTTTCACTTAAATCTTTTTTTCTGGATTCTCTTATTTCAAAGTTCTCATCTAAAATATTTAATTCCCCAGAACGCGCATCGAGACGTATCAGATC
>LULK01000618.1_pt1 | contig 17094 bp, 12 predicted proteins | sample 728181 | NCBI WGS metagenome assembly LULK01 (sample SAMN03860291, study PRJNA289734) | marine metagenome | biome: seawater column; feature: ocean; material: water; isolation source: Red Sea water column Station 169 - depth 10m | place: Saudi Arabia: Red Sea | collected 2011-10-15 | depth 10 m | reverse complement strand
TATAGTTACGGCCGCCGTTCACCGGGGCTTCGATCACGAGCTTCGCTCACAAGGGGCTAACCCGATCAATTAACCTTCCGGCACCGGGCAGGCGTCACACCCTATACGTCCACTTTCGTGTTAGCAGAGTGCTATGTTTTTAGTAAACAGTCGCAGCCACCTGGTATCTTCGACCCTCTTCCGCTCAGAGAGCAAGTCTCGTCACGTAATGAGGGCGTACCTTCTCCCGAAGTTACGGTACCATTTTGCCTAGTTCCTTCACCAGAGTTCTCTCAAGCGCCTTAGTATTCTCTACCTGACCACCTGTGTCGGTTTACGGTACGATTCCTTGCTACCTATAGCTTAGAAGTATTTCCTGGAAGCATGGCATCAACCACTTCTTATCTCCTAAGAGATAATCGTCATCAGCTCTCGGCCTTAGAAATCCGGATTTGCCTAGATCTCCAGCCTACAACCTTAAACACAGACAACCATCGCTGTGCTGGCCTAGCCTTCTCCGTCACTCCATCGCAGTAACAAGAAGTATAGGAATATTAACCTATTTCCCATCGACTACGGCTTTCGCCCTCGCCTTAGGGGTCGACTCACCCTGTCCCGATTAACGTTGGACAGGAAACCTTGGTCTTTCGGCGGAGAGGTTTTTCACCCCTCTTATCGTTACTTATGTCAGCATTCTCACTTCTGATACCTCCAGCAAACCTCTCGATTTACCTTCAGTGGCATACAGAACGCTCCCCTACCATGAATATAAATATTCATTCGCAGCTTCGGTGTATTATTTAGCCCCGTTACATCTTCCGCGCAGGCCGACTCGACTAGTGAGCTGTTACGCTTTCTTTAAAGGATGGCTGCTTCTAAGCCAACCTCCTAGCTGTTTGGGCCTTCCTACAACGTTTCCCACTTAATAATACTTTGGGACCTTAGCTGGCGATCTGGGTTGTTTCCCTCTTGACTACGGACGTTAGCACCCGCAGTCTGTCTCCCTCACTGTACTTGCTGGTATTCGGAGTTTGCATCGGTTTGGTAAGTCGGGATGACCCCCTAGCCGAAACAGTGCTCTACCCCCAGCAGTAATATGAGAGGCTCTACCTAAATAGATTTCGGGGAGAACGAGATATCTCCGAACTTGATTAGCCTTTCACTCCTATCCACAGCTCATCCCCCCATTTTTCAACATAGGTGGGTTCGGGCCTCCAGTAAGTGTTACCTCGCCTTCACCCTGGCCATGGATAGATCGTCCGGTTTCGCGTCTAATACCTGAGACTAAGTCGCCCTATTAAGACTCGGTTTCCCTGCGCCTTCCTTAAAAAAGTTAAGCTTGCCACAGAAATTAACTCGCTGACCCATTATACAAAAGGTACGCCGTCACTATTAGTAAACTAATAGCTCCGACAGCTTGTATGCAAACGGTTTCAGGTTCTATTTCACTCCCCTCTCCGGGGTTCTTTTCGCCTTTCCCTCACGGTACTGGTTCACTATCGGTCAGCTAGGAGTATTTAGCCTTGGAGGATGGTCCCCCCATTTTCAGTCAAGATTTCTCGTGTCCCGACCTACTCGATTTCACTTTAAATTAGTTTTCGTGTACAGGGCTATCACCTTCTACGACTGGTCTTTCCAAACCATTCCACTAACCAATATAAAGCTTAAGGGCTGTTCCGTTTTCGCTCGCCGCTACTCACAGAATCTCAATTGATTTCTTTTCCTGCGGTTACTAAGATGTTTCAATTCTCCGCGTTTGCCTCTTTACCCTATGAATTCAGATAAAGATACCTAGGTTATCCTAGGTGGGTTTTCCCATTCGGAAATCTCCGGATCAAAGCCTGTTACCGACTCCCCGAAGCTTATCGCAAGTTACTACGTCCTTCATCGCCTCTAGCTGCCAAGGCATCCACCGTTTGCACTTCATTACTTGACCATATTACATCAATTAACTTAATGATATTTTCAAGCATTTCTATCTACTATATGTGTTTTTAATAAACACAAAACGCCAAATTACTTTGCAGTTATTCATATAAGGTTTCGGATTAAAAGAATAATAAAACCTTTAATGAATAGTTAATTTGCATATCTAAAGCATAAATGCTTTTGATATGACTTGATTGAACTTATAAAAATGTTAAAAAACTCATCTAAAATCTCTAAAGAGATCAAAGATAAATAAGTAATTCGTGTGAACGCCTACAAAAAAACGATTTTAGTTTAAGGAGGTGATCCAGCCCCAGGTTCCCCTAGGGCTACCTTGTTACGACTTCATCCCAGTCATGAATCACACCGTGGTGATCGTCTTCCCGAAGGTTAGACTAACCACTTCTGGTGCAACCCACTTCCATGATGTGACGGGCGGTGTGTACAAGGCCCGAGAACGTATTCACCGCGACATTCTGATTCGCGATTACTAGTGATTCCGACTTCATGGAGTCGAGTTGCAGACTCCAATCCGGACTAAGAAAAGTTTTAAGGGTTTGGCTTCAGCTCGCGCTTTCGCATCCCTCTGTACTTCCCATTGTAGCACGTGTGTAGCCCAATCCATAAGGGCCATGATGACTTGACCTCGTCCCCGCCTTCCTCCGGGTTTCACCCGGCAGTCTCCCTATAGTTCCCGCCATTACGCGCTGGCAAATAAGGATAGGGGTTGCGCTCGTTACTGGACTTAACCATACATCTCACGACACGAGCTGACGACAGCCATGCAACACCTGTCATAGCGTTCCCGAAGGCACATTCGCATCTCTGCAAGCTTCGCTAGATTTCAAGGATTGGTAAGGTTTTTCGCGTTGCATCGAATTAAACCACATGCTCCACCACTTGTGCGGGCCCCCGTCAATTCATTTGAGTTTTAGCCTTGCGGCCGTACTCCCCAGGCGGACAACTTAATGCGTTAGCTGTGCCACTGAGCAGTTAAATCTGCCCAACGGCTAGTTGTCATCGTTTACGGCGTGGACTACCAGGGTATCTAATCCTGTTTGCTACCCACGCTTTCGCACCTCCGCGTCAGTGACGAGCCAGAGAGCTGCCTTCGCCATTGGTATTCCTTCTGATATCTACGCATTTCACCGCTACACCAGAAATTCTACTCTCCTCTCTCGTACTCTAGCTTAGTAGTTTTGGATGCAGTTCCTAGGTTGAGCCCAGGGCTTTCACATACAACTTGCTAAACCGCCTACGCGCGCTTTACGCCCAGTAATTCCGATTAACGCATGGACCCTCCGTATTACCGCGGCTGCTGGCACGGAGTTAGCCGGTCCTTATTCTTCAGGTAACGTCAACATAATAAGGTATTAACTTAAAATGCTTCTTCTCTGATTAAAGTGCTTTACAACCCTAGGGCCTTCTTCACACACGCGGTATACCTGGATCAGGGTTGCCCCCATTGTCCAATATTCTTAACTGCTGCCATCCGTAGATGTCTGGGCCGTGTCTCAGTCCCAATGTGGCTGATCGTCCTCTCAGACCAGCTAAAGATCGTAGCCTTGGTAGGCCGTTACCCCACCAACAAGCTAATCTTACGCAGGCTCATCCAATAGTGAGAGCAGTAAACTGCCCCCTTTCCCCCTCAGGGCGTATGCGGTATTAATCCGAGTTTCCTCGGGCTATCCCCCGCTACTGGGTAGATTCCTACGCGTTACTCACCCGTTCGCCGCTCGTCAGCACCGGATTCAGCAAGCTGAATCTTTATGTCTGTTACCGCTCGACTTGCATGTTTAAAAGTTACCGCCAGCGTTCAATCTGAGCCATGATCAAACTCTTCAATTGAATTTTGAATTAAGTGCCAAAATGACACTAAATCAGCTTATTAATCTATATAAATATGGATTAATTACTGACTTTGGTAAGTTGCGCTTAATTATAAGCGCCCACACGAATTACTTATTAAAACTTTTTAAAAAACTCCCCTTCGCGAACGAAGGCAGCGCAGTATACAACATAATATGGTGTTTCAAAAAAGTTTTTCTTGATTATTTTATATTAATTCTTGCAGCTTTCTTTTTACCTACCAACACTAGATTCGAAGAGCCTTTTTTTAATAAGAATTTAGGATCTGAAACTCTTTCATCATTAACTTTAATTGCACCTTGTTTTATCATCCTGATGGCATCAGATGTGCTCCTTAGTAACTCTGATTCTTTTAAGACTCTAGTCAAAAGCTCTGAATTTTCTGAGATTTTAAAATTTATTTCGTCAAGCTCCTGTGAAATATTTCCTTTTTGGAATCTGTTTATAAAATTCTCTTTTGATTTGCTACCCACACCATTATTGAATCTTTCAACTATTTCTTCAGCTAGTAAAAACTTAATATCTCTTGGATTAGCTCCTTCTTTAATCTCTTCTTTCAGATTAGATATCTCTTCAGAGGATTTAAAACTCAAAAGAGAAAAATATCGCCACATTAAATCGTCGGAAATAGACATGATTTTTCCAAACATATCATCAGGGCTATCTTCCAGAGCTATATAATTTCCTAAAGATTTGGACATCTTCTTAACACCATCTAGTCCTTCAAGAAGAGGAACAGTCATAATGGATTGTTGATTACATCCATAGTATTTTTGGACTTCGCGACCTAAAAGTAAATTAAATTTCTGATCTGTTCCACCCAACTCAACGTCTGCTTCTAATTTTACGGAATCAAAACCTTGTAAAATAGGATACAAAAATTCATGAATAGAAATAGGCTGTTGAGATTTATATCTTTTTGAGAAATCATCCCGTTCTAACATTCTTGCAACTGTATAGGACGAAAGCATTTTAATAAATTCAGAAGGATCAACTTGGTTCATCCATTCAGAATTGAATCGGATCTCTGTTTTATTAGGATCCAAGATTTTGAAAACCTGTTCTTTATAAGTCTCTGCATTTTTATCAAGCTGGTCTTGAGTTAGAACTGGGCGTGTTTCATTTACTCCTGAAGGATCACCAACAAGACCAGTGAAATCTCCAATCAAAAAAATTACTTCATGACCTAAATCTTGGAAGATTTTCATCTTATTCAAAAGTACAGTATGGCCTAAATGTAAATCAGGCGAGGTAGGGTCGAATCCTGCTTTCACTCTTAACTTTCTCTTTGATTTTATCTGCTCCAAAAAGTTCTCTTCAGGAATAATTTCTTCAGTCCCTCTAGTGAGTAATTCTAGGTTCTCTTTGCTCATTGTTATTCTATTATATGTCCTTTTTTAAGGTATCATTCGACTTTATGCTGGTTAGAGAATTAATCAATATTTTAAAAAACTTTCCGAGAAAGCATATCTTCACTCTATTTATTGGTTTAATTTTGATAATTTCTATTAGCCTACTGGGTAACATAAAATTTACTGAAGAAAATCAATACTCCGAACTCACAAAATCATTTTCTCTTAGTTCCCTTACTGATAGCTATCAAATTGATATACCCCCAATAGAAAAAGAGGCTTTAATCAAAAGAAATGATTCACTCTTCACAATTCTGAATCAACTCGGAGTTTTGCAAGAAGACATAATCAAGTTAATTAATAGCAAAAACAGCAGCCTTTTGTCGAAAATTGAAGTCGGAGATAAGATCAAGATCTTAATGAATGACAAAGGAGAGCTGTTGAAATTGTTTTATGTTGATGACATAAAGAGTGGCATAGAGGCTGAAAGAAATGAGGATGGTTACTCTATTTCAAAATACTTATCAAAAATAGAAAAAGTTAAAGTCTTTAAGCATGTGATTATTGAAGATTCAATGTATGTATCCGGTCTAAAGGAGAATGTCCCGGACAGTGTATTAATGGACTTGGCTTATATTAATGGTTGGGATATAGATTTTACTCATGACATAAGAAAAGGTGATAGTTACAGCATAATCTATGAGGAAATAATTATTAATGGAGAAAAAGCAATTGACGGGGATATCCTTATTTCAGAGTTTAATAATAGGGATAAAAAATTTATTGCAGTAAGATATGACTTGGATTCAAAAACCTCAGAGTATTTTAATCTTGATGGCCAAAATGTAAAAAAGGCATTTCTTAGATCTCCAGTGAAATTAAGTTACATAAGTTCAAAGTATAACCTTAATAGGAGACATCCTGTTTTACACACAATAAGAGCACACAAAGGGAGATTAAGCACTCTGAAGATTATGTTACTCGTTACTGTCATCTGGATAAATTTAGCTCTAGAACAAAAGTTGGTCGTAAGGTCAAACAAGGTCAAACAATTGGGTATGTAGGTAGCACCGGTCTAGCAACTGGCCCTCATTTGCATTATGAATTCCATGTCAACGGAAAGCACACGGACCCTCTTAAAGTAAAATTTCCAAATGCCTCACCCATTAATTCTTCTGAACTTGATAACTATAGAAAAAGATCTCAAAATCTCTTGAATGAACTAAGTAACTATAAATCACTCATTAATCAAAGAGAAGTTTATGGTGGGTGAAATCTACATTGGGTTAATGACGGGAACTAGTGCAGATTCTTTAGATTGTGCAGCAGTTGAGTTTTCTGATAATGAGCTGAACATAATTGGGCTAAAGAATTACGATATACCGAGTAATATAAAAGAAAAAATTAGTGAAAATACAAGATCTAAGAAGCTTAACGAAACTCTAATCAAAGATTTAGATTTAAGACTAGGCGAATTTTTTTCTGATAAGGTAGAAGAATTTATTGCATCTCTTAGTTTGAAAAAAGAAAAAATTGAGGCGATAGGTTCTCATGGGCAAACCATAAAACATGAACCTAATTCTATACCTCCTTTTTCACTTCAAATTGGTAATCCTCAGTTAATAAGTAATCAGCTTCGTATAAAAACTGTTGCCAATTTCAGAGATGATGACATTACGAAAGGAGGACAAGGCGCACCTTTATCTCCTGTTTTTCATAAAGAAGTATTCGCTGAGGAAAATAAGAGCAGATTAATAATAAATATTGGAGGTATTGCTAATGTTTCGTTGTTAGGTGGCGGAGAGCTAATAGGTTTTGATACTGGTCCAGGCAATTGTCTTTTAGATATTTGGACAAAAAAGAATAGAAAGGGAGACTATGACAACAAAGGTAGATGGGCAAAATCAGGAACTGTAGATCAAGACTTATTGAATATAATGATGAAGGATAATTATTTTTCGCTTGAGCCGCCTAAAAGTACTGGCCCAGATTACTTCAACTTAAATTGGCTTCAAGATTGTCTAATGAAACTAGACCGAGAAGTAGATCCTTCTGATACTCAAGCAACTTTGGTAGAGCTTACTGCAAGCAGTCTCGCAAATTCTTTGGAGAAACTTAAAATCTCTAGTAAAAAAATATATATATGTGGTGGTGGAGTTCATAATAAATTTTTGATGAGCAGGATATCATTCCTTTTGGGAGAAAAATGTTACACGACAGCTAAACTCGGGCTAGATCCAGATTACATAGAAGCTATTTGTTTTGCTTGGTTGGCATACAAAAGAGTTAATAATATCAAATTTGATATGAGCGCCATTACAGGAAGCAATGAGAAAGTCTACTTAGGTAAAGTGTATTTACCTGCTAAATAGAGAAGGACTCCCCACATCCGCAAGTTGTAGTGGCATTCGGGTTAGAAATTATAAATTTTGAACCCGTTAAATCTTCTACGTAATCTACTGTTGATCCTTGAAGATACTGCAAGCTTAAGGAGTCAACAATGAGATTAGCTCCCTCTTTTTCTATACAGGTGTCATCTTCGTCTATCGTATTATCAAAAGAAAACCCGTACTGAAAACCCGAACATCCTCCGCCTGTGACATATACCCTGAGATTCAGAATTTCAGATTCTGACTCATTACTTTTGAGAGATAAAATCTTATTTACAGCTCCGTCTGTCAATTGCATTAAAGAGGGTGTATAAGTTTCAACCATTATGTATACCTTTCAATTGATAATTACCAGTCATTAGATTGTAGCATTCTATCGCCTGACCTGCGGCTCCTTTAACTAAATTATCAATGGCCGAAATGATCACAACTTGATTTTCAATGGCTGATTGATAAACACCTATCTGACAATTATTTGTTTCAGCAACTTTCAGAATTTCAGGAACCTGACCATCTAACATTAATTCAATATTAAGTGAGTCTTGATAAAAATCTCTATAAATATCTTCTACAGATTGATACTGAGTATCCTCGAAATTAACATACATAGTTGAGTAAATTCCTCTCATGGCGGGAATGAGGTGAGGTAAAAAATTAATCTTTAAAGATGAGCCATGAATTCCTTCAAGGACTTCAATTATTTCAGGGAGATGTCGATGTCCTCCAGTGGCATATGCTTTAAAATTTTCCCGAATGTCATCTTTTAAACTTTCGTTAACTGTAGTCCTACCTGCACCACTAATTCCTGACTTTGCATCAATGATAATTGAATCTATCGGAAGCTTGTTGCTAACTAAAGGAAGCAACCCAAGAATAGATGCAGTTGGATAACAACCAGGTACAGCTATAAGATTGCCTGATCCGATCAACTCAGCATTAAGTTCAGTTAGACCGTAAATAGAATTCTTTAAGTTTTCTAAATCTTTATGGTTCGAGCCATACCATTCTTTCCAGATTGAAGGATCTTTTAGTCGAAAATCTGCAGATAGATCAATGACTTTTATTCCTTTCTGAATAAAAGAGTCTGCTTTATTCATTGCAGTTCCATGAGGAGTAGCAAAGAAAACGACATCACATTGAAAAAAAATCTGATCATCCGGATCTACAAAATTTAAATCAGTACCTTGAAATAAGTCTGAGACAGGAGTGTTTTTGAGCTCTCTTGAGCTAATAGCTACTATAGAGCTTGAGTCATGCAAAGATAAGAGTTTTATTAACTCTTCGCCAGCAAAACCTGATCCTCCTATAATTCCAACTTTGGTCATCAATAAGCTTCAATATTTAAGGGGAGCGAATTATATATACTTGCAATGAGACTATCTAGGCTTAGTTTTTAAGATAAACATTTAGAAGTAATCTTTCCCAAGATGAAATATTTGTTAACAACAATCCTTTAGAGGCAAAGGATTCAGATTCCTTCAATAACCCTTGTTTATACCTTAAGTGTGCTAATCTCAGATATAGAGCACCATCATTTTTAGTTATCCTAAAAGCCCTTTCGAGTTCAGAGTTTGTTTTAATATAGTTTTCTTGTTTCAAGTCAGAGTCAGCAGCTAAAAGTATCCTTTGAACAGAAGGATTTTGTGAATTTATTTTCATAATTTCATCTTCCAAGAATTGCTGGTTAGAAATCAAAAGCTCAACAGTTTTGGAGAAATCATTTACTGGAATCTTATATTTACTAATATCCCGCATGTTTTGATTCGATGCACATGACAATAAGCCTGTGACAATTAAAAGAATTGTTGATATTTTAATTAACTTCACCCCTGTCCTACCTCAAAAACTTCTTTTAACTTATCCATTACAGTGTTTCTTGAACTCTCAATCTTACTGGAACATTCTCTTCTGACATCTGGAATTTTATTCGGTTCAGTGCCTTCTATAAAAGGAATAAGTATAGAATTTTTACATTTTTTACCACTTCTTAATCCATCCTCAATATCCGTCCATACATAATTGATACGAGGAAGTGAAGGTTTAATGGTTTCAACAGGCTTAACATCATTTACGAAATTTTTCCAAACCTCAAATGCACCTGTTCGTCCAGTTAAGGGGGTTTGTCTGTTGTCATCAAATCCAAGCCATACAAGAACCAAAAGTTCGCCTGCAAAACCAACAAACCAACTGTCTCTTTGATCATCTGAGGTGCCTGTTTTACCTCCAGCATTCCATAATTGAATCTGATTGTTTGAATAACCTCTTGCAGTACCGCGCTCAAAAGTTTGTTGCATTGCAAATTTTAATAATGCTACCGGTTCAGGTCTAATTGTTTGATCTATACTGTAAGGATAAGAGAATTCGATCTTTCCCTCAGTATCTTTAATTTGCCTAATTGATCTCAAAGGCGAGTAAAAACCATCACTTGCTATAGTCTGATAAGCTTGTATAGCCTGATAAGGAGAAAGTTCAAACGCCCCTATAAAAAGGGAAGGATAATTAGGAACATCCTTTTTTATGCCAAGGTTAAGAAACATATTTTCTACAGCTTCATATCCCAAATCTAATCCAAGCCTGGCTGAAGCGATATTATAAGATTGCCATAAAGCTACATGTAATGGTATTTCACCGTGAAATTTCTTATCAAAATTATCAGGTTCCCAAACTTTTCCACCACTAATAAGACTTAACTTGGAATCATCCAATAAAGTAGTCAGATTATAGTCATCATATTGGTCTAGAGCCGTTAGATAGATGAAAGGTTTCACTAAAGATCCTATTGGCCTTATAGCATTTATAGATCTATTGAAACCATAACTAGATGGCTTGGTACTTCCTGCAACAGCTTTGACCTCACCACTAGAAATATCAACTGCTATGGCAGCACCCTCAAGATCTTCAAGTCTAGATCCATATTTTTTTATCAACTGAAGTTTAGTTTTTTGAAGATTATTCTCTAAAGAATCTTGTAATACAGGATCCAAATTAGTTTCGACTGCCAAGCCCTTAGTTCGAAGTTCTTTCTCATTAAAATTCTTCTGGAGTTCCAACCGAACTATGTCATGGAAAGCAGGATATCTGGTCTCAGTTCTATAATTAGGCAAGGAAATTCCAAGCTCTTTACTTTTTAGTGTCTCGAATGATGTATCTGATATTTTATTGCTGATATTTAAAACTCTTAAAACTAAGTTCCTTCTTTTGGTGGCATTATTAGGATTTCTTCTTGGATTATAAAAAGAAGGCCCTTTGAGCATTCCTACTAAAAGAGCTACTTGATCCGTAGAAAGATTCTGAATTGAAGTGCCAAAAAAATGTTGTGCCCCCATCCCAAATCCGTGAATTGCTCTCTTCCCTGATTGTGCAAGGAATACGTCATTGATATATGCCAAAAGAATTTCTTCTTTTGAGTAACGAAATTCTATTATCAAAGAAGCTATTGCTTCCAAAACCTTCCGTCTTATGGTTTGCTCAGATGAAAAGAATAGGCTTTTAGCTAATTGTTGAGTGATGGTGCTACCGCCTTGCTCTACTTCTCCAGCTTGCACATTTCTTAGAAACGCTCTTGAAATAGATTTCAATGAAATTCCATAATGATTAAAAAAATCTTGATCTTCCACTGCAAGAATAGTGTCTACTAATATTGGTGGTACTTCTGGCCAATTAAGAAGTACTCTATCCTCCATATGGGAAGGGTACATGCCGCCAATAACGGTTGGTTCAAGTTTTATTAAATCTTCGGCTATACCCAACTGATTTGTAATTCCTTTAATCTCAGAATTATCAAAATTGATATTAAATATACCCGAGCGCTGATCTAAATAACCTCGTAGAAATATTTTTAGATCATCTTTAGAAAATTTAAACTCACCAGGCTGCATGGGATTTTTAACCCTTTCATACGAAAGCATTTCTAATTCTTTAATCAGATTATCCTTATTTAGGTGAATACCTTCTGCCAATTCCAAAGGACGTGAATAGATTTTTGCAGGTATGGTCCACAGTACACCGTCAAGTTTAGATGTAACTCGATAGTCAAGAACTGCAACAGTCGCGGCAGTGAAAATAAAGACTATTATCGAAATAAAACCGATAAAAAATCCTATTGTCAGCTTAAATTTCATTTAATACTTGATTACTTGGTCCATTTAGCACAGTCTACGTTTTTTAAAAAATTTTGTGTAAAAAAATGAAATATGATCTTTGTTGTCTTGGTAGTGCTTTAGTAGATATAACCTTTCAAATTGATGATGATTTCGTTAAAGCAAATGAAGAGAGAGGTATAGCTAAGGGAGGTATGACATTAATTGAAAAAGATGATCAGATTAATTTAATTCAAGAGCTCATGGATCTTGGGAAATCACCAGACAAGGCTTGCGGCGGTTCTGCCACTAATTCAGTTGTTGCTGCTTCTCTTTTTGGATCTTCTTGTCATATGTCTTGTATTGTTTCTGATGATGACAACGGAAGATTTTATCTAGAGGACTTATCGTCCAATGGAATCGGTCATAATTCTGAATTGATTGATTCAGAAATACCTTCTGGGCAATGTCTAGTCATGATCTCAGATGACGCAGAAAGAACTATGTGCACAAACCTAGGAATAAATTCTAATATTTCTACCAGCAATGTGGATCGGGAAGTTATCAAAAATTCTGATTACATATTTTTAGAAGGCTATCTAGTTGCCTCTCCAGAAGGTTATGACACTTTCCATGAGGCAATAATACAAGCAAAAAAATATAACACTAAAGTAGCACTATCTTTGTCAGATGCTTTTATAGTGAAGTCATTTAAAAAAGAACTTGTCGAACTTATAGAAATTAATTGCGATCTAATTTTCTGTAATGAATCAGAAGCCCAGGAGTTCACAGGTTGTGTTAATGAAAAGGAAATTTTTAGTTGTTTTAAAAATTACACTCGTAACCTTGTCATTACAAAAGGGCCAGATGGTTGCATCGGTTATGATGAAAATTATGAATTTTCTGTTTGTGGACAAAAGGTCAAGGCTATAGATACAAATGGTGCTGGGGATATGTTTGCTGGTGCTGTTTTAAATGGTCTAAATAATCAAAAAAATCTTGAGGAATCCTCCAAATTTGGATGCTTCGCTGCCTCTAGAATTGTTCAAAAAAATGGTCCAAGATTATCAAAAAAAGAATCCGAAGAAATTAAAAGAACTTTTACTAGCAATTGAAAAATTATTCTGCTAAATTGCTGCGCCTTCAGCATTAAACAAATTGAGAATTCATAAAATGCCTGCAAAAAAAACTGTAAAAAAAGCGACTGTCAAAAAGACTCCTGCCAAGAAGACATCGGCAAAAAAAGCACCTGTCAAAAAAACATCAGCAAAAAAGACACCGGTTAAAAATAAGCCTTCTAAGAAAACAACTACAAAAAAAAGTTCAGCAAAGACGGTATCAACCAAAAAAGTAACATCTAAGAAAACTAAGAAAGTTGATCGTTATGAAGAGTCTCAATTCCTGGCTTCAATTAAGCCCTATGCACTTAAGAAAAATGAAAAATATATGAATGCTAAACAAAAACAGCATTTTCAAGAAATACTAGCGAGTTGGCAAAAACAATTACAACTAGAACAAGACAGAACAGCAGACAAAATACAAAAAAATGCTAGTCACTTTCCAGACGAATCTGACAGAGCTACACATGAGGAAGAATTTACTCTAGAGCTTAGGACTAGGGAAAGAGAAAGAAGACTTTTATCAAAAATTAGTGAATCTATTGAAGATCTAAAATCCGATGATTATGGATATTGTGCATCCTGTGGGATAGAAATTGGAATAAGAAGGCTAGAGGCTAGGCCTACCGCAACTAGATGTATTGATTGCAAAACAATTGAAGAGATTCATGAAAGGCAGCAATATGGCTAAAATGTTTGGGTGCTAAACCAAAATACATACTCTCCCAAGGTCATCAAGGCCTCTAAGCATGGTATAAAAATTAAGAATCTCGATAAGGATGCTAAATCCATCATCGCAAAGCTTAATGATTCAGGGTTTGATGCATTTATAGTTGGCGGCTTTGTAAGAGATTCGATTCTAGGGCTAAAACCAAAAGACTGTGATGTAGTTACAGATGCCACGCCAGAAGAAATAAAAAAGGCTATTCCAAAAACAAGAATCATTGGAAGAAGATTTAAAATAGTTCATGCAAGATCTGGTAGAAATATTACAGAAATATCTACGTTTAGATCATCTAGCAAAAGGCATACTAAAAAATCTCAAAAAGGAATTATTCTCAGAGATAATAATTACGGCAGTATAGAAGATGATGCCTATAGAAGAGACTTTACAATTAATTCTTTGTATTTAGATATCAGGAATATGGATGTAATTGATTTCGTTGGGGGCTACGAAGATATACAAAATAGCGTACTCAGATCAATTGGAGACAGTTCAAAAAGATTCAGAGAAGATCCTGTAAGAATAATTAGAGCCATTAGATTCAAGTCTAAGCTAGATCTAACTTTTGAGCCCAAACTTGAGAAAGAAATACTCAAACTTTCTCACTTACTCAATGAAATCTCATCGGGAAGAATTTATGAAGAAACACTCAAGATGTTCCTAACGGGAAATGCGGAATCAATAATGCAAGATATGCAGAGGTATCAAATTATTAAGTATATCCTCCCTGTGACGCAAGACTATCTGAATGCCAAGAAAGACAGAAGATTTATATTTAATGCTTTAAGAAACACAGATAAAAGATTTAATGAGGATAAAACACTGACTCCATCCTTTTTATTTTCAGTATTCTTATGGCCTGCCTTAATTAGTAAGGTAGGTGAACTCAATTCAAAGAAAATGAAGGTTCCAAAGATTACAAGAGCAGCAAATTTAATACTTAAGCGACATAATGAACATTGCTTTATCCCGAGTAGAATTCAAAAATCTATAAAAGAGATATGGGAAATGCAAGTGATGTTATTAAAAATACCTGAAAAATCCAAAATTTTAATTAAACATCCTAGATTTAGAGCTTCTTATGATTTTCTTTTGCTAAGAGAAAAATCAGGAGAAGATCTTAGCGGCGTTGGTGCGTGGTGGACTAAAAAATTGCAAACTAAAGCTAATTAAACTTAAAAATACTTAAATGTTTTGAAGTTAGGATAAGATATATTTGTAATAACCCAGTACATGGAAAAAGGTCAAATAGATATAAAAAAGTATGACAAGTTGCCTACATTTATAGCTGTAGAAGGACCTATTGGCGCAGGAAAAACAACTTTAACAAAACTTCTTGCAGACTCTTTTAGTTATGATACTTTTTTGGAGCGACCATCCGAAAATCCTTTTTTACCTGATTTTTATATCAACCAGTCTCAAGCTGCTTTAGCAACTCAACTTTTTTTTCTTTTTCAGAGAGTAAAACAAATCCAAGAGCTTAAACAAGAGGATATTTTCTCATCCAATAGAGTTTCAGATTTTCTTTTAGATAAAGACAAACTGTTTGCTAAGGCAACCCTTTCAGCAGAGGAATTAAAGCTTTACGAACAAATCTATCAGTATCTTGCTATAGATCTTCCATCTCCTGATTTGGTTATCTATCTTCAAGCTGAGACAAAAACTCTTTATGAAAGAGTTATGCATAGAGGGATTGAAATGGAAAAAACAATCAGTTTTGACTACCTAGAATTATTAAATGAGACATACAAAGAATTTTTCTTTGAATACAATAGATCGCCAGTTTTGATAGTAAATTCGGATTATTTAGACTTGCAAGCCAATAAAAGCGATTACAACCTTCTTTTGGAAAAGTTACTTGAGTACTTTAATAAACCAGAAGGTTCCAAAATGTACTTTAATCCCTCACCTGCATTAATATAAATTTCATGACAAAAGATAAAATCTATAACCCTCCCCCATCAGTTCTGGAGAATTCAAATATAAAAGAATCTGAATTTGAAGAACTATACCAATGGTCTTTAAGTAAACCAGAAGAGTTTTGGGCTTCTCAGGCTGAGAATTATCTAAGTTGGAATAATAAATGGTCTAAGGTAAAAGAGACTAATATCGAGAAAGGCGAAATCGTATGGTTTAAAGATGCAAAATTAAACGCATCTGTTAACTGCATTGATAGACATCTTCCTGAAAATGCAAAAAAAACTGCTTTCATATGGGAAGGAGATAATCCTGAAGAAACAAAAAATATCAGCTATCAAAAACTTCACGATGAAGTATGTAAATTTGCGAATGTCCTTAAAGCTAGAAATGTGAAAAAAGGCGACAGAGTTTGTATCTATATGCCTATGATCCCCGAAGCTACATATGCGATGTTAGCTTGTGCGAGAATTGGAGCTATTCACTCTGTCGTATTTGGAGGCTTTTCCCCTGAGTCTTTAAAAGACCGTATCCTGGATTCTGATTGCCAAACTGTTATAACTGCTGACGAGGGCTTGAGAGGAGGAAAAATAGTTCCTCTTAAAGAGAATGTTGATGAAGCTCTTCGAGGATGTCCAAATGTCCATACTGTTTTAGTCATCACCAGAACAGGAGCAGAGATTTCATGGAATGATAACTGTGATGTTAGATTTGAAGAAATTTCAAAGGGCGTTCCTTCCAATTGCGAACCAGAAATAATGGACTCCGAAGATCCCCTATTTATTCTCTATACATCTGGATCAACAGGTAAGCCAAAGGGAGTTTTACACACTACAGGTGGGTATCTTCTTCAAGCTGCTATGTCTCACAAGCTGGTATTCGACTATAAAGATGATGAGATCTATTGGTGTACTGCAGATGTTGGCTGGGTTACTGGGCATTCTTATATTGTTTATGGGCCTCTAGCAAACGGTGCAACATCATTAATCTTTGAAGGAATACCCACTTTTCCCTCGCCTTCAAGATTTTGGGAAGTTATTGATAAACACAAAGTAAATATTTTTTATACAGCACCAACTGCTCTAAGAGCTCTTATGGCACAAGGTGATGAATTTGTTAAATCATCGAGCAGAGATTCACTGAGAATCTTAGGGACGGTGGGAGAACCTATAAATCCTGAAGCTTGGGAATGGTATTTCAAAGTTGTTGGAGATTCTTCTTGTCCCATAGTAGATACTTGGTGGCAGACTGAAACTGGAGCCATGATGATTACCCCTGTAGCAGGATTTACTTCGATGAAGCCAGGAAGTGCTACAAAACCTTTTCTTGGAATTGAGCCAGCTCTTCTGAACGAAAGTGGAGAAGAAATTATAGGTGAGGGTTCTGGAAATCTTGTTATTAAATCTAGCTGGCCCTCTCAAATCAGAACGGTATATGGTGACCATCAAAGATGCATAGATACTTACTACTCAATGTATCCTGGGTACTACACAACTGGCGATGGAGCTAGAAGGGATTCAGATGGATATTATTGGATAACTGGAAGAGTAGATGACGTACTTAATGTATCTGGTCATAGGTTAGGGACAGCAGAAGTTGAAAGTGCTTTAGTTCTTCATAAAGATGTAGCTGAAGCGGCAGTAGTTGGTTATGAACATGATATTAAGGGACAAGGAATTTATGCATACGTTACATTGAAGGCAGGCATTGAAGGTAATCAAGAGCTCTATGAAGAAC
>LULK01000519.1_pt1 | contig 17139 bp, 9 predicted proteins | sample 728181 | NCBI WGS metagenome assembly LULK01 (sample SAMN03860291, study PRJNA289734) | marine metagenome | biome: seawater column; feature: ocean; material: water; isolation source: Red Sea water column Station 169 - depth 10m | place: Saudi Arabia: Red Sea | collected 2011-10-15 | depth 10 m | reverse complement strand
CCATCTGCTAAGACAGCGTCAGCTTCACCATTTTGCACTGCAGATATTGTTTCTTCTGCTGTTGCAAATTCAACTAAGGTTGCTCCACTTTCAGCAACATAACCTGCCTGAATAGTTGCAGTTTGAGCAGCAATAACAGCACTATCTACATCAATGTCTGCACCGCTCATTCCCATGTATACTGATGGAGATGGTGGAAAATAATCTTGTGTAAAGTCAATCACCTCATCACGCTCAGCAGTAATTGACATACCAGCAATAATTGTATCGTAGTTACCAGACACTAAATTAGGAATGATAGAGTCCCACTCGTTTATAACCCAAACGCAATCTAGATTTGCACGAATACAAAGCATGTCTCCTACATCTTTTTCGAATCCATCAACTTCGCCATTATCGTTAATAAAATTATATGGAGGATAAGCACCTTCTGTGCCCATTCTTACTGTTTCAGCAAAAGCAGAACCAAATAAAAAAAGCGCGGCAAATGCTGATAGTATTATTTTTTTCATAATTTTCTCCTTGTTCTTCCTCTATTACTTAGAATAAATACTTAATGAAATATAAACTAAAATAGAGTAAATAGATAAACTTTTTATAAAAACGCTTAGAATATTTAGATTAATTATGATGAATAGAACAAGTCTGCGTTGATTATACTACCGTTTTGAATGTCAATATTATGATAACGAATATTTCCCTTAATTTTAGCTGTTGACTTAATATAGATATCTTTAGCTTGTATATCTCCTTCAACTTCTCCCTCAACTGTTATAGTATCAGCAGTAACAGTTCCATTAACATAAGAACCTGGTTTTAAATTAATGGTTGATGACTTTATAGTTCCCGTTAAATGCCCAGAAAAATCTATATAGTCTGTGGACTCAAGAGAGCCATTAATTTTTATGTCTTGAGCCAGAGTTGATTGATTTATAGTAGAGTCAGTGTCAAACATAAATTCAGTTTTTACTTCGGGTTTTTTTTCACTAGATCCAAACAACGCCATTATTGATCAACCTCTTGGTTTTCACTAATCTCGTCTTCTTTAACTTCATCAGTAGAAACCGATGAATAGGATTGGACAGTACCTCTATGTCTTAGTGTGCCTTGAATTCTTGCACCATAACTTACTTGTAATGAGGTGTATTCAATTACTCCTTTAATGTTTGCAGAGTTATTAACGATCAAATAATCCTCTGAATTTATCTCACCATCAACACTCCCAGAGATAGTTATTTCTTGACCTGACATGTCTCCACTAAATCCACCTTTACTGTTAATATTTATATTTGAGGATTTTAAAGTTCCTGTAAAAGTTCCAGAAATATCTGAGGTTTCTGCTCCCTCTATTCTTCCATCAACTCTTACACCAGAACCTATGTTTACAGCTTTAGCGTCATTATCTATTGGATTAGATTGTATTTCATCACCTGATAAATCAGTGTTATTTTCATCCATATTGTTATCCTAACACAATCTAAATATTCATAAAATCTAAATTATTTTCTAAAAACATTGAATTGATTAGGTTTTTAAAACTAATGACTTAGATTATTATAAATTTAATATAATTTACCATATTAACTTAAGATTTGCTTTTTTTAGCAATATCTTTGAAATCGAAAAAATGAAATATTACTAAATTATGAAAATACTTGAGTTACACCAGTTGGAGAAACAATTTGGTGAAAATAAAGTTTTAAATGGGATTAATCTTGTAGCCAAAAAAGGAGACGTTGTAAGTATTATTGGAAGTTCTGGTTCAGGAAAAAGCACTATGCTTCGCTGTGTAAATTTCCTTGAAACACCTGATAGCGGAACCGTAAATGTTTGTGGCGAAATTATCGACTGTAGCGATGAAAATTTTAAAAAACCTAATAAGAATTTACAATTGAAAATTACTTCAATTAGAAAAAAATTGGGTATGGTTTTTCAAAGTTTCAATCTTTGGTCTCATATGAATATCTTAGATAACATAACAGAAGCCCCAGTAAATGTTTTAGGAATAGATAAAGGAGTTGCTGAAGAACAGGCAATGATACTTTTAAAAAAAGTAGGAATTGAGGACAAAGCAAAAGAGTATCCCTCTCATCTATCGGGAGGGCAGCAACAAAGAGCTGCAATAGCTAGAGCGCTCGCTATTTCTCCAGAGATATTATTATTCGATGAACCGACATCATCCCTTGATCCAGAATTAGTAGACGAAGTCTTGTCTGTTATTCGTAATTTAGCTGAACAGGGAAAAACTATGTTAGTTGTAACTCATGAGATGGAGTTTGCTCGAAACATATTAAATAGTCAAAATATTTTTTTGTGGCGAGTTTTTGAAAGTTTTAAAAAACTAACTGACCCTCCCTTAAATTATATAAGAAGATATTTACCAAATTTAGGCGGCTTAGATATTTCACCAGTACTTTTAATACTAATAATTTACTTATTTAAAGATTTACTGATTGAATATTGGCCTAGAGGATAAGGATAAGGAGATTAAAAAAATGGCAGATATAATTGATGGAAAAGCTTTTGCAGCAAAAATCAGAGCTGAGGTGAAAGAAGACTCAGACAAATTAATAAGTCAAAAACAAGTAAGTCCCTGTTTAGCAGTGGTGCTAGTGGGTGAAAATCCAGCAAGCAAAGTTTATGTAGGGCAAAAAACAAAAATGGCTGCAGAATGTAATATAAAAACTAAAGATTACAAATTAGATGCAAGTACAGATCAAGAGACATTATTAGAATTGATAGATGAACTAAATAATAATGTATCTGTTCATGGAATTTTAGTGCAGTTACCTTTACCCAAGCAGATTGATGAGAGAAAAGTAATAGATGCCATTGTAGTGGAGAAAGACGTTGATGGTTTTCATGCGATTAACGCTGGCAGACTTTCAATAGGCGGGGATATGTTAAAGAGAGCTTTTATCCCTTGCACACCATTAGGATCTTTACTCCTATTAAAAGACCAAATAGATGATTTAAAAGGTAAAAGTGCTGTTGTGATTGGTAGATCAAACATTGTCGGTAAGCCAATGTCTCAACTTTTAATTGAAGAGTCATGTACTGTCACAGTGGTACACTCCAAAACCAAAGAAATTGAAAAAGTTTGCTCTCAAGCAGATATTATTGTTGCAGCTATAGGAAGGGCTGAAATGATTGACTCAAAATGGTTAAAGGATGGTGCGGTTGTTATTGATGTTGGCATAAACAGAATAACTATTACGAAAGAAGACGGAAGTGAAGGAAGCAAGATAGTGGGTGACGTAGACTTTGAAAGTGCCTCCACGAAAGCCTCAAAGATTACTCCTGTACCTGGTGGTGTTGGACCGATGACTATAGCATGTCTTCTAAGAAATACTGTAACATCAGCTTATCGTTATGCTGGTCTTGAGGACCCAAGATCAAATTAAAATTAAGTTTTAATTTTTCCTGAAATACTAGACCCAGGTGTTACGACATTTCCTTGTTCATCAACAATTACTGGGCCGGAGACTGGATCAGTTACTCCCAATTCTGAACTGAGCTCCTCTAAAATATCTCTTATAGTATCAAGATATGCGATCATTTGTTGGCGAGCATTGGCAAGACTATTTTCATCAACCCACTCGACAACGCTACAATAGGATCTCTCACCTGTCTTTATAACTTTGCGAGTAATAACTCCATCAGGATTTGAAAACTTCTTCATTGAGTCAATGAAGGATTGTTCATTACCAGGTTTAACTTTGAAACGCACGACACTCAAAAATTTAGCCATGACTCATCCTATTAAAATTATCAAATGAAAACATCATAATTCTTAGACTTAAAAACTTATTTCTCTTATAAGGGTCGCAGATATTAGATTTAATATTTTATCAAAATAGGACTGTGGCTGAATACCTACATTTGCAAAACCTAAAACTTTCTTATCGGAAAAGATTATATTTTCAGACAATTTAAGGGTTACTTTATAATAGGACTTCTCAGATTGTATTCCTCCACCAGGTTTTTCTCTTGCAGCTATAGGGCCGTTAAAAATAGAGGTAACCGAAGAATAAAGACTAAAATCGTCTACTGGTGATTTGCTTATAGACAATACTTCTAAATCTACCTTTGGCATTTCAATTGAATTAGGAACAAAAAAACTATTTTTAAACTCTTTAACCTTTGAAATATCATTTTCAGATAAAAAAGCTATGACTTGAAATGACTCTTTATTTACAATTGACATAATTGGATCATCTTTATTCAGCCATTGATTTTTTTTTAATTCAATTAAGCTTACAATCTCTCCTTTAAATGGTGCAGTGATGTTTAACGATGATTTAATTTTTTCTAAATTATTAATATTGGTTATAATTTTTTTTTCTTCACTTTTCATTATCATTAAATCTGATTTATTTTGATCGCCTTCTAAAGCATTGTTTATTTGAATTGAAATTAATTTCTTCTCTTCAAGAAGTTTTTGTATATCTGAATTAAGTGATGGCGAATTTAACTTTATTAAGTCTGCTCCTAATTGAACAGATTGATTTTCCTTAATGTAGATATCTGAAACTTGTGAATCTATTGTTGGGTAAATTGTAATGTATTCCTCTGATTGATAAATTGCTGGAATGGACTGTGTATTTTTCCAAGGGTAAAATAAAATAAATGAAAGGGCTCCTAAAATTAAAATTGTTCTAATTATACGAATATTTAAAAAAAAACTAGAGCGTAGTTTCCACCATTCTCTTAACTCTTTTAAAATAGGTAATGCTATAAACCAAATAATTTCTACTACAAAAAGAAATATTCCTAAAATTTTGAATGCAAAAAAATAAACCAATAAAGCTATTCCTATAAATAGGAAGAACCTGTATATCCAAGTCGACCAGGCATAAATAGTAATTAAGTTTTTTCCATTTTGCAATAGCAAATGCTCTGGGCTGAAGGTTGTCTATTTTTATAAAATCAGCAAATACGTAATATCCATCAAACCTCATAAATGGGCTAATATTTATAAGAAGTGATGAGATCCATCCTGTAGTAGCAACAAAAAAAGCGGCACTTTTCAAAATTCCTGGATCTGATACTCCCCATACAAAAGTAGCCAGTAAGGCTAAATGTAACTCTGTCGAGATTCCAGCAAAATTTATTGTAAGTCTTTTCTTGTGATCTCTAAGTCTCCAAGCATTAGTATTATCAGTGTATAAAAAAGGAAAAAAAACTAAAAACGCAATTCCCATTGAATTGACATTACATCCAAAATTCTTAGCTGTGTAAGCATGGCCTAATTCATGAATTGCTTTTACACCTACTAATGCAATTGCGTAAAAAATTAAACCATTGAAATTGAAGAAATACAAAAAAGTAGATAAAAATTCATCCCAACTTTGAATGACAAAATAAATTCCAATAATACCAAAAAAGTAAATTATTGATCTAAAAAGTTTTTTTCCAAAAAGCTTAGCTATATTTATTGTTCTGTCTAAAAAAGGATCTGGCTTAATCAAAGGTATTTTAAAAAAAAGATAATTATGAATTAAATTTAAAAACCAATGCTTTTTTTTAGCCTGATGTTGAGCTAGTAATAGTTTAACATCTTCTGAACTTGAGTGAGTTATTAAACTATTAACTTTTAAAAAATTTATAAAATCATTTAACTCCTCTTCCTCGATAGTAACCCCCTTGGATTCTACCTTTTCAATAAACTGTTTTGAGTCTACTCCTGCAACCCAATGTCTCAGTATTCGAAAAGCATTTAAACCTAATGTAAAATATTTGTTTCTTAAATTATCATAAATCAGCCATGATGGAGAACCGTCCTCCATAGGGGTTCCTGGTAAAAGTTGAAGATCTTGTCTTATTGATGGTGTAATCATTTAGATACCAAGTGTTTGTCGGATATAAATAATTGGTTTTCTAAATATATAAAAAAATAGTTTCACCTCCTCACCGAAAATTTTAGCAGTTCCTCTGAGTCCAATTCTTGGAGAGTTTTTGTCCTTAAGAATTTCCGCTGTTACCCGGTAAGCTAGAGTGCTCTCACTGGTAAGTTCAGGCTCATATGAAAATTTGGAGACCTTTGCAGAAATAACATTAAGTGGATCAGAATCTAAAAAAACGTTTATTTCTGCATCTTTTTTTACTGTTATAGCATCTTTTACTGGCATCATTATCTCGACAACAACATTCGATGGGTCAGCAATAACCATTATGGTTTCACCGACCTTAAAAGGCTTTCCTACAAGAAGTGATTTATCCTTGATAACTGCAATTCCATTAGCAGGAGAATTGATCGTAGATTTATCTAATAGATATTTCTGATAACTTAAGGTTTGTTCTACAAGTTTAATTTTACTTTGAAGTTGGCTAACCATGGCTTTGTCCTCTTTACTTTGAAAAGATGATTGTTTTGCCTGGAGTAATTCAGTTTCAATTACTTTTAATTCTTGGAAAGCTAAATCGTAATCATTTTGTAAATCTGTTTTTTCAAAGGATATTAATGTGGTTCCAATATTAACATCATCGTTATTTTGAATAAAAACGTCTTGTATGACGCCTTCAATAGGAGCATTTATAACATAAGGATCTTTTGGAACAATTTCTGATTTGCCAACTGTTGAAAGAGAAATTGGAATGAACATACTAGCAACAATTCCCGCTATAATTAAAAATTGAAACCATGTATTTTTAAAAACTTTGATGGAACTTTCAAAAAAATTATTTTCTTTTAGTGATCCCATCGCGTGTCCAATAGATGCACTCAAGTGTCTGATATACTCGATATCTTGCTCTTCCCAATTTTCATCTCTTGCAAGTATCAATGCTGCTTGAGGGCCTTTTTGATTTGAAAAACAAGGAACCCATAAAAGTTTATCAGGAATTGGATTTTCACCCTTAGCAGGAATTAATGAGTCTTTTTCGATTGTAAATGGATGTGTATCAGGAGATCCTTCTTTTAATTTTTCTCTTATTATTTTCTGAGCTAATATAGTTGTCGAAGAAGTTTGCTCTACAACTGCTATGTCAGAAATAGCATCAATCTTAAATTTATTTGGGTTTGTCCATTCTCCAAAAAAAGCAAAGACAAAAGGGGTTATGTTTCTTAACTCATTTGTAACTGTATATCTGATTTCTACTAAAGATTTTGCTTCACGTAATTTTTTTTCAAATGTGAAAATCCTTGCTAAACGATTTAATTGGTCTTGGCTCAAAATACAACTCGCCCACTCATTCCAGGCAGAAGGGCAGAGCTAGCGTTTGTAATAGTACCTTTTAGTTGAATTGTTTGGCTTACAGCGTCAACATTTGCACCAATTCCACTTATAGAGGCATTGAATTCTTCTTGTATTTCATCTATGTAGACAGTGATTGGATGGCCTATTGTCAGCCAAGAAACCCATTCACTAGACACTACCATTTCTAATTCAAGAACATCAGTCTTTATAATCTTCATTAATTCAACTTGGGGCTGTATCGACTCAAATGCGTTTACTACAACTTCCTCAACTGCACCATCAAAAGGCGCTCTAATTTCACATCTCTCTACATTTAGTTCAGCAATACGTAATTCCGATTTTGCCTTCTCATACTCTGATATAGAAAGTTCAAGTTCATATTTTCCAATAGATCTCATCTGTAACATCTGTTCATCACTTTTTAGTTTAATCAACGCACTATTTTCATTGGCTCTAACTACATCTTTTTGTGCTTCATATAAACTACAATCAAATTGAATAAGTAAATCTCCTTTTTTAAATCTTTCCATTTCTTTAACAGAAATACTAGTAATACGAGCGGCCAATTCACTGGAAAGAATAGCTTCTTGAGATGCAACCACTAAAGCCCTTGATTCCCTAACTTCGGCTTTAGAGGAAACAGTAAATAGGAGAGATAAAATTATTATTTTAACCAGAAACTTTAACAAGTTTATCTCCATAATTTTCATGACCTTCATACTGTAAGTCTAATTGCTCTTGAAGAGTTGCAAATTTAATAAGTTTTTCATTTGTTTCAAAATTTTGTGAATTTAAAACAATAGATTTTTGAGAAGCGGTCTCATCAATTTCTCCTGGAATAGTTGGCATATCATTAAGACTTGACTGATCATCTGTGTTAGGCGTTTGATTGTCATTATTGTTTGGGTCATTCGGGTTAAGAGTGTCATTTAATATCGACCCATCTTCTAAATCATTTTGTGTATCAAGTAGTATTTGTCCTTTTTCATCAACAGTAACTTCGGTTTTTAAGGCTGCACTTCGGTCTATGAAAGGCTCGAGGTCGCGTTTTAAGGCTTTGTCCTGGCTAACAGAGTTCCTATCCAGAGTAACATTAATTTCTCTTGTGCTATTATCATTATCGATTGCTATCACCTTGACATCGATTGAGTAAATATTTTGAGGAAACTGAACGATCGTTTGACCTGTTGATGGGTCAACACGTATCCAGCTTGGAAGAGAGGAGCCATCCTCTAAAGTTCCTGTGTATTGTTTCACATTAAGCCTATAATCATCTCCAATAGCAAATCCCAATAAAGTATTTTCATTTATTCCAGGCCTTCCACTTTGATCAATATTTAAATCTTCAACAGCAACATCGATTACCTTCATACCGCCATTGAATGTGTATTCCTTGACTAGGGAGCCTAAATTTCCTCTCACCGCAAGATCAGCTATTTGGTCATTAACTTTAGGTGTTTCAAACGTTACTGTTTTATCAGCAATCGCCGCTTCTAATGTTTTTTGCTTAACAATCAGTGGTGGAATTGGTGCTTCACCAGGCTTACCGGGCTTTCCAATGATTATTGTAAATGTTTGTTGTGTAGATAAGTTACCTCCGTCTGTAGCAGTTACTGTAAAAGTATAAGTACCTTCAGGTAGACGACCTCTTATTCTTCCTGCATCGTTAACTGTCAGCCCTGATGGTAAACCGCCGTAACTATATGTTAGTTGCCCGTAAGTGCTGGTGCTTGGATCTGGGTCATCGAAGAAAAGTTTTGATTGAATGACAATTCTATTATTTTCAGCACCCCTAAATGTAGGAGCTGTTGAAGAAGTAGGGGCATCATTGATACCAGTAACTGTCACAGCTAATTGTGCTGTATCAGTACTCGATCCGTTTGAGATAGTATAAGTAAAATAATCTATAGCGGTGGTATCAGGAGTGAGAATGTCTGCTCCATCCTGGTCTGCAACATATGAATAAGTACCGTCTGAGTTGAGTGTTAGTGTTCCATAAGTACCTTTTAAAGAAGATCCCACCGTGCCACTTGTACCAGTACCTGCTTCTGTTCCTGTTCTTACAGCAGAAATTGTTGCATCTGCGCTCTCATCAGCATCACTTCCACTATCAGTATCATTTGACAATAGACCGGAGCCTTTATTTCCAACACTTAGAGTATTACCATCTGTAACACTTCCAGTATCATTATTTCCAACAACTTCATTATCTTGACCAGTAACTGTAATGGTAATTGTTGCAGTATCAGATGCTGTTCCATCGGATACAGTATAAGTAAAGACATCTATCTCAGAGGAGCCATCGGCTATATCATCAGCTGCAGCTTGATCAGCAGTGTAAGTGTAAGATCCATCTGCACCAACAGTTAATGTTCCATAAGTACCAACTATTTGAGTACCATTACTTTGATAAGTTGAGCTTGAGGCAACAGTGCCTGAATTGCCATTTGAGTGAGATATATTTGTTACCGTCAATGAAGAGGAGTCATCAACGTCTGCATCGGTATCATCATTTAATAAATCGTTCTGAGCTGCTGTTTTTGTAACAGTTTCATCCTCATTCACAGAGTCAGTATCATCTACCCCGACTGGATCATCATTAATACCAGTTACTGTAATTGTCAATGTTGCTGTGTCAGTAGCTGTTCCATCAGAAACTGTATAGGTGAAGACGTCGGGTTCTGTATCACCAGCATCTAAGGCATCAGCTTTTGCTTGATCTGCTGTGTATTTATATGCTCCATTAGATCCAATCACCAATGTACCATAAGCGCCTGTCACAGATGTGCCATTAAGATGTGTAGTACCAGATGAAACGTTTGACTCTGATCCGGAGTCAGGTTGAATTTTTGTAACAGTTAAATTGGCGGGGTCGTCATCGTCAGCGTCTGTATCATCATCTAAAACATCATCTTGAATAGCTAACTTAGTGACGCTAGAGTCCTCATCAACACTATCGGTGTCATCAACAGCTACAGGGGTGTCATTGACACCCGTTACAGTTATTGTCAATGTTGCTGTATCAGTCGCTGTTCCATCAGAAACTGTATAGGTGAAGATGTCGTTTGCTGTATCACCTGCATCTAAATCATCAGCTGCACTTTGATCAGCGACATAAGTATAAGATCCATTTGAATTAAGAGTTAGTGTTCCGTAAGTACCAGTTAAAGCAGATCCAACAGTGCCGCTATTACCCGTTCCATCCTCTGCCCCAGTTCTAATAGCAGAAACTGTAAGAGAGGCTGAGTCATCTGCATCTGTATCATCATTTAAAACATCATTTTGTGAAGCGGTTTTAGAGACAGTTTCATCCTCGTTCACACTATCGGTGTCATCAACAGCTACTGGAGCATCATTTACACCAGTAATATTGATTGTCAGTAATGCTGTCGCGGTTGCAGAATTTTCATCGGTTAGCGTATAAGTAAAGACATCACTTGCAGGATCATTAGCATCTAAATCATCAGCTGCAGTTTGATCGGCTGTGTAAGTATAAGAACCATCAGCTCCAACTGTTAAGGTACCATAAGTACCGACTATTTGTGTGCCACTACTGCTATAAGTCGAACCCGAAGAAACAGTTCCAGAGTTACCATTTGTATGCGATATATTAGTAACTGTTAGCGAAGCATCTGTATCAGCATCTGTATCATCATTTAACACGTCTTCCTCAGATCCCGTTTTAGTAACAGTAGCATCTTCGTTCACACTATCGGTATCGTCTACACCTACGGGTGTGTCGTTCTTTCCTGAAACTGCAATCGTTAGTGTTGCTGTGTCAGTCGCTGTACCATCCGTCAATGTGTAAGTAAATACATCATTTTTACTTTCTCCAACATCTAAAGCATCAGCTGCTGTTTGATCAGCAGTATAACTATACGATCCGTCTGCACCGATTGTTAAAGTACCATAAGTACCAACTATTTGCGTACCACTACTATTATAAGTCGAACTTGAGGAGACTGATCCAGAGTTGCCATTCGTATGCGATATATTTGACACTGAAAGAGACGCACCGGTATCAGCATCTGTATCATCATTTAAAACATCATTTTGAGATCCCGTTTTGGTAACAGTTTCATTTTCGTTCACACTATCGGTGTCATCAACAGCTACAGGGGCGTCATTCACACCTGTAACAGTAATAGTTAGTGTTGCCGTCGCGGTTGCAGAACCGTCAGTAATTCTATAAGTAAATACATCATTCCTTTGAACATCTGTAGCAAGGGCTTCAGCAGCTGATTGATTTGCTGAGTATACATATGAGCCATCTGAACCAATGGTTAGTTGACCGTAAGTTCCGGTAACAGTTGTGCCCGTGGTAGTTCCAGAGGCACCGTAAGTAGTATTATTACTTACAGATGTGCCTGAAGCTGCAGTGCTATGTTGAATTTGATCAACTCTAATTGTATCTCCATCTGGGTCACTGTCATCATTTAAGACATCGTTTTGAGCACCTGTTTTGGTTACAGATGCATTTTCATTCACACTATCTGTATCGTTAACAGCTACTGGGGTTTGATTGCTTGCAGCACCTCCAATAACAGTCAGTACGAGATCTGCAGTGGTGGTGGTTGTTCCATCGAATAAAGTGTATGTAAAAGTATCAGACACTGTAGCACCATCGTTTAATCCTGAAATATCAGAGCTTGCTACATATGTGTAAGAACCATCTGCGCCAATTGTCAAAGTACCGTAAGAACCCGTAACATCTGTGCCACTACTATTATAAGAACTCCCTGAAGAAACACTAGAATTATCACCACCACTTTTTTTAATTTGAGTGATTCTAAGAGTGTCGTTTGTGTCAAGATCACTATCTTTGTGTGAACTTGAAGTTGTATGTATCACATCACCTGAGTGTTCACCGTTTGCATCAAAACTGCCGTCAACATTTGCATTTGCACTATTTTGAACAGTTAGTGTAGATCCTTCATTGACGACGCCGACATCATTTTGTGCTGATGGGTTATCGTTTGCCCCTAATACTTTAATAGTAATATTTGCTGTGTTATCTTGCGTGCCATCAGTTATGGTGTAAACAAAGACATCATTCTGACTCTCTCCAGCTGCAATGGAGTCTGCAGCTGCCTGATCAGCAGTATAACTATACGATCCGTCTGCACCAATTGTTAAAGTACCATAAGTTCCTGTTACGGAGGTACCGCTACTGTTATAAGAACTTCCTGGTTGAACAGAAGAATCTGTGCCAAGATTTTTTCTAATGAGCATTACGCTTAAAGAAGCTGATGTATCTAAATCAGTATCTTTATGAGAGCTTGAGGAGGTGTCTAATACATCACCTGAATTTTCTCCTGTTGTGTCAAGAGAACCAGAAATGTTGGAATTTGATCCGTTTGTAACAGTCAAAGTTAGATCTTCGGTTATTGCACCTTCGTCATCTTGTGCGGTAGGAGTATCGTTTATACCAATAACTGTGATAGTAATTGTTGCAGTATCCGTTGCAGTCCCGTCAGTCAATGTGTAAGTAAATACGTCTGTGACTATATCGCCTGCATCAAGAGCGTCCGCATCGGAGTCGTTAGCAACGTATTTATATGAGCCGTCTGAACCAATGGTTAGTTGACCATAAGTTCCACTAACAGTTGTGCCCGCGGTAGTTCCAGAAGCACCGTAAGTAGTATTATTGCTTACAGCTGTGGAAGAGCCTGCCGAGCTATGTTGAATTGCTGAAACTCTCAAAGAAGCACTAGCGTCAGCATCAGAGTCCTTGTTTGAACTTGAGGTTGTATCTATTACATCGCCGGTATATTCGCCGGTGATGTCTACAAAACTATATGGACTTGAAAGTGAAAAAGATTGGATTCCGTTACTTGATGCTCGAGCTAAAAATGCTTTGGATCCATCATTATTAAATATAATATCAGTTGGTTTATCTGCATAGCTACTCACATCAAATGCACCATTAAATGTTGCTGTAGATAAGTTAAAACCGGTACTAAGATCGTATTCTAAAATATCATCATTTTGCTGACCTGTGATAAACAATTTTGTGCCTGTTGCGTTAAATGAAATTCCCCTTGGTGTTTCTTCTTTTGCACTAAAATCTAAACTTCTACTTGTGTATGAAATTGTTGAGGAATCAAAAGCAGTTGATAGAGAATATTCATAAACAGTATTATTAATATCTCCCAGTAAAAACATTTTAGTTCCATCAGTATTAAAAGTAAAACCTCTAGGGTTGCCGTCTTGACCGCTAATTACAGTTGAAGTAGGTGTTGGTAATGAGGAAATATCATAGGCTGTAGATAAAGCAAATTCATGAATCTTTTTATTGCTTCCTGAGCCATTGCTTATATACAGCTTCGTACCATCATTATTAAATCTTATACCACGTGGATTACCTGCGTGAGAAGAAATGTCAGTTGTACTACTTTGAGAAGCAGTATTTATATCAAAAGCAGTTGTTAAAGCGTGTACAGAGATATCTGGTGAATTGCTATGTTCAAGAACAAACATTTTAGTCCCATCATGATTAAATGCTACAGAACGAGTTGTATTTGTAGTTGCATATGGAGAACCAGTATCAAGAGATGCAGGTGTTACGGTAGTATTATTACTGCTATTAATAACAGTCAAGGTTCCATCTTCATTAATGGTTCCAGTATCATTTTGCGCAACGGGGGCATCGTTCACTCCCGTTACAGTTATAGTTAAAGTTGCGGTAGCTGTAAGTGTGCCATCTGTAGCTTCATAATCAAAGACATCGGTTTTTGTATCACTAGCATCTATAGCATCAGCTGCTGTTTGATCAGCTGTGTATATATATGATCCGTCAGCACCAATTTTTAATGTTCCATAGGTTCCGGTGACTGTTGTAAAATTACTTAAATGTGTACTGCTTGATGTAACAGAAGAGTATGAGCTGTCTGTACTATGTTTAATTTTCGACACACTTAAAGATGCTGACGCATCTGCATCTGTATCATCATCTAATACATCATCTTGCGCTCCAGTTTTTGTCACTGAAGCGTCCTCGTTGACAGAGTCAGTGTCATCGGTAGCAACAACTGGGTCGTTTATGCCTGTAATAGTAATTGTTATATTTGCTGTATCTGATCCGCTATTTCCATCTGAAACTTCATAGACAAACACATCTGTAATAGTGTCAGCTGGGCTACCACCGTCTAGAGCGTCTGCTAAATCTTGATCAGCAGTGTAAGTATAAGATCCGTCAGCGCCGATGACTAATGTTCCATAAGATCCTGTAACGCTAGTTCCATTACTATTGGTAGTTCCTGAGGATACATTTGAGAAATTTCCATTATTCTTTTTTATTTTTGAAACAGTAAGAGTATCTCCCTCGGGATCAGTGTCATTTATAAGAACATCTCCTGTGACACCTGTTGTTCCATCCGTAACAGTGACTGTTGCGTCTTCATTAACTGCGTTAGTGTTATCGGTAGCCGAGGGGTTTTCATTATCTTGACCCAAAAGCGTAATTGTTAAAGTGCCCGTATCTGTTGCACTTCCATCACTTAAAGTATAAGTAAAGCTATCCGTTAGTGTTTCACTGGAGTCGAAACCAGATATACTATCATTTGCAACATATTTATAAGAGCCATCTGATCCGATTGTAAGTGTACCATACAATCCAGAAACTGATGTGCCAGCACTACTGCCAGTACCATTATATGTGCTGTTTGAAGTGATGCTACTGTTAGAACCTGCGGTTGTCTCTTTTATGAGTGTTATCGAAAGAGTGTCGCCATCAGGGTCACTGTCTTTATGTGAGCTTGAACTTGTGTCAATTAGATCACCAGAATGTTCCTCATCTGCATCAAAACTTCCAGAAACATTAGCATTAGCGCCGTTTGCAACTGTTAATGTCTCGCCCTCATCAATCACACCCACATCATTTTGAGCACTAGGGGAGTTGTTGATACCTGTAATCGTAATAACTAAATCTGCTGATGCAGTACCGCCTTGAGTGTCTGTAATAGTATATTCGAATGTATCAATGGCTGTTTGATTAAGAGCCAATCCAACGGCGTTATTCGCGTTATAAGTATAAGAACCATCAGCTCCTATTGTAAGAACACCATATGTACCAGTAACTGAGGTTCCATTGGAATTAGTGGTCCCTGAAGATACAGTTGAGTCTGAGCCACCAGCTTTTTTTATGTGGGTAACAGTAAATGAGTCATCATCATCAGGGTCGCTATCATCGTTCATAACATCATCTTGTGAAGCAGATTTTGAAACACTTTGAGCTGCAGTAACAGAGTCTGCATCATCAACTGCAACAGGGGCGTCATTCACGCCTGTAATTGAGATAGTTAAATTTGCGGTATCTGTAAGTCCACCATCTGTAATTGTGTAAACAAAAATATCTGTTGCTGGATCACCTGCATCCAGATCATCTGTTAAATCTTGATCAGCGACGTAAGTATAAGAACCGTCACCTCCAATAGTTAAAGTTCCGTATGTTCCAGTGACTGATGTTCCGCCACTACTAGATGTGCTTGATGAGGAAACATTTGAGTTAGTGCCGCCGTTATGATTAATTTTTGATACAGTAATTGTATCTCCATCTGGATCACTATCGTCGTTAAGCACGTCATTTTCAGATCCTGTTTTTGTAACAGTAGCGTCCTCATTAACGCTGTCTGTATCATCTACAGCAACGGGTGCTTGATTACTTGCTTTTGTAAATACTCTTACTATATCACCATGATCTGCACCATTATTAAATCCTATATAAAGTTTATTTGAGTCAGTATCGACACCAAACCAGTCATGTTTATGGCCTGAGGGTTTACTAGTATCTGAAACACTTGCGCTCCACTCCCATTTTAATTTCTCTGTGCTGAATGCATTTTGGCCTCCACTACCATGTTGGCTTATTGTGTGATAATTCCCTCCACTTTTATCAACTCCTGAATATGCAATGATATTATTCATGTTGAACCAAACACCTAGTATTTCATTTTCAAAAGTAACTGACCTCACAGTATTTCTTCCTGAGTTTTCTGTGGCATAAACATAATATGAATTCATAGGCGTTGATGAAGCATCAACAGTAGTAGTGCCTGATGTTATGTCAGGACCTCTAGTTCGGACACCGCTATTATTTTCTTCATATCCAGTGCCTAAATTTGTAGTCTTATAAAAAGCAAATGAGCCTGAGTTTATATTTTCTCTCTCTAAGGTAATAACATAGGGACTGTGTCCATCAGTGTGATTAGAAGCAGATGCTGCGTGTCCACCATCACTAGTACCCGCTCTTAAATTAGTTCCCGTATTTTCTACAAAACCATCTAATGATGAAATTCCATTTTGAAGAAGAGAGTGTTTGTAATCAACAACACTAATTCCGTTAGTTTCAACGATACCGTATTTTTTTTCTAAGTTCCAATCACCACCCTTACCTGTAATATCATCAGAGGCTGCGATATCTGCTTGAGTGATATTTCCAATTTGTTGAATAAGTAACTTTCCCTGATCACCTTGAGCCAGGTTACAACCATAAAATAATAAGTCACCGTCTTGAGTTAACGAGGTACCAATTGATTGAAGTGTAGTGCGAAAAGAATTAATCGTTTCCGAATTTAATATTGAATTTCCTAGTACTACCTGACCAGTACTTGCGTGTCCTATTATATGTACTGCATCGATGTCACTTTGATCTTGCAAAATACTCTGCATTTTTTCAAAGCCGTTTTCATTGGAGTCAATTAAATAGATAGATTTTGTGTCATCGATGGAGTTAATGATTGTTTGATAATCATCAACACCCTTGTCTATGAAGACAATTTCTTTTCTCGAGTCATTGTTGTGTGTAATCGCTTTTAAATTTGTTGAAAGATCAGTTTCATTGAGAGAGTTGTTTTGAATTTGGTCTTCGACAGCTTCAATGGCTTCACTAGCAGCATAAACAGTAGCACCATCAAACATGATTCTTGGTTCCAGCATTTGA
>LULK01000314.1_pt1 | contig 17152 bp, 18 predicted proteins | sample 728181 | NCBI WGS metagenome assembly LULK01 (sample SAMN03860291, study PRJNA289734) | marine metagenome | biome: seawater column; feature: ocean; material: water; isolation source: Red Sea water column Station 169 - depth 10m | place: Saudi Arabia: Red Sea | collected 2011-10-15 | depth 10 m | reverse complement strand
CCATGGGCTTCTCCAGTTTCTCTTAATCCGTGTGAACTCATTAATTCATCATCCAATTTTAAACCAAGATTCAAATATATTTTTGATCCAACTACAACCTCAAATGGATTCTCCCATTTACGACCATCTTTAATTTTTGCATCATAAAGGTCAAGGAACTCATCATCAGTACCCACAATTCTATAACCTTTATAATTATCACCATAAAGAAGATCAATACTAGAGCCGACCATTCTATTATTTTTAATTTTTTTAGCATCTTCAACAGAAATATTCCCTGTTGGAGAATCAATGTGGTAAACTGCAGATAGTATTAGTTGAAGTGGACTTCCTTTAGCACCAACAACCATATCTATTCCTTTAAGATTATTATCCATTTGAGTTTTAATCAAGCTATTTAGTTGTAGTAAAAGAGAAATTATTCCTATACCAAAAACCAGTAATGCTAAACTCAAAAGTGAACTTAAAGGCTTACTAATAATATTCTTTATGCTTAATTTAAAAATATTCAAAGCTTGATGGATTTTTTAAAATGTTTCTTTAATCTGTTATCGTGAGTTATGACAATAAGCTGCGCATTAAAATCTGAAGCTTGTTTTTTTAATAATTTAATTACTCTTTCACAATTCTCATCATCTAAACTCGAGGTAGGTTCATCAGCCAATATCAATTTGGGTGAATTTACAATAGCCATAGCTATTGATGCTCTTTGTTTTTCACCTTGACTTAATTTTTTAGGATTTTTATTTTCCTTGTCCAAGATGTCTAAACTTGACAAAATATCTACAATCCTAGAATCGTCCTTTTTGTTCCCTAAATATTGAGCTAGTTGTAGATTTTCCTTGACAGTTAAAGAATTAACAAAGTGAGGTTTTTGAAAAACAATACCAATATTTTGTCCTCTAAATTTATCAATTTGATGTTGAGTTAATTTACTAATATCTTGACCATATAGATTTATTGAGCCAGAATTAGATTGAAGCAAGCCTGCAAGAAGGTGTAAAAGAGTTGTCTTTCCTATACCTGAACTTCCAATAATTAATAAGTTTTCATTTTTATTTAATGAAATATCAGGAAAATTAAATGAAACTTGATTATTGTAGTTGAATTTAAGCGCTTTGGTCTTAATCATTGTTTAAATATATCAATTTTTAAAATAATCATTAAAACTATTAATAAGTCAAATAATTAGAAATTTTAATTAAACATTAAATTGATAAATTAAAATAAATTAGTGCATTATAAAGTACATTACAAATCCTAATTAATTATGAAATAGATTTCAAAAGTCCTCCGTCAATTGGAATATTAGCTCCATTAATATAGCTAGCATATTCAGATGATAAAAACGTTATTAGGTATCCAAATTCTTCAGGTTTACCGATTCTTTAAACTTTTTTGCTTTATCTGAATTCAACTCTTTTAATCTTTCAGTATCAAAATAACCTGTCAAAATATTATTTACTGTAACATTATTATGCCCTATATCATTTGAAAGAGTTTTTGCCCAAGATATAACGGATGATCTCATAGAATTGGATAATGCTAAATAACTGAGTGGTTCTTTAACACTAACCGATGTCATATTTATAATTCTTCCCCAGCTATTTTTTTTCATATTTTCAATCGCAAGCATTGTTGTATAAACAGTATTTTTAAATAATAAATCAAAAGCTTTTTGATAGTCTTTAATTGATAAGCTATTTACATCACCTGATTTAGGACCTTGTGTATTATTAATCAATATATCAATCCGATTATTAGATAAATATTGACTAATTATTTTGGAGTATTTTTCATGATCATTATAATCACATATTAAGTATTCATGTTTACAGTCAGTGAGTTTATTTAGTTCATTGATTGTGCTGACTAATAAATCTTCAGATCTTGCAACTAAAGTAACTTTAGCTCCAGACAAAGCAAGTTGTCTTGCCACTGCATTTCCTAGCCCCTTACTGCTTCCACCTACTAAAGCATTTCTAGATTTAAGTGAAATATTCATTTGTATTCTTCTCTAACAGGTGAAAAAACATCCATCAAAATACATTTAGTTAGAGCTCTGCCAGAGTGAGGAATATTTGAAGGTATTACAATTACATCTCCATTTTTACAAACCATTTTTTCTCCATCTAATATAAATTCAAACTCACCTTCAACAACATGCATAATTTGTTCATGATGATGGAAATGTTCTGGAACTTCAGCATCTTTTTCAACATCCCAAAACGCCCACGTTATTTTGTCGCCATGTATCAATTTCCCTTTTAAACCTGGGAAAAATTCTTTTTGCTTTACACTATCTAAATTCATTTTACTTACTACAAATTTTATTGTTAACATATACTGAAAAGGAGATATCAGCTGTAGCCTCTAGAGTTTTTGAAACAGAGCAATATTTTGTAAATGAAAGTTCACTTGCCTTATAAGCTTTTTTGGAATCTACTTCTCCCTCTATAAATACATCAGCATGAATCTGAGTAAAAAGCGATGGTAATTCTCCATCCTCTCTTTTTCCTTCAACTTCAATATATAAGTTTTTAAATTCTTGTTTTTGTTTTTTTAATATAGAAATTATATCAATGCTACTGCATCCTGCAACTCCCATTAATAGAAGCTCCATTGGACTAACTCCTTTGGGATTTATATCAGATTTATTATCAATATCTATATAATTTCCATTTTGATTTTCAATTTTTGAATGGTAACCAGCTTTATTGATTAGTTTTATTTTCATTTTAATACTGGAATCAATACTGCATTCAAATCTGGATCTTCCATATCTTTATCTAATGGAAACATTGGTCTTTTTATTTTCTTATATCCCAGTCTATATAGATCTTGATCAACTCCACCTGGTGTCAAAGCCATGACCCAATCACCTCTGATTTCATAAAGCTCAGGAACTAAATAACCAATTTTAACCATAAGAATATCTGTATTTTTTGGATCTAGATTAAGATTTGTAAAATCTGAAATATAATGATATGGTTTTCTTTTATTAGTTACAATCACCTTAATACTTCCAACTTGAACAACAACCTCTGCTTCAGCATTTTTATCTCCTAAATGGACTGCTTTTAAAATCCCATTTAAAAAAATAGGTGGTGAAAATCGATCATCAACTTTAGCTCCAACATAACCACTAACTTTATCTCCAATTTTAGTATTTAAAGCATTTAAAATCAAATCAGGCCCAGGGATTGAAGCATAAATTAATTCTGGACCATTTTCAGATTTAAATTCTTTAATCTTTAATAATTTATCTAATGTCCATGTTACATCTCCAGCACCCCCAGCAGTAGGATTATCACCCATATCACTAATGATAAATGGCTTATTATCAATTTTATTTTTTTGATAATTAAAAGCTTGATTTAATGCGCTATCCAAGGTCGTAGTTGGAGCTACAAAATCAAATTCATATCTAGCATCCCAAAAACTTTGAGCTAACTCTTCTGCTCCATTTACCACAGCTTTTTTATTATCACCAACAGTCATTACAACAGCGTGATTTCTAGGTGCGTCTCCCCAAGCATATCCTACCCAAACAGCAGCATCAACAACACCTTTACTATCAGCAATGGGTTTAACCTTTTCATAAAGTGATTTACCAGGTTCAACTCTTGTACTAGTTTGCTCTCCAGGTAATAGTATAGGGACTGGGATCCAAGCTTTGTATTTTGGTTTTCCTTTACCTGATTTTAATCTGTCAACTAAATTATCAAGAGCTCTTTGTTTTGATTCAAGAGCATCAGTATGTGGAGCCTTTCTGTAACATGTAATAATATCTGAATACTTTGCTAATTTTTCTGAAACATTTCCATGAGAATCCATTGATGTTGAAATCATTGTTTTATTTCCAATTACAGCCCTAATTCTTTCTATAAAATCACCTTCAGGATCATCCATACCAACTACATTCATTGCTCCATGAATATCAAGAAACAAACCATCTAACGGTAAAGTCTGTTTGGTAAGTTCAATGATTTGTAAAACCATAGATTCGTAAGCTTCTTTAGAAACAACGCCCCCAGGTAGGGCTCGAGCAGTCATTGTTGGAAACCAATCTGCGTTATCAATATAGTTCTGATCAAAAAAAGGATACCTCCCAAAAATTTCACTACTATATTTAATATCAAATTCTTTTTCTGTGGTTATTGCAGGTGAAAATGTACTAGATTCTATTGCGATTCCTGTAATCCCAATTCTTGGTTTCTCATTTGTCTTTTTGCAAGAAAACAAAATTGTAATGGTAATTATTGTTAAAAGTTTATAAAATTTCATAATGATTAATGAATTTATAAAAAATTTAGATTTAGTTTTTTATTAGCTCGGTTTATTTTTTTTTTCAATCAAAAATTTGTAAAATATATAGTGATGGAACCAAATTTATTGATGTCCAGAACATTCTTAATTCTGGGTGGCATGCTGGTAGTCACTACTTTATCAGCGAGATTTAATAAAGCCTATGAAACAACACTTGAGGCAGTATTTACAATAGGAGGAACATTTTTATTTCTTATTATGGTTATGATTTATGCTGATTCATATCCTCTAAACCTTGTTATGGTTGCTATTTTTTCAGGCTTTATTGGTTGGTCATTGGGACCAACTATAGCTTACATTGGAGAAAGATTTAAATTTAGAAAATATCTAAAGTCTAAAGCTGTTTTATCAAAAACAGTTAAAAAAAATCCAAATGCAACTTTTGTGGAAAAAATGTTTGGGGCTGATGATGAAAAGAAATACATCTATTACTATGCGTCAGAACCTGCCAAAACTTTTGATAATATGTCTGATGAATTTAAAAAATTAAAAGACGATTTTAATAAAAATGTATTATCTCACGATAAGTACAATCAAGAGTGGCAAAATGTAGTTTTTCAAGCTATGACTGGAACAACATTAGCTGTAATTGTAGCTGGTGCAATTGTAGCATACTTTCCTACAGATTTTAGTTTTCTCGGAATTTTCCTTTGGATTTCATTATTAGCATTGATAGTTGTAGAAGTTTTGAATGCTTTTGTATTTAAATCAGAAAGGAGAAGGATAATATACTCATATTGTGGAGTTGTTATATTTTCATTGTATTTAATTTATGATTTTAATTATTTAGAAAAAGCAATTGCTGCTGGTGATAATTCGTGGGGAACTGCGGTCAGGGTTGCAGTTAATTTGTACTTAGATATAATAAATTTATTTTTGGATCTGCTTGAAATATTAGCAGAATCGAACTAAAATAAATTTTTTTCTAAACCAATTAAGAAAGCATACTCCATTGCAATCTCTTTTAAAGCTTCAAATCTGCCAGAGGCCCCGCTGTGTCCAGTTTCCATGTTTGTATTTAATAGGATTGTGCTGTCGGATTTGTTATAATCTCTCAGTTTAGCAACCCATTTAGCAGGTTCCCAATACTGAACTTGTGAATCATGCAGGCCAGTTGTAACTAGAATATTAGTATGAGCGGTTTCTTTCACATTATCATAAGGTGAGTATGAAAGCATATAATCATAATATTCCTTCTCATTTGGATTACCCCACTCATCATATTCAAGAGTGGTTAATGGGATTGAGTCATCAAGCATTGTCGTCATCAAATCAACAAATGGAACTGATGCAATTATTCCATTAAATAATAATGGTTCAAAATTTAAAACTGCACCCATTAAAAGCCCACCTGCAGAACCACCCATTGCATAAATATGTTCTTTAGATGAATATCCTTTATCAATAAGGTACTTGGCACAATAAATAAAATCTAAAAATGTATTTTTTTTATTCAAAAGTTTACCTTCCTCATACCAATCCCGTCCTAAATATTCACTTCCTCTTATATGTGCAATTGCATAGACAAAGCCTCTATCAAGTAAACTAAGTCTGACGGTGGAAAAATAAGGGTCTAAAGTTATGCCATATGATCCATACCCATACAATAATAATGGAGTTTGGTCATTTAATTTTGTTTCACTGTGTCTGATTAATGAAATGGCAATCTTAGTCCCATCGTGGGATTTTGCCCATAATCTTTCAGTGATATAGTTTGCCTCATTAAAATTATCATCTACAACTTCTTGCTTCTTTTTCACATCGAACGATTTAGTTTCCATATCAAAATCAATAACTGATGAAGGTGTATTAAGAGATGAAAAGTTATATCTTAACTTCGTGGATTTAAAGTCAATATTTGTTCCTATTGATAAACTGTAAGTCTCACCTTCAATCGGTAAATAATAATTCTGACTATTATCCCACTTTCTTACATTCATTTTAACAAGTCCTGAATCTCTCTCAATTACTACTAAAAAGTCATTAAATATTTCAATACCCTCAAGAAGGATTTTTTTTCTATGTTCAATTACATCTTTCCAATTTTTTTGGTTTGTATTTTTTAATGAGGTTCTCATTAATTTAAAATTTTTAGAGTTGTCCTTATTAGTTATTATATAAAAATTGTCTTTGAAATGACTAATGGAATATTCGTGACCTTCGACTCTTTTATTAAAAATTTTAAATTCATCATCAGGCTTATTTGCGTCTAAAAATCTCACTTCACTCGTCAGAGTACTTCTTGAGCTAATGAATAAAAATTTTTCAGATTTTGATTTTGATACACCTATGCTAAATGATTCATCTTTTTCCTCATAAATAAGTTCATCTTCTTTTGAATCAGTATTTAATTTATGCTTATAAATTTTATTAACTCTCAGAGTTACATCTTCCTTTTTAGAATAAAAAACTGTTTGATTGTCATTAGCCCAAACTAAACTACCAGTTGTATTTTCAATTTTTTCATTATATAATTTTTGGGACTCTAAATCCAAAAAATAAATAGTGTATAATCTTCTCGACAAAGTATCTGCAGAATAAGCTAACTTTTTATTATCAGGACTAATACTTATTCCACCAAGATTATAGAATGAATGATTTTTAGCTAATTTATTAACATCAAGTAGAATTTCCTCTTCATTTTCTAAGCTTTTATATTTCCTTGTATAAATTGGATAATCTTTTCCTTTTTGAAACTTTTTTATGTACCAATAATCATTGTAAAAATATGGAACTGAGCTGTCATCTTCCTTGATTCTGGATTTCATTTCATTAAAAAGCTGTTTTTGCAGTTCATCAGTTGGTTTTAACCTGGCTTTAGTGTAGCTATTTTCTTGATTTAAGTATTCAATTACTTTTTCATCCTCCCTTTGATTTAGCCAATAATAATTGTCAATCCTCGTATCAGAATGTTTTGTTAGTTTTTTTGGATTTTTTTCTGCTTTTGGGGGATTTATTTTCATATTACATGAAATGTTTAAAGTTAAAAGAAAGCAAATAAACAATAAACTTTGGATATTGTGTCTGCTCATAATTCTTTTTTTGGCAGGATTCTAGAGAACCAAAGTTTCTTGATGATTTTAAAAAGTAATTCTCTACCAAAAATTTTAATGAAAAAGTTTATAATTTTTGTATCTCTTCCAATAAAATTAGAAACTTTACTTTTTGTGATGGATTTTTTAAAAACAAAATTTGCTACATCATCATTATTACCAAATCCAAAAGGAAAAGGAGGTTCATTTTTAATTCCATCTTCAAGGGCTTTTTTTAGATTTTCTCTTACGACATCTAAATCCTCTTTTTTTTCATCTTCTGTAAAGTTTATTGAATCATGAAATCCTGTTCTAAAAGATCCTGGAGCAACAGTTTTTATATCAATACCAAACAAGCTTAATTCATAATGAAGACATTCAGTTAAACCTTCTACAGCAAACTTTGAAGAATTGTATAAAGATGTGAATGGTAATCCAAACCTTCCTGCTATAGATGAAATATTAACTATCACACCATCTTTTTGCTTTCTCATTTGAGGAAGAACTCCCTTAATACAATCAATCAATCCAAAGTAATTTACATTAAATTGGTTTCTTATTTCTTCATTAGATGCTTCCTCTAAAAAACCAAAAGCTCCATAACCAGCATTATTTATAAGGATATCTATTCTCCCATATTTTTCAACCGTATAGTCAACAACATTCTTAATATCGGACTTAACAGTTACATCAAGTCTTTTTATATCTACATTTTTAAGCTTTTTTAAAATCGGAGAGCTATCAATATTTCTCATTGTAGCAATAACTTGAAAATTTTCTTTTTGAAATTTCTTTGCAATTAACTCTCCAAATCCTCTTGATGCTCCGGTTATTATAACGACCTTTTTCATTGTGGTGTATAAATGTATTATAATTTAATGTAATCTAACAAATCATCTTATTTGATTGGGTAAAAGAAAATAAATTTGTTCATTTGCATAAACTAGCAAAAATGAAAATAATTGAATTAAAAAACTCTGACATTTTTGGTGCAACTTCGAGTTCATTATGTTTGGCTCATTGCGTACTTACTCCCTTACTTTTTTTATCTCCAATATGGTGGTGGTCGAGTTTAAATATCCTTTTTATTTCAGTTTCTTTTATTGCTGTTTATAATTCAGTAAAAAAAACATCTAGAAAAATAATGAAACCTTTACTTTGGATAGGTTTTTCTCTTTTAACCCTTTCAATTGTTAATGAGGAGTTTCATTTTTTACATGTTCCAGAGGTTTTAAATTACTCTGCTGCTGCATTTCTTGCAGGTCTTCATATTTACAATCTTAAATATTGTCAATGTGATGATGAGGAATGTTGTGCCCCTAAAAATTAAAGATTAAAAGAATATTTCCTGTGCTAGCCTATATGTGTTAGAGTGAGCTTCCAAAATATCTTTGATATTTACTGAATAACCTCCCCCCATGCTAATTTGAATAGGTACATTATTTTTTTTAGCAAGTTTCAAAACAAATTTATCTCTTTCCTTACACCCATTTATTGTCATAGATAATCTTCCTAGTTTATCATTTTCTAATACATCAACTCCGGCAAGGTAAAACATAAAATCAGGCTCGAATTCGTCAACCACTTTTGGAAGAATTTCATTCAGTTTGCTTAAATAAAATTTATCATCTGTGTTGTCAGGGAAGTCAACATCCAAATCACTGATTTCTTTTTTAAATGGATAATTTTTTTTACCATGAAATGAAAGTGTGAATACATTTTTATTTTCATTAAAAATAGAAGCTGTACCATTACCTTGATGAACATCCAAATCAACAATTAATATTTTATTTGCTTTATTATTTTCCAGTAAATAGTTAGCAGCAATTGCTTGATCATTCAACATGCAAAAGGCCTCACCTCTATCTCGAAATGCATGGTGAGTACCACCTGCAATATTCATTGAAATACCATTTTTTATTGAAAAATCAACACATTCTATTGTTCCTTTAGCTATTTTTTTCTCCCTATATACAAGCTCTCTGCTCATGGGAAATCCTATTGGTCTTATTTCTTTTTTAGTTAATAAAAGCGATGAGAATCTCTTATAGTAATATTCACAGTGAGTTAATAAGGCTAGATTGTCTTCCAATATTGATGGTGAAAAAAAATTTTCATGATTGCATGTATTCTCTCTTAAAAGTTGTTCAGGAATAAGGTCATACTTAATCATCGGAAATCTATGATTCTCATCTAAGGGATGTTTATATGATTTATCAAAAGCTACTTTTAGCATGATACAAATATTGAATAAAATTAAAGGAAAAAACTATTTCGAAAGGTAATCGGCAGCTGAGGTTGCAATTTGTCTGTAGGGTTTAATATTGACTTTAAAACCAAGTGAATTTGCCCATCCTTTAGCAACAGGAACCAGTTTATTTGAAAAAAATCTTTTATCCTCATTATAGTCCATATCTATTTCCAAATTAACTTTTGGATGATGCCTTAGTTTTTGGGCAATTTCAAGACTCATTTCAGTTTCTTTCCATAATCTTGTCCATATGTCATTAATTTTTGGGACATTAAATTTTGAATATATATAATGAACACCTGCCTCTTTGTACCTGTATGCAATTGCAGTTATATATCTCGTATTATCTGATTCTGAATATGAGTCTGTACCAATGTGAATTTCAACATCAGGATAGTTATTAATAATCTGTAAAGTATAACTTAAAGGATCTAAGATTTGACCTTTAGAATTTCTAAATACCATTTATCTAAATACCTAAATTTTTAATAATTAAAATAAGAGTTTGATAATTTATTTTAGAAAATTATTGACAATAGTTGTTAATAAAAGAATGTTTTTTAACTATTAAAATAATTATTTCTATATTACACTGATAATGAATCTTTTAGTAAATTTTTTACAAAGTGATATTGGCATTGTTTTCTTAATAATTTTTTTTACTAGTCTTATTTTTTTAGGATGTGCAAAAGTCATAAATGAAAAAAATGCTAAATACTTGTTAGCTGGATATAATACAATGACCCAAAAGGAAAGAGAACAATTTGATTTGAAATCATACCTTATTTTCTTTAAGAAATTTTTTATTAATCTTGCATTTTATCCTCTTATACTAGCGATTATTTTTTATTTTTTAGTTGATTTTTCTACTATGATAATTTTATATAGTATTTCAATAACCTTACCTTTTCCATATTTCATTTATAAATCATTTAAAAATTTTAAGTGATGACAGTTAATGATATTTATGGTAACCCTTATGAAATCAAGGATATAAAAAGTTTTAAAAATCATATTGTAGAATTCCATACGCTCAATGGACTTCCTGACAACAGTTTACATGAGGAGAATGGTTTTTATTTTAGAGTTGATAACAAGTTATTTAACCAAATTTTCGAAGAATAAGAACCTGAGATATATGAAAAATAATTATTCAGATAATTTTTTTGAAGTTGGTTCAAAATTTGGTTTTTTACCTAAAAATCATCCACTTACAAAACTCCCTGAAAGATATCTTGATTTACAAAAATTACTTGATAAAATGCCTGTTAATTTAGAGGATGGATCTAAAGGATATTTAGCTATTCCTAATAAAATTAAAGTTAAAGTTGAAGAGCTCACAAATTATTTTGACATAGTTAAAAATGAAACTGATATTATGGTTATTCAAGCACTCTACAGAGGATATTGTTTTTTAGCTTCTGCATATACCTTAGAACTTTCATATCAACAGTTTGTAAAGACAAAGAAATATGGGAAAGCAAGACAATTTTTGCCAATACAAATAGCGCAACCCTTTGTTGAGGTAGCAGAAAAGTTAGATGTATACCCTTGGTTAGATTATCATTATGCATATTCATTAGGAAACTATAAGTTTATTGATGAATCTAAAGGATTTCATTGGTCTAATCTTGATCAGTGTGTTAAATTTTCTGGAACGAGTGATGAATCAGGATTTATTATGAATCATGTTGATATAAATCAGCATTCACCAAAGCTGGTTGGTTCAGTTTTAAAAGCTTTGAAGGCTATTTCCAATAACAATAATGAAGATCTTAATAAAAATTTAAAACAAAACTTTCATTCAATGGAACTTGTAAATGATAGGAGAAAAGACATGTGGGTAGCATCAAGATGGAAGCATTATAATGATTTTAGGATATTTATCATGGGTGTAAAGGGAAATGATGAGATATTTGATGATGGCTTAATTTATGAGGGAGTGTGGGATGAACCTAAGAAATTTAGAGGTCAAACAGGAGCTCAAGATAATATCATTCCTATGGAAGATATTTTTGCAGGAGTAACAAATTTCTATCCTGATAATCAATTAACCAAATATCTTTTAGATTTAAGAACTTACAGACCAAAATGCATTCAGAATTTTTTTATTGATTTAAAAGATACAATTGATTCATTAAGCGGAGGATCTATTTTTCATTATCTAAAAAAAGAAAAAAATTCTATTGGTATGTGTTATTTGCTTGCTGTAGTTGAGGAAATATATAAGTTCAGAAATGGTCATTGGCAATTCGTTCAAAAATATATTATGGCTAATACAAAGTACGCTAAAGCTACTGGTGGAACACCAATTATAAGCTGGATTCCTAATCAAATAAAATCTGTTTTAAACTTTATTGAGATTATACTTAATGAAATTCATTCAATGAAAAGAAATTTTAATTTAGAACTAAATAAAATTTATTCAGAATCAACAAATACATTGCAGCATAAAGTAAAACTTCTCGAAAAACAACTCAATATTGTAAGTGATTCTAATTATAATCCTGGCAAAGTTTTTGAATTGAATAAAAAATTCAAATTAGAAGATATAAATATTGAAAAAAAGTAATCTACCCTCAAAAGTTTGTCCTGTTTGTAATAGACCTTTTACATGGAGAAAAAAGTGGGAAAAAAATTGGGAAAATGTCAAGTATTGTAGCAAAAGATGTAGAGGTAACTAACTCTTTAATTTGGTTTAGAAATGATTTAAGAATTAATGATCATCCAGGAATTAATTCAGCATTATCGATTTCAGGAAAAGTAATAGGATTTTATTGTTTTAATTCATCAATGTTTAAAATGACCAATCTTGGATTTCCAAAGATTGATAAGTTTAGAGCTAAATTTCTGTTAGAAACTATTGAAAATCTTAAAGAAGATTTAAAAAAAATTAATGTTACATTAATTATTAAAATTGGAGATCCAGTTGAGGAATTAACCAAGATTATTTCACAACAAAAAATTAAAAATATTTTCTTCCAAAAAGAGTGGACACAAGAAGAAGTTGATGAAGAGAATCAATTAAAGAGTAAATGCAATGATAAAAAATTCAAGTCATTTTATAGTCAGTTTTTATACGATCCAGATGATCTAGATATTAATAATATCTCTAATGTTTTTACAAATTTTAGAAAGCATTGTGAAAAAAAATTAAAAGTAAAAGACTTAGTTGAATCACCTAAAAAATTATTAGATGATAATTTGCTGAAGTATGATTACCTAATTCCAAGCCTATCGGATTTAGGTCTTGAAGATTTTGAAATGGATTCAAGGAGTGCATTCAAATTCAAAGGAGGCTGTAATGCAGCTAAAGAAAGATTAGACTTTTATCTCTGGCAATCAAAAAAGATAAATTTTTACAAACAAACTAGAAATGGATTAATTGGCCAAGACTACAGTTCAAAATTTTCATCATGGCTTTCAAATGGATCAATTTCTGCACGTGAAATATTCTGGGAAATAAAGGATTATGAAAAAAATATCTTAAAAAATCAGTCAACATATTGGTTGATTTTTGAGTTAATTTGGAGAGATTTTTTTAAATATATATCCATGAAGTATGGAAATAAAATATTTAAAATTGGAGGTATTTTGGAGAAAGATTATCAATGGAGTACAAATATTAAAATATTTGATAAATGGATAAATGGATTAACAAATGAACCATTTGTAAATGCTAATATGTTAGAGCTTAAATATACAGGCTGGATGAGTAATAGAGGAAGACAAAACGTTGCTAGTTATTTATCGAAGGAATTGAATCTTGATTGGAGATGGGGTGCAAGATATTTTGAATCAAAATTAATTGATTATGACGTACATAGTAATTATGGAAATTGGATGTATGTTTCAGGTGTTGGTAATGATCCACGTGACAGAAAATTCAATATAAAATTTCAAGCAGAAAGATATGATCCAACTAACAAATTTCAAAAGATGTGGTTACAAACAAGAATATTTTAATCTATAATCAATTCCAAACTCCTCGATCAATATTTTCTTTTAGAGTTAAGTAGTCTATTTTAGGATATTTTTTCTCAACCATGTCTTGAATTTTTTTGTATTTGATTTTTAATTTTTCAAGCATTTCTATATTAAATTTTAAATAACTTGATTGCATTGATATAATATTTTCAAATTCTTTATTTTTAAGTAGGTCATTTGTTTCAAAATCAAATTTGGAGAAACCTAAGGCTCCTTTCGAAAATTCGGTTAATTCAATGTAGTTTGTTGAATTTCTAACAGAACTAACTTTATTTAAAAAGGGATTAAAGTATTGCCATATACCAGTTCTTAAGACTCGATCTTCCTCTAGAATTTGAGAAAAAGTTTTGGGTAATGAAGAGATCTGTACTTTTAGATTTGAATCACTTATAATTGATAATTTACCTGCATTAAGGATTTCATTTAACACTCCTTCCTGAGGAACGTGTCTCCAACCTGAAAAAAATACATAGTAAATTAAACTATCAAATTTTTGCTCTGATTTCCATTCTCCTTTAGGACCAGTATGCTTTAGTATTTCAGTACCAGCATTAATAATTTGTCTTTTTTTTGACAGAACAAAATCAAGATTTTCTAGACTAGAAGATATTTCATTGTGAAGGGAAAGAAGAACTTTTTCTTCTTCAGCTTTAATTTTTCTATTTTCATTTGTATTGTTAACTTCAAGAGCTATCAAAATACCTACAATGATTAAAAAAATTTCAATAAAGGCATACTTGTAATAATCTTTATTAATTTTTCCAAAGTTCCTTATCAACTTTAAAATTCTCATTATTTAAAAATAAGTATTAAAAATATTTAATTTGTACCTTTTGGTGATATAATGATTATAATTAAAAAAAATTTTAAGAACAATAAGTTTTTATATTATTTCAAGGGTTTTTTTTCTTTACTGATTCCAAATTTTTTTTATAAAAATAAACTACAACGCCTTTTAATTTCAATACCAGACAATAAATTAGATTATATCCTAAAAAGAGTTAATTATTATAATAAAATAGAAAACAAAATATCTACAAATAAAACCTGGTCAAAATTATCTGATTTACAAATTAAAAGTAAAGGCAAAACATATTTCTTTGACTCTTACTCAATAGTAAAATATTTTCCAAAATCTTTAAAAGCAAATTTTTTATTTGGTGATATTAACTATGTTCCTAAAAAGGTTTCATTTGTTAAATCAAGGCCAATTAACGCTGAGAATAAAAATTCAATTATTCTAAAACTTAATAAGGTCAGACACTTTTTATATGTAAATGATATTACTCCAATTGAGAAAAAAAAAGATATTTTATTTGGAAGGTCTGCTGTTCATCAAAAGCAAAGAATTGATTTTTTCGCAAAACATTTTAACAATCCTTATTGTGATTTAGGACAAATAAATAAAGGAACAAAACATGATCAATGGTTTAAGAAAAAGGTATCAATTGACTATCATTTAAAGCATAAATTTATTTTATGTATCGAGGGTAATGATGTAGCGTCTAATTTGAAATGGGTTATGTCTTCAAAATCAGTTGCTGTAATGCCAAAACCAAAGTTTGAATCCTGGTTTATGGAAGCTACCTTAATTCCAAATTTTCATTATATTGAAATTAAAGATGATTATTCAGACCTAAATGATAAGTTAGAGTATTACATTGAAAATTTAGATAAGTTAAAAGAAATTTCTTCAAATGCTAATAATTATGTTAATCAGTTCAGAGATAAAAGAGATGAAAAAATTATATCACTATTGGTTATGGAGAAGTTATTTAGTTTGTCTGGTCAAAAAAAACCACTAATCAATTTCTTTAGCAAGATAGAGAAAAACAGGTAGGTGATCACTGTAACCCTCTGGATCGAATCTGTTGTATACCATGCTTCTTGTTGGATATCCTTTCCATCTTCCTTTGTCATCACCATTTAGCAACCATCTTTTATTGTAAACACCAGCCTTTAGGAATTTAAGTTTACTATTATCCTGAAGAAGTGATCCAGAAACAATTAGTTGATCAAGCATGTACCCAGTACCTTGATAAAAATTAGTCCAAAAATATTTTTTTGTGTAAAGCATTTCCATGGGGTTATACATGTCTGATATTGAAATATTTTTCATTTCTGATTTTGTTTTTAAAGCAATTTTAATGCTTGGATCATCAGGATTATCATTAAAATCGCCCATACTAATAATTTTAGATTGAGGATTAATTGACATTATTGAATCAATTATTTTTCTATTTAACTCTCCTGCTTTAAATCTTTGAGCAACACTAGGTTGGCCCCCACCTCTGCTAGGCCAATGATTTACTATTAAATTAATAGGTTCTTTTTCAAAAAATCCAAAAACAACAAGCACATCTCTTGAAAAACTTGGTTTTCCTCTATATTCAACTTTCAAAGGATAAGTTTTTGCTTTTCTAGGGATAAATTTAGTTGTATCAAAAAGAAGCGCAACATCAATTCCTCTCCAATCTTTCGAATCAAAATGAATAATACCATAACTAAGATCTTTCATTTCATCTGTTGAAACTAAATCAATTAATACTTGTCTATTTTCAACTTCACATAATCCTAAAATAGCAGGATGAGTATTTGTAATATCTGAGCCTATCCTTGGTAATACTTTTGCAAGATTATTAAGTTTAATTTCATATTTTTTATCTGTCCATTTATCCTCTCCCTTTGGAGTTCTTACTTCATCCCATGTGTTATTTGGGTCATCAATTGTATCGAAAAGATTTTCAACATTATAGAAAGCAACAGTATTTAGAATATATTTTTTTTCTTGTGCGCTAACACTAAGGAAAAAAAATAAAATTAGAATTATACTTTTCACACTAACATTGTTAATATTCATAAATTTTGTAAATTTTTTTGAAAATTTAGAATTTTTTAAAGTGATAAATTAAAATGTTATCAACCATTTTAATTATTTAACATAGAATTAATCTAAATTTTATAAATAAGCTTAATTTCAAGAAAAAATATATTATGAAAAAACAAATACTATCAATAATATTTATTCTTTCTTTATCATTTTCATCCTCGCAATTGATTTCTTATGAGGCTATATGGGTTAATGATGGAATGGAAGAAGATTATATTTCAGTTGAAGAATTATGGTCAGAAGTTAAAAAACAAGCAATAGCAGATGATATCCAAGATTTTTGGGTTGTTTTTAAGGTCGAAAAAGATTCCACAAATCCAGAATCCATGAAAAAACCAGACTATATTGTCTTCAATGGTTTTAAAGATGATGAACAGAGAAAAAAGCAAACAAATTGGAAAGAGTTAGCAATGAAGGTGTATAAAGGAAAGATGTCCAAAAGAAAGTTTGAAAAAGCTTGGGAAAAAACACCCACTGTAAGAAAAGAAACAAGAAACTTTTTGGTTGAAAGATTAGATAACACTATGTGGAGTGCTCCTGAAGAAGGTCAGAGTCTTGACTTTAGATTTAATGGATTTCAAGCCTTAAATGATGATTATGAAAATTATGAAATGAAATTTTTTAAAGATTGGCATGAAAAAAGAACTAATGCTGGTGTACAAG
>LULK01001087.1_pt1 | contig 17192 bp, 16 predicted proteins | sample 728181 | NCBI WGS metagenome assembly LULK01 (sample SAMN03860291, study PRJNA289734) | marine metagenome | biome: seawater column; feature: ocean; material: water; isolation source: Red Sea water column Station 169 - depth 10m | place: Saudi Arabia: Red Sea | collected 2011-10-15 | depth 10 m | reverse complement strand
GTTTAAAACATACTTACCGTCAATATAACCAACTCTAGAAGCTCCTACCGGCCCCATAAATGGCATGCCTGAAATTGCTAATGCTGCTGAAGACGCTGTAATAGACAAAATATCAGCTTCATTTTCTTTATCATAAGAAATTACAGTTGGTAACAACTGAACCTCATTTTTAAATTCATCTGGGAATAATGGTCTAATAGGTCTGTCAATTAATCTTGAAATTAACGTTTCACTTTCAGTTGGCCTTGCCTCTCTTTTGAAATATCCACCTGGAATTTTTCCAGCTGCATAATACTTTTCTTGATAGTTCACAGATAATGGAAAATAATCCATGTCTGGATTTACTTTTTTTGCTCCCACCACTGTTGCTAAAACAACTGTTTCTCCACATGTTGCTACAATTGCACCATCTGCTTGTCTTGCTACTTTACCTGTTTCTAAACTTATTTTCTTACCTGCTACTTCAATTTCCTTCTTATATACTTTAAACATTTCATTTCCATTTCGTTTCGTTCTTTTCGTTCCATTCCGTTCTATCTATCTTGACTTCTATTTTCTCAAATTCAGTTTCGACAGTACATTTTTGTAAGAGTCCAATTTATTATTTTTTAAATACTCTAACAATTTCTTTCTTCTATTGACGGCTCTCAACAATCCTACAGATGAATGTTTATCTTTTTTGAATTGTTTAATGTGTTTAGAGAGCACTTCAATTTTTTCTGTTAGCAAAGCAATTTGAACTTCTGATGAACCAGTGTCCTTATCATGCATTGCTAATTCTTGTGCTTTTTTTTTTCTAAAAAGTAATTTTGGTAAAAATTTCATAACCACTTTTTGTGATAAAATTTTTCTAATTAAAAATGAGTATTCTTTTAAGATATTTACTGCTTCTTCTGCATCTTTTCCTCCTAGTGGGAGAACATATGCTTTAGCAATTTTTAAATCTGGACTCATTCTAACCTCAGTGACAGTTATTGTATTCGTTTCTAAGTTCGGCACCTTAGCCTCATTTCTTATAAAAATCATGCTTAAAGACTGCTTAATCATTTCGCCAACTCTTAATTGTCTTTGAGATGCTTCTTTTCCAATTCGATCTGCCATTATATTGACCTTTCTTTAGATGTAACATTAAATGCTTCTATTGTGTCGTTTTTTTGGAAATCCATATAATCTTTAACTGTAATTCCACATTCTTGGCCGCCACTAACCTGTTTGACTTGATTTTTCTCTCTAAATATTGAGGAAACTTTTCCCGTATAAATGATCACACCATCTCTTATAATTCTTACATCTGAAGTACTATTAATTTCTCCTTCAGTTACTTTTGATCCTGCAACTTTTCCTGCCCCTGAAACTTTAAAAATTTCCAAGATTTGAGCTGTACCAGTAATTTTTTCTTGTAAGTCTGGTGATAGTAATCCTGACATCTTTTTTTTAATATAATCTAAAACTTCATAAATTATATTATAAGTGGAAATATTAATTTTTTCATTTTCAGCAAGCTTTTTTGCTTCTTTGCTTGGTTTAACATTAAACGCAATAAGAACAGCATTTGATGCTTTTGCCAAAGTAACATCTGTTTCTGTTACCATACCTATATCAGCTAAAATTATTTTTGGCTTCACTTCATCATGAGTGATTTGATTTATTGCGTTTTTAATTGCTTCTGATGATCCGTGTACATCTGATTTAATTATCAGATTAAGTTCTTTCGACAAATTATTAGAAAAAGCTGACTCTTGTGTTGCAAAAGATAAAGGATTTTTTCCAACTTTTTTTTCTTCAGCTCTATTTTCGCTCAGAGTCTTAGCTTCTTTCTCGGTCTCTAAAACAATAAAATCATCTCCAGCTTTTGATGCACCATTAATTCCTAAAATTTCTACTGGAGTCGACGGTGGAGCTTTATCAACATTTTGACCTTTGTCATTTATAATTGCCCTAACTTTCCCCCATTTTAAACCACTTACAAAAAAATCTCCTTTTTTAAGCATGCCAGTTGTTACAATTATATTAGCAACTGGTCCTCTCCCAATATCAATTTTTGATTCTAAAACAATACCAGTTGCTTTGGACTGAAAATCAGTTTTAAGATCTAATATTTCGGCTTGTAAAATTATTGACTCAACTAATTTATCTAAATTTTTTTTTGTCTTAGTAGATATCTCGACCATTAAAGTTTCTCCAGACAAATCTTCAGAAATTAATTCATGTTCTAATAATTGATTTTTTACCTTTTGTGGGTCAGCCTCTGGGAGATCACATTTATTTATTGCTACCACTATTGGAACATTGGCTGCTTTAGCGTGTTTAATTGACTCTACTGTTTGAGGCTTTACACCATCATCTGCAGCAACAACTAATACCACTAGGTCAGTTAATTTTGATCCTCTTGCCCTCATTTCCGTAAAGGCTGCATGACCTGGGGTATCGATAAAAGTTAGTTTATTTCCTTGGCTTTCTATTTGATAAGCTCCAATATGTTGTGTAATTCCACCAAATTCACCTGAAACGACATTTGCACTTCTTAAAACATCTAATACAGAGGTTTTTCCATGATCCACATGACCCATTACTGTTACAATTGGAGGTCTATTTTTTAAATTTTCAGTTCTTGAAGCTTTGATTTTTTTTATTATTTCCTCTGCTTTTTCCTCTCTGATTGGGTTATGTCCAAATTCTTTTACCAAATATTCTGCAGTATCAGCAGCTAGCGTTTGGTTAATTGTAACTGTAACACCCATTCCAAATAAGTGCTTAATTACATTGCTTGATTGTTCTGCCATTCTATTTGCTAGCTCTCTTACTGTAATGGCTTCTGGTATGTTTACATCTCTTTTTATAGGTTTAAGATTATCTTTACTTTGGTCTTTGTTTTGATTTTTATTTTCTTTCTCTCTTGCTCTCTTTACAGAGGCTAAACTTCTTTCCCTTGCCTCTATCTCATCACTTAAGGCTCTAGAAACAGTTAATTTTACCTCTCTTTTTTTTGTGCCTGATTTTAGTTTTTTATCTTTAATACTAGCGTCATCTTTAAGTCTTTTAGTAGCTCTCTGCTCTGCAAGTTTTCTTTTTTCAAAATCATTTGGATTAACTTGGGTTTTTGTTGAAAACTTTATTTTATTAGGTCTAAATGAGCTTCCTTTTTTAGCAAACTTGTTATGTGATTTTTCAATTAAAACAGAATTTTTCCCTTGTGATTTTTGTGTTTCAAAACTTTTAAAGGATTTTTTTGGCTTTCCAGATATTGTTAATTTTAATTTTTTGTTCTCCATTCGCCATCTCTCAATCTTTATAAACTATATCTCTCGCAGACATTATTAAATTATCTGCTTCGTCTTTTGATAATGCAAAATCTTCAAGATAACCCTCAATTTTTACTTTTGCTCCTTTTACTACATCATATCCGCCGGTTAATTCATCTGATGCAAGACCAGCAAAGTCTTCTAGTGTAAGAATTTTCTTTTCGCCTAATGTAACAAGCATTCCTGGAGTTAATCCTTTAAGATTTATCAGTGTCTCTTCTAAACCAAGATCTTTGATTCTCTTAGAAATATCTTCTTGATCTTTTTGATGAAAATCTTTTGCTCTTTCTATTAATGCTTGTGCCGTATCTTTTTCAATACCTTCAATCTTAACCAAATTTTCTACAGAACTATCTTTTATATCATCAATGGTTGAAAATCCCTCAGCAACCAACAATTGTCCAAGTGTCTCATCTAATTCCAGATTTTTAACAAAATTCTCAGTCTTCTCTTTAAACTCAAGTTGTCTACGATCAGAGTCCTCTTGTTCAGTCATAATATTGATTTCATAATTTAGTAGCTTAGTGGCTAATCGAACATTTTGGCCTCTTCTTCCAATAGCCTTGCTTAAATTTTCATCAGTTAGTATTACATCCAATTTTTTCCTTTCAGTATCCACATTTACCCTTAATACATCTGCAGGTGAAAGTGCGTTTGACACTAAAATAGCTGGATCCTCAGACCAGTTAACAATATCAATTTTCTCACCTTGTAATTCATTCACTACAGCTTGAACTCTTGAACCTCTCATACCAACACACGCTCCAACTGGATCAAGAGAGGCATCTATTGCTTTTACACAAATTTTTGCTCTACTTCCTGGATCTCTTGAAGAAGATTTAATCTCAATAAGGCCATCATAAATTTCTGGGACTTCTTGAATAAAAAGTTTCTCCATAAATTTTGGATGGGCGCGTGACAAAAAAATCTGTTGGCCCCTTTGTTCTCTTTTCACGTCAAAACAATATGCTTTTATCCTATCTCCAGCTTTTATATTTTCTCTTGGTATTAACTCGTTTTTTTGGATAATCGCCTCAGTTCTACCTAGGTCTACTATTACATTTCCAAATTCTAATCTTTTGACTATACCACTTAAAATAGTGTCTTTCTTGTCAATAAAATCGTTAAATTGTTTGTCTCTCTCAGCCTCTCTTACATTAGAATTTATTACTTGTTTAGCAATTTGAGCTGCTATTCTTCCAAAATCAAAAGAGGGCAAAGGTTGTAAAATCTCATCCCCAATTGACTTATCTTTGTTGTTATTGTCAATAATTATTGCGTCTTCCAGCTTAATTTCTGTATTTGAGTTTTCTGGTTTTTCAGAAACAGTCAGTCTTCTAAAAAGTTCAATATCACCATTATCTCTATTAATTGAAACTTTGATTTCATTATCCTGACCAAATTTTGATTTAGCTGCCTTTGCAATACCAGTTTCCATTGATGAAATAATTAGTTCTTTGTCAATGGATTTTTCGAGAGCCACAGCCTCAGCAATTCTTAATAGTTCCAGTTTATCTGCTCTTTTATTTAACATTTTTTTGTTTACTCCAAAAAAAAATGGGCTAATGCCCATTTTATAAAGTTCAATAATGTATTTGAAATATAATAAAATTTTTTTTTAATTCAATAGAAACTATTTGGAAAAAATGCTTGTTTTGTCGGTTTTTTCCCATGAAAATGAGCCATCATTTTCAGGCATTCTACCAAAATGACCATAAGCGGCAGTCTTTTCATATATAGGCTTGTTCAGTTTCAACATTTCTCTGATTCCTCTTGGACTTAAATCAAAATTATCTTCTATTTTTTTTACAACAAATTTATTTTTATCCAGATCATCATCAAATAGTTCTACATAAATAGATAAAGGTTTTGACACTCCAATTGCATAAGCTAATTGAATTAAACATTTTTCTGCAATATTTGAGCCAACAATATTTTTTGCAATGTACCTTGCAGCGTAAGCTGCTGATCTATCAACTTTTGTAGGATCTTTACCAGAAAAAGCACCTCCACCGTGTGGTGCAGCTCCACCATATGTATCAACTATAATTTTTCTTCCAGTTAAACCACAATCGCCATCTGGGCCACCAATAACAAAATTACCTGTGGGATTTACATAAAACTCATCTTCATTAAAATCTTTTAGAAAATTTTGAGGTATAGATTTTAATAAATAAGGTCTTAACAAATCTCTTACTTGTGATTGATTTATATCTGCCGAATGTTGAGAAGAAATAACAACTGATTTTACCTTCGATGGTTTTCCTTCAACATATTCAAACGTTACTTGACTTTTAGAGTCTGGTTCAATGTTTTTTAGTTTTCCTGATTTTCTATCCTCAGACATTAATCTCAAAATTTTATGAGAATAATGAATAGGTGCTGGCATTAATACATCAGTTTCATTGCAGGCATAGCCAAACATAATACCCTGGTCTCCAGCTCCCTCATCTTTATTACCTGAGGAGTCAACCCCCATGGCAATATCGACAGATTGAGAATGTAAATGACTTTCAATTTTAGTTGCTTGTTTCCAGCTAAAACCCTCTTGATCGTAACCAATATCTTTAATACAGCCTCTAACTTTCTCAATTAATTCATCTTTTTTAATTTCTGGACCTCTTACCTCACCAGCTAAAACAACTTTATTAGTTGTGGTTAATGTTTCACAAGCTACTCTGGAATATGGGTCCCGAGAAATAAAAGTATCAACTACCATATCCGAAATCCTATCAGAAACTTTATCTGGGTGTCCTTCAGAAACTGACTCGCTAGTGAAAAGATAATTTTTTAAATTACTCATCTTTATTTCTATTAAATGAAAATATCAAAGAAATATACACTAAAATTATTAATACAAAAATTTTATTTCCATATTTTGAAAATATTGTTGGTTCTATTTTTTTTTTTTCAACTAAATCAACATAACCAGATTGATTTAAATCAACTTGCTCTTCGACAACTCCTAAAGGATTAACAATCGCGGTTATTCCATTATTTGCAGATCTTAAAACGTATTTGCCACTTTCGATAGCTCTATAAATACTGTGCACGAAATGTTGGTAAGGGCCTATAGACTGACCAAACCAACCATCTTCGGAAATATTTACAATAAAATCAAAATCTCTGTTATTAAAAATATTTCCGCTATAAATTATTTCATAACAAATAAGTGGTAATAGTCTTATTGAAAAATCAATTTTATTCAATTCAATGATATTTCTTTTTTCTCCCTTTGAATAAGATTGATAATTGTTAGTTATTGTCTTTAACCCAATAAGACTCAACATTTTTTCAAAGGGTAAAAATTCACCAAAAGGAACTAGATTAACCTTGTTGTATGAATTTAATATTTCAAGGTTGTGATCATAAATTGTAAATGAATTAAAATATTTAACGTTTTCATCCTCTTTCTTTATTTCATTAATCCCAAGTGATAATAAATGATTTTCATTGAATTTACTCTCAAATAACGATTTATATTCCTTAAGTTGATCTTTTGAAATATCTGGTAAAATACCTTCGGGCCAAATAAAAATTGTTTTTTCATTATTTTGAGGTGAACTTATTTTAATTAGATCATTAATTACTGAAATAGGATTGTTATCGTTATAAAATCTTTCTATACTAACATTCGAGCTTATTAATCTTAGTTTGTAATTTAGCTTATTAGCCTCAACATTATCGAATTTTTCTAATCTTTGAGATCCAAAAAAATAAAAAGATAAAGTAATTATGAAAAATAAAATACAAACAATAATTTCTTTTTTACTATCTCTTAAAATTAAAAATGAAGTACTAGTAAAAAGAGAAATGCAGAAAAGATTAAAGCTGTATGTACCAATAATTGAGGTAATACTTAAAATTTCAATTTGATTAGAAAAACTATAAGCAATTAAATTCCATGGAAACCCAGTTAGAATTGTTCCTCTTATAAATTCAATCGTTCCAAATATGAGAGAAAAAAGGAAAAAAGAGCTTAAATTTTTCATTGGCTTTAGGATCAAAAATAAAAATGAAGCTAATCCATAAAATAAAGCTAAAAAAGCCGGAACCAAAATTATGGTCAGAGGTATTAAAAACTTGAAACTTTCGTCAAAAGTTAATGATATTGAAATCCAATAAAGATTACTTATAAAATATCCAAGTCCAAATAACCATCCATAGAGAAAGAATAACTTTTTGCTTTTACTGGTTTCAAAAATTCTAATTAAAAAAATATAAAAAAAACTAAAAGTTAAAAAATTAATTAGAATAAAATTAAATGGGGGTAAACTTAATGACGAAAGAGAGCCCAGTAAAACTAAAATAATTGCTTCAATATAAATTTTTTTTTTCAAATTAATTTATCTTAGATTTTACATGTTTATATATAAAATTCTCTTCTCTTAACATTTTAAAATAATCTTTATCTTTTATATGATTAAAACCTAAAAGATGAAGAAAGCCGTGAATAAAAATTTTAATAACTTTTTGTTTAAAGGAACTTAAATCTTGGGATTTGGGCTTATTTAAATAATCATAACTAATTATGATATCTCCTAAGTACATATTTTTTGAAAATTTAATCTTTCTATTCAGCGGAAAAGATAAAATATCGGTAGATTTATTTTTATTTCTAAAATTTTTATTTAACTTTTTAATATTTTTATTATTAGAAAGTAATAAGCTCAATGATACTTTTTTGTTAGAAAATTTATATTTCTTAGGAAAAGCCCTACATATTTTTTTAAAAAAAATATCTGTATTTTTAAGTCTTTTTGACCACGCCTTCTCTTCAGAGAAGACACTAACTTTAATCATTATTTGAGTATGCTTTTACTATTTTTGATACAAGTGGATGTCTAACTACATCCGAGTGATCAAAATCAACTATTGATATCTCTTTTAAATGTCCAAGTAATTCTTTTGATCTGACCATTAACTACAATTTTTGAGTTTTCACCAATACGAGTAAGAAACATTTTGATCTGAGTGTCAGTTGCATTTTGTGCTTCATCTAAAATTGCAAAGGAATTCTTAAGAGTTCGACCTCTCATAAAAGCTAATGGTGCTATTTCTATATCTCCAATTTCAATCATTCTTTGGATTTTTTCGAAGTCAAAAAGGTCGTATAAAGAGTCATATAACGGTCTTAGATAAGGGTCTACTTTCTCTTTCATGTCGCCAGGCAAGAATCCTAAACGCTCTCCAGCTTCAACAGCAGGTCTTGATAAAATTATTCTTTCAATCTTTTTCTCTAATAACATTGTCAAACCGACTGCAACGGCTAAAAACGTCTTACCGGTTCCTGCTGGTCCAGCAGAAATTACAATATCACTTTGTCTTAAAGCTCTGACATAATTCTTTTGTTTTTCAGATCTAGGAATTATAGATTTTTTAGGAGTTTTAATTATATCAGTTACATTATTGTTTTTTATTTTTTCATTAATCATAAATTTGTCTACCGAAGAAAGTATATCTTTATTTTCGATATTTCCATTATTAATAAATTGGTTAACTAAAAATTGAATTGCATTCTTTACTTTTTCGTTTGTTTCTGGATCTGATTTTATAAGAATAGAATTTCCCCTTGAATATAAACTGCACTTGGTAATTTTTTCAAGTTCCTGTAAATTTTTATTAAATTCACCAACAACACCCATTAACAAATCGTTATCATGAAATATTACACTTAAAGAATTATTGTCCGAGTAAACAAACTTTATTGCCTGATCAATATTTTTTTTTGTTATTCCGTTCAAATTTATGCAACTTTCTGATTAGAATTATCTATAATTTCTCCAAATAAAGTACTTCTATTACTTTTGCTAATTTTTACTTGCACAATTTTTCCAATATCGCTTTTCTTACCATCAAAAATAACTGATGTCATGTGTTTAGATCTTCCAAATGTTTTAGTATTATCTTCTGTAAAATTTTCAACTAACACATCCACAGTACTGTTTTCTAAGGACTTGTTCTTTTGGATCTGATTTTCAAACAACTCATTCTGAATTATTTCTAATCTTTCAAACGAAGTTTTTTTATCAATTAAATTTAAATTTTCAGAGACGGTTCCAGGTCTAGGGCTAAAAATATATGAATAAGAATTTATAAACTTCACTTTTTTAATTAAATTTAAAGTATCCTCAAAATCCTGATTTTCTTCCCCAGGGTAAGCTATTATAAAATCACTTGAAAATTCTATTTTTGAATTAATTTCTTTAAGTTGATTAAATGTTTCGAGGTAATTCTCAACAGAATGATTTCTATTCATTAATTTTAATATTTTATTTGACCCACTTTGCACTGGTAAATGTACAAGTGGCATAAGTTTATTAGTACATTTATAAACTTCAATCAGGTCATTAGTCATATCCTTTGGATGAGATGTTGTGTCCATTACTTTCATAAGCGTTAACATTTTGACCTAACAAAGTTATTTCTCTTACACCATTGTCCACCAAATATTTTGCTTCATCCAAAATTTGACCTGGCGGTCTTGAATACTCTGGTCCTCTAGTGTAAGGAACTACACAAAAATGACAAAACTTATCACAGCCTTCTTGAATTGTTAAAAAAGATGAAACTTTTTCTACTTTAGTTTTAATTTTACTCAAATATTCAAATTTTGTAACCGCATCAAACTCTGTTTCCTCAAGTTTTCTTTTTTTTTCAAGGCAATTTAAAATTGTATCATTAATTTTATGGTAAGCTTGAGGACCTATTACCAAATCAATGAAAGGCTCTCTTTTTAGCATTTCTTGATTTTCTGCTTGAGCAACACAGCCTGCAATAATAACTAACGGTTTTTTTTTAAATTTAAAAATTTTTTTTACTCTACCTATTTCAGAGTAGACTTTTTCTTTAGCTTTATCCCTTATATGACATGTGTTTAACAAATAACAATTAGCATCCTCGTATTTTTCTGTTTTCTCATAACCAATTTTTTTAACAGTATCTAATATTTTGTTAGAATCATACTCATTCATTTGACATCCAAAAGTTTTAATGAAAATTTTTTGACTCATTTATTGAGGCTTTTTTTTAACCCCATATAATTCCAATTTATGATCTACTAATTTATAACCGTATTTTTCAGCAACTTTTTTTTGAAGCTTCTCTATCTCATCATCAACAAATTCTATGATCTCACCTGTTTTGATATCTATCAAATGATCATGATGGCTCTCGATCATTGCTTCATATCTTGCCTTTCCACCTTTAAAATCATGTTTTGTTAAGATCCCAGCCTCTTCGAATAGTTTTACTGTTCTATAAACTGTAGCTATACTTATTTTTGGATCAACTTTCGAAACACGACTATAAAGTTCATCTACATCAGGATGATCTGACTCGCCATACTCTGACTTTGACTCCGAAATTATTTTTGCAATAATTTTTCTTTGTTCTGTAAGTTTAACACCTTTAGCTAAACACTTTTGCTCAATTGTATCTACTGCGTCTGTCATACCTAATTCTAACTTATATAATAAGGTTTAATCAAATTTTTTTTGAGGTTAAATTTACTGCAAAGACGGGGTATATTTTCGTACTTTACATTCGTTTCATTCTCAAAGTCCTTTAAACTAAAACAATAATAATCAATTTTTTTAATCATATGAATCGCTTTAATTGTTGATAAAGAATTTCTAATACCCGCAAAACTACCAGGACCTCTATTTATATAAATTGATCCAATATCACTAATATCTAAATTATTATTTTTTAAAAAATCAATGAGTAAAACAAACAGTTTTTCATAATTATTTTTGCTATTTTCATGAGTAGCACTATAAGTATTATTATTAATGATCATAAAAAAAATATTATCCTTTGCAGCATCTATAATTAATTTATTCATTTTTTTTATTATATTGACTTTTAACTCAAACGCACAAGAAAATAATGTTAAATATTTTTCTAATGATGAGGGTGTACTGTCTATTATGTACCATCGATTTAATGAATTTAAATATCCATCAACGAATATATCAATGGATATTTTCAAGAAACATGTTGAACTTATTTTAGATGCTAACTTGACCTTTTATCATCCAAAAGATTTTGAAAATGAGTTTGATATTCCAAAAAAAGAAAAAAAGATTCTTCTTACTGTTGATGATGCATTTCAGTCCTTTTACGATAATGCCTGGCCTTACCTGAAAAAAAATGAAATACCATTTGTATTATTTGTCTCCACTGAACCTGTTGGTAACAAAGGATACATGAACTGGGAACAAATTAGAGAAATTGAACGAAGTGAATTCGGGGTTATTGGGCATCACTCACACTCCCATGATTATTTGATTGATAAATCAAAGGAAGTTTTTTTAAATGACATAAAAACATCAAATTTAATTTTTAAAGAAAAATTAGGATACGTGCCAACTTTATTTTCTTACCCATTTGGAGAATATTCAGGATTTATGAGAGATTATATATCTCGAAATTTCAAAATTGCATTCGGACAACATTCTGGAATTATTGATGTAAATAAAAATAGATTTGAACTTCCAAGATTTCCAATTAATGAAAAATATGGAGAAATTAAAAGATTTAGATCAATAATTAACTATTATCCACTTGAATATAAAAACTTAGAACCTGAAGAAAAAAAATTATCAAAAGAAAATAATCCACCAAAATTTAAAGTAAAATTTTTTGATAATCAAAAAAATATTGAAAATATAAACTGCTATTCTAATGAGGGAGACAAATGGATGAAATCAAATATTAAACTTGTTGAAAAAGAACTTACAATAGAATTTAGAGAACCATTTTTACCAAGAAGAGGTCGAATAAATTGTTCTGTGAATGACAATGGTAAATGGAGATGGTTTGGAACGCAATTTATTATTAGATAATAATTTTTAGATCAAACTCTCTAACTCAATACTTGAGGGTAATAGTTTTGCATCATCAAAATCTTTTAAATTATTTTGTTGAATAATCTTTTGTAAAACTTTCACGTACTCATTTCCTGTCTCAGCATATTTATTTAAATACGCTGATAAGATTATGCTGTCTAATGGTTCACCAAGATCTCTTAATTTTGCTCTAGCTAATCTAAATTCTTCGTAACTTGAATGTGTATTTATATTTCTTTGGTAAGCTCTTACAGAAGCCTGCAAAACATTAAATTTCATAACTTTATGACCTTCATTTTTTTCAGCATCTTTTGGTTTTAAACCTTCTCCTGACCAAGTCCATTGTCCAAATAAAGCATTTCCTTGTTGGGCAAATCTCGAAGTCCCCCATCCTGTTTCTTTAGCAGCTTGTGCAAGTGCAAGTGAAACTGGAACTACATCCATTCTTCTTTTTAAAATTGATAAATCTTTCGAAGGAACACCATATTGTTTATATTTTTTTTCTAACCATTGTTTCTCTGATTTAGTGTTGTTGCTCTTATTGATTATGCTGAATAATCTTTTTCTATCTAATTTAATATTTTTATTTTCCTCCAAAATTAATGGCAGTACTATTTGTATAAAGAATTCTTTTCTCTTTTTTACACTCTCTATCATTTTTATTTCTGCTGGAAGTAAAGTCAAAGCTATAGGCTTTACTAATTTTTTTTTTCTAACGTCATCAAGCTTATAATCTGTATCTTCAAAAAGCTGTTTAATAGTTGAAGCATCTAATCTTACTGTATCCGTTTCTTGATCATTTAAACTATAAATATCAATTAATAGATCATCCTCATTAAGTGTTTGGGAATTTATTGAATTTGAAGATTTTTTATTAAGAGTATATGCAAGTTCTGAAAGGTTTGATCTTATTTCTTTTAAAGATTTTTCTCATTTATTAAACAGCCTCGACTTTTTTTACCTCTGGTAAGTAATGACATAAAAGATTTTGAACACCTTGTTTCAAAGTCATTGTAGAACTAGGACAGCCGGAACAGCTCCCTTGTAATTGAACTTTAACTACTCCATCTTTATATTCTTTAAATTTAATATCACCTCCGTCTCTAGCTATTGCTGGACGAATTTTATCCTCAAGTAATTGCACTATTCGTTTCTCAATTTCATCAAAGCTTTCATTTTGTTCAGTTAAATCTTTATTAATGACAAATTCTTTTCCTGATGCATAAAATTCATTAATATGAGAAATCACTATATGTTTGATGTCATCCCAAGAATTTTTATCATATTTATTGACCGAAATGAAATCTTTACCTAAAAAAATTCCCTCAACACCATTTACTGAAAGGATATTTCTAACAAGCTCATTTTTTACATTGTCATTTTTAGTTACTTCAAATGATCCTGCACTAGAAACAACCTTGCCTGGTATGAATTTTAACGAATTAGGATTTGGTGTTATCTCAGTTTGAACGAACATGAATTATATATAAGCAATATTTTTAAAAATGGTACCGCTTTATGAAAATATATTTAAAAACCCACTATTTCGTGAATTTTTTTTATTTTTTTTGAGGCAATTTCATTAGCTTTCTCATATCCATCTTTAAGTATTTTTTCTAAAAAAACTTTATCATCTAATAGCTCTTTAATTTTTAATGAAATTGGATTGATTTCATTAACAACTACATCTGATAATTTTTCTTTAAATTCTGAAAAATTTTTTCCAGCAAATTCATTAATCGATTCTTGGAGTGTATTATTCATCAAACTTGAATAAATGCCGATTAAATTTTTAGCCTCAGGTCTTTTTTCTAACTCCTCAATTTTGCTAGGTAAAGGCAAAGTATCAGTTTTTGCTTTTTTAATCTTATTTATTATCTGATCTTTATCATCAGTTAAATTAATTCTACTTAAGTCTGATACCTCTGATTTACTCATCTTTTTAAGACCATCCTTTAAACTCATAATTCTAGAAAATTCTTTTTTGATTAAAGGTTCGGGGGTTATAAAAAAATTTTCGATTTTATAATCATTGTTAAATTTTTGAGCTATATCACGACATAATTCTAAATGTTGTTTTTGGTCATCTCCAACTGGTACATGGGTTGAGTCATATAATAAAATGTCGGCTGCCATTAAAACAGGATAAGAATAAAGACCGATACTTGCTTTCTCTTTATCTTTCCCGGCTTTTTCCTTAAATTGGGTCATCCTATTTAACCATCCCATTCTCGCAACACAGCTTAAAATCCACGCTGCTTCTGAGTGAGCACTAACTTTAGACTGATTAAAAATTATACTTTTTTTAGGATCTATTCCACTTGCAACAAATGTTGCGACTGTCTCATGTATATTTGATTTTAGATTTTTTGGATTTTGACTTACAGTTATTGCATGAAGATCAACCACACAAAAAATACATTCATTTTGAGTATCATTATTTAAATTAACAAAATTTTTTATCGCCCCTAAATAATTTCCTAAGTGAAGATTTCCAGTAGGTTGAACACCAGAGAAAATTTTTTTTTTCATATTTTAATACTTTAATTTAATATCTTGATAATTAAAAGCTTTGATAAAATATGATAATATAAAATAAAAAATTATTGAGAATAAAACACATAATAATAAATAAGCAGACTTAAAGAAATAAGTATAACTTAATTGATTTTCAAATAACAGAATCAGGTATTGAAAAAAAATACCCGTCATGATTGATGCAAAAATTATCTTAAAAAACTGTTTAAAAAAAGTTTCATTAAATTTAAATAAGTTATCATTTTTTAAATAGATAAATAATATTAAGGAATTAAACCATGAAGATATTGTCGTTGCTATAGGAATGATTATAAAACCAATATCTTTAAAAAAGTAAACACTTATCAAAATATTTAGCAAAACAGAAACTAAGGAAATATAAAATGGGGTTTTAGTATTATGATTTGCAAAAAAAAATGTCGAAAAGACTTTTATTAAAGCAAATGCTGGAAGTCCTAAGCCAAAATAATAAAGAGCATTCGAGGAGTTAAAAACTGAGTTTTCTGTAAAAGAACCATATCCAAATAGAGCTGAAATAATTTGTTCAGATCCTATAACTAACGCTACTGAGGCAGGTATACTTAAAAACATACTTAGCTCTAATGCTTTATTTTGAATTAATGATATTTTCTTCTTTTTTTTTTGGTGAACATGCTTTGAGAGTTGAGGCAGGACAACAACACCAATAGCTATGCCAGCTATTGCTAAATTAATTTGGTATATTCTATCAGCATAATACAGGTATGATACAGCACTTGCCTGGAACGAAGCTATAATTGTTCCAACCAAAATATTTATTTGGGTAACTCCTGAGGAAAAAATACTTGGTAATAATTTTTTAAAAAAAAATTTTACCTTATTAGTGATTTTAAATCTAAAATCAAAATCTAGCTCATAATATTTTTTTACAAATTTATATAAAAAAATTAATTGTATTAATCCTGCGATAGATACCCCATAGGAAAGATAATAAATTAATTCATCACCTAAATATCTTCCAAAAAATAAAATGGTAATTAAAACTATATTTAAAATAATAGGTGCTGCTGAAGCAGCAGCAAATTTATTATGTGAGTTTAAAATTGCACCAAAAAAGGAAGATAGACTTACAAACATTAAAAAGGGGAAAGTAATTCTTGTCAAAGTAGTTGCTAATTCAAATTTTTTAGTATTTTCAATAAAACCTGGTGCTATCAGTCCCACAAAAATTGGCATAAAAATTTCAATTATGAGAACTAAAAAAAATAAAGCTAAGAATAATAAATGAAAAACATCATTAGCAAATTTATTTGATCTAGATTTATTTTTAACTAATTCAGAAGTGTAGCTTGGTACAAAAGCTGAGTTAAAAGTTCCCTCAGCAAAAAGTCTTCTAAAAGTGTTAGGTATTCTAAATGCTACAAAAAAAGCATCAGCCAAAAAACTTGTTCCAAGAAAAATTGCTATCAAAACATCTCTCAAATATCCAAGTAATCTGCTAATAATAGTATAGAAACCAAAAGTCCCTGTTGACTTAACTAAATTCATAAATCATATTAGTCTTAAATTTACCTCATTTGTACACCTAATTAAGTCTCGCATTAGCTTATTCGCCAGGTGTGGCAGCACCAGTAAAAGCTATAAGTGAAAATCCAGAAACTGCATTTGACTATACAAGTAAGGGAAATCTTGTAGCAGTAATTAGTAACGGCTCTGCTATTTTAGGTATGGGTAACTTGGGAGCTTTAGCCTCAAAACCTGTTATGGAAGGAAAAGCAGTATTGTTTAAAAGATTTGCTGATATTGACTCGATTGATCTTGAAATTGACTCACAAGATCACAATGAAATAATTAATAGTGTTAAAAATTTTGCTCCAAGTTTTGGAGGTATTAATCTGGAGGATATTGCTGCTCCAGATTGTTTTATTATCGAGGAAAAACTAAAAGAAATTTTAGATATTCCTGTGTTTCATGATGATCAACATGGTACAGCAATCATAACTACAGCTGCATTAATCAACGCACTGGATATTACCAAAAAAAAAATTAATGAAGTAAAAATTGTTGTCAACGGCGCAGGTGCATCAGCAATGGCTTGTGCTAATTTATTTAAGAAAAGTGGTGTTCCACAAAAAAATATTACAATGGTTGACAGAACAGGAGTGATCTATAGTGGGAGAGAAAATTTAAACCAGTGGAAATCAGCTCATGCTATTGAAACTAAACATCGAACTTTATCAGATGCGATCAGTAATGCAGACGTATTTTTAGGTTTGTCAGCAAAAGGAGCTTTAACAAAAGATATGGTAAAAAAAATGGCCAAGAATCCCATAATATTTGCATGCGCAAATCCTGATCCAGAAATTAAACCTGAGGAAGTTGCTGAAGTAAGAAGTGATGCAATTATGGCCACTGGAAGATCAGACTATCCAAACCAGGTAAATAATCTAATTGGTTTTCCATATATATTTAGAGGCGCATTAGATGTAAGATCTAAAACCATAAATGAGGAAATGAAAAT
>LULK01000993.1_pt1 | contig 17219 bp, 19 predicted proteins | sample 728181 | NCBI WGS metagenome assembly LULK01 (sample SAMN03860291, study PRJNA289734) | marine metagenome | biome: seawater column; feature: ocean; material: water; isolation source: Red Sea water column Station 169 - depth 10m | place: Saudi Arabia: Red Sea | collected 2011-10-15 | depth 10 m | reverse complement strand
ATTGATACCCAAATATCACTTATCAATTTTGGATTTGCGCCAAGTTTTTTTGCCTGACTTGAAACTTTTTTTTTAATCTCATTTATTCTTTTTGTATCTATGATCTCTGATTTTCTAGTTTTAAGACTAAGTGCTTTATTTACCAATTGGGATCTTTTAACCATCAATGGTAAAATCTGAGAGTCAATTTTATCGATCCTTTTTCTCACCTCTTTCATCTTTGAAGAATTATTTTTTTTTCTTATCATTTTTTTTTGAACGGTCTTAAAATATACATTGAAGGGAAAACCCAGATAATACCTAATATAAAGTAAACAATAAATTCTATTAGCCAATGATTAAAGTTGATTTTAATTAAAAAAGCCATAACTACTATACAATATAAAAACATCATAAGTATAAAGATAATAATACTAAGTAGTTTTTTTGTTTTTTGCATATTAAATATTTAATAATTTAAATTATGAAAATCAATATATTTTCAATTTGGCTCTTGTCTCTTATAGTTTCTATTTGCGCGATTATACTTATTGGTGGGTATACAAGAATATCTGATTCAGGCCTATCGATAACAGAGTGGCTACCAATTACAGGCGTCATGTATCCATTAAACAATTACCAATGGCAATTAGAATTCAGCAAATATCAACAAATTGATGAATTCATGCTTGTGAATAGCACTATGACACTTAATGAATTCAAAGTAATATATTTTTGGGAATGGTTTCATAGATTTTTTGCAAGGTTGATAGGTGCTCTGTATTTAATACCTCTAATTTATTTGTTAATTAAAAAGAAAATTCACAGAAGCTATCAATTAAGAATATTTTCAATCGGATTTCTCTTGGGTGTGCAAGCCGTCATTGGTTGGTATATGGTAAAAAGTGGATTAGTTGGGAGAATTGATGTTAGTCAATATCGTTTAGCAATGCATCTTACTATGGCTTTTGTTATTTTAGGTATTACTTTTCAAACGCTCTTAGATTCTAATATGAAATATATCAGTAACAAAAAGTTTTATTATAAACCAGGAAATGCATTTTTATTTTTATTATTATTTTTATTTATTTTCTTACAAATTGCCTATGGTGCTTTTGTTTCAGGTACTCACTCAGGGTTATTATTTAATACTTGGCCAATGTATGATGGTAATATTTTTCCTTTAATTGAAAACAATCTTTTGAGTGGTTTTGTTAATTTTTTTGAGACGAGAGAATATATAATCTTTGTTCATCGAACATCAGCATTATTAATTCTCTTATTAGTTATATATATAAATTATATTTTATATAAAAAAAATGGAGCCATTAGTAAAAGTTATTTATTACTGGCATTCAATTTTACTTTTATATTGCAAATTCTGCTTGGAGTTATGATGACTTTTCAAAATATTCCATGGCATTTAGCACTAGCTCATCAGGGGAATTCAATTATTTTATTTTTGATTTCACTATCAATGTGGATGTTAAGTAAAAAGTCTCTTCAAAAAAATTTTAATGAAGAGACTTTAAGTTAGATTATGCCGCGTCTAAAGCATTCTTTAGGTCTTCGATGATATCATCGATATGTTCTATTCCAATCGAAAGTCTCACATAACTAGGATTTACTCCAGCTGCTTCCATATCATCATCTGATAGCTGAGAGTGGGTTGTTGATGCTGGGTGAATAGCTAAGCTTCGAGCATCACCAATATTTGCAACATGATAGAACATATTTAAATTATTTATGAACTTTTCACCACTCGCTTTACCGCCTTTAAGTTCAATACCACAGAGTGCCCCATGACCTCCCTTAAGGTATTTGTTTGCTCTTTCACCAGCTTCACCTTCATCAAGACCAGCATAAATTACTCGTGAAACTTTATTATGTTTAGATAGATACTCAGCCACCTTTGCAGCATTAGAGCAATGCTTTTCCATTCTCAAAGATACTGTTTCTAAACCTTGAATTATTTGAAATGCACTTTGTGGTGGTAGAGCTGGACCTAAGTCTCTCAACCCTACAAACCTAGCTCTTACGATGTAAGCGATCGGACCAACTGCTTTTGCAAATTCTGTCCATATCATACCATGATAACTTGGATCAGGGTTATTTAACATAGGTTGTCTTTTGGGGTCTTTAGCCCAATCAAATTTCCCACTATCAACAATTATTCCTCCAATAGTAGTGCCATGACCGCCTATGAATTTAGTAAGTGAATGTACAACGATAGTTGCACCATGCTCAATTGGCTTACATATTACTGGCGCTGCAGTATTATCTACAATTAGAGGTATATTGTATTCGTCTCCTATATCTGCAACTTCTCTGATTGGAAAAACTTTTAGTTTTGGATTAGGTAAGGTTTCAGCGTAATACGCACGTGTATTATCATCTGTCATTTTTCGAAAGCTTTCAGGATCTGTAGGGTCAGCAAACCTAACTTCAATTCCTAAATCTTTCATTGTGTTAGCAAATAAATTCCATGTTCCACCATATAAATCTGTTGAACTAACAATATTATCTCCAGCTTTGACTAAATTTTGAATGCTTAACATAGATGCTGATTGACCAGAACTAACACATAATGCTCCTACACCACCTTCCATTGCTGCAACTCTTTTTTCAAGAACATCAACTGTAGGGTTCATTATTCTTGTATAAATATTACCAAAATCTTTAGCTCCAAATAAGTTAGCTGCATGTTCAGTGTTATGAAACTGATATGAAGTTGTTTGATAAATTGGAACAGCTACTGAAGTTGTAGAAGGGTCACTTCTGTAATCACCTCCATGTAATGCAATTGTTTCAGGGTTTACAGAATCTGCTGGATTAAATTTATTTTTTGCCATTTTTTTACCTCTATTTATATTTTCTTCGAGTTTCACAGCAAACAAAAAAACCGCATCATAATACTATGTGCGGCTGATGGCTTAGCTGTATAAGTCCGCAAGCTGTATTAAACTCGACAATATATTGAATAACACTCTAAGACTTATGTAAAGCGTAATAATTTAAAAAGTATCATAATACCATTAATTAAATATATGAATTTATTATATAAATATATGTTGTTGACATATTTTAATGTATTCTCTAATAAACAACAGCATGACTACATCTAAGATACTGAAGCAAACAGCGTCTCTAAGAAAAGAGGACATTAAGAAAGATTGGCTCTTGATAGATGCAAAAGACATAGTCTTGGGCAGACTGGCTACAAATGTCTCAAATATTTTAAGAGGAAAGCATAAGCCCACGTATACGCCACATGTGGATTGTGGTGACAACGTTGTTATAATCAATGCTGAAAAAATTAAGCTTACGGGCAAAAAACTCGATGACAAAACTTATTATAGACACACTGGATATCCTGGAGGTATTAAGAGCATCAATGCTAGAAAGATATTAGAGGGAAAATTTCCAGACCGGCTTGTCAGATTAGCTGTTAAAAGAATGATCCCTAAAGGGCCTCTAGGAAGAAAGCAGCTATCTAATATGAAAGTATATGTAGGAGATAAGCATCCACACGAGGCTCAAAATCCTAAAACATATAACATACAGGATGTAGTTAAATGAACGAAACTATGAATAACAATACTGAAGAAAATTTAGCTAAACCTGTATTAGATAATTTAGGCAGATCTTATGCAACAGGCAAAAGAAAGAATGCTGTAGCAAGAGTATGGATAAAAGATGGATCTGGAAAAATTGTAATAAACGGTAAGGATGTAGATAAATACTTTTTAAGACCTGTTTTAAACATGTTAGTTAATCAGCCGCTTGAACTTACGAACAAAAAAATGAATGTTGACACAACAGTTACAGTTAGCGGCGGTGGAATGTCTGGTCAGGCTGGTGCTGTCAGACATGGAATTTCAAAAGCTCTAACTTTGCTAGATCCAAACTTAAGACCAATCCTTAAAACTGAAGGTTTACTTACTAGAGACTCTCGAATTGTTGAAAGAAAAAAATATGGTAGACGTAAAGCGCGTAGACGTTTCCAATTCTCAAAAAGATAATTTTTTTCAAACTTCTATTTTAAAATTAAAAATTAATTATGAAAAACGTAGCTATATTAGGTGCTAGTGGTTTTGTAGGACAAGAAATAATCAAAATTTGCCTCAACCACCCCCATGTTAAGATTGTTGCTTTATCTGCAAACAAGTCTGCAGGTGAGACAGTTCAAATCCATGACTCTGTTGGTATACAAACACCACTCAAATACAAAAGCTATGAAGACATAAATTTTAGTAGCATTGATTATGTATTTAATTGCTTGCCAAATGAAAATCTTCACAAAAGAAGCGATCTATTGAAATCAGATGTCAGTATAATTGACCTTTCAGTTGATTTTAGACTTGATGATAAAAATGATTATGAGAACTGGTATGGCTTTCAACACGGCAACTTTGAGGTAAACGATGAATTCCAATATGGGTTAACAGAGTTTAATAGAAATAAGATAAAAAAATGTAAGCATATTGCAAACCCTGGCTGCTATGCAACTAGCATCTTAATCCCACTAATTGAATTGATAAAACAAAATGCAATTAAAACCGACGATATCGTTATTGACTCAAAATCAGGTTACTCAGGTGCAGGTAAAACAAAGGGAAAAAAAGAGTTAATTAAGGAAGTAAATGAAAATATCAGAACCTATGGTATTGGTGATCACAAACACATAGCTGAAATAAACCAAGAACTAAGTAAAATCAAAAATATTCAAACTGAAGTTTTCTTTGCGGCTAATATATTACCTGTTGAAAGAGGTATTTTGAGTAACATATATATTGACACAAATGAGGTATCTCAAAATGATATTTACGATATATTACAAAAAAGATTTAATGATGAGCATTTTATACAATTGCTACCAATGAATGAAATTCCTTCCTCTAGGGAAGTAGTTGGTACCAATAACTTAGTCATAGGATTAAAAAAGGGATATAAAGAAAATAAATTATGTATTGTTAGTGTTTTAGACAATTTGGTAAAAGGTGCTGCTGGACAAGCAGTTCAAAATTTTAATCTTATGAATGATTATGATGAGAGGTTAGGACTAGAATGAGAAAGAAAATAATAATTATTTTTAATTTATTTTTATATTTATTTACTTTCAATGCCTGCTCATCAGCAAAAAATTTTTCTTTTTATGAGTTTTTTATCAATCCAAACGCTGCAGAATTAATTTTAGATGATCAAGAAAATGCTCAGAAACCAGATTTAGAGAGCGTACCAGAAAAGGTTGAAATCGATGAGTAAAACTTATGGTGTCGGAATCGCAGGACTTGGAACAGTTGGATCGGGATTTCTCAAACAATTAAAAAATTTTAAAGCACCCTCTCAAAAAACTGCAAATATCAATGTAATTAAAATTGCTGTTAAGAACTTAAGAAAAAAAAGAAGTTTATCAGTTAAGTCTCTACCGTTAACAACTGATACAATGTCATTAGCAACAAATGACAATGTAGATATTTTAATTGAGCTCATTGGTGGCTCAAAGGGAATAGCATATAAAGTTGTTAAAAAAGCACTCCAAAATAAAAAACATGTAATTACCGCTAATAAAGCTTTGCTTGCAGTACATGGAAATGAGTTATCTAAAATTGCTGAACAAAATAATGTTTGTCTCAATTATGAAGCAGCTATTGCTGGCGGTATACCAATTGTAAAAGCTGTAAGAGAAAATTTGCGACTTAATAAAATAAACAAAATTTATGGTATTTTGAATGGTACTTGTAACTACATTTTAACAAAGATGGAAAATAATGCGGGAGATTTTAAAAATGTATTAAATGATGCTCAAAAAAAAGGTTTTGCTGAGTTAGATCCAACATTTGATATTCAGGGTATTGATGCAGCTCATAAGATCACATTGTTATCAAGTATTGCTTTTGACATTCCTGTAAATTTTAAAGCTACTTTTATAGAAGGTATTACTAAGATTGATAAATATGATTTTGTTTTTGCAAAAGAATTAGGATACTCAATAAAATTGTTATCAGTTGCTTCTAAAAAATTAAGTAAGATCGAACAAAGAGTTCATCCTTGTTTTGTTAAACTAAAATCAGATATTGCAAAAGTGAGTAACGAGATTAATGCTGTTGTTGTAAATGACTCAGTAATTGGAAAAAATATTTTTGAAGGCCCTGGTGCTGGAGCTGGACCAACGGGAGCCTCTGTTATGTCAGACCTTATGGACATTATAAGAGGTACTTATAATTATCCATTGGGCGTATCAATGAAAAAGAAAAAGAAGTTAAAAATCCAGAAAATTGATGATTTGTCATTTCCATATTATTTGAGAATTACAGCCAAAGATAAAGCCGGGGTAATGGCAAAAATTTCAAAAGCTCTATCAAAAAGAAAAATTTCGATTGAAAGTATAATTCAAAAGCCATCGAAAAGGTCAAATTTTGCTGAAATTATTTTGATAACTCACACAGTTAAAGAATCTTCGCTTTTATCATCTATTAAGCAGATAAAAAGATTACCAGAAGTAAGCTCATCTGTTAAATTTATCAGAATTGAAGATTCGTTATGACCGTAATATCAACTCAATATGCATCAGGAATTGTAGCTGCAACTGAAAAGGCTGCAATTGCATCGTCTAAATTAATAGGTCTTGGTGACGAAAAAGCAGCAGATCAAGTTGCTGTAGACGCAATGAGAACAGCTTTAAACGCAATTGATTTTGATGGCAGAATTGTTATTGGTGAAGGTGAGAGAGATGAAGCGCCAATGCTTTATATTGGCGAGGAAGTAGGAACTGGCAAAAATCACGAAGTTGATATTGCGTTAGATCCTCTAGAAGGAACCACTATAACAGCTAAGGGCATGCCAAATTCATTATCTGTAGTAGCTGCAGCTCAAAAAGGAGGGTTGCTCTATGCGCCAGACACTTACATGAATAAGATTGCAGTTGGTAGTAGTCTTCCTAACGATGTAATAGATCTTGATGCAGCTGTCGAAGATAACATAAAAAGTATCGCGGAAGCTAAAAAAGTTAAAATTAGTGAAGTTACTGCCTGTGTATTAGAAAGACCCAGACACGATGATATAATTGAGTCTTTAAGAACAATTGGCTCAAAAATTGTTCTTATTCCTGACGGCGATGTAGCGGGAGTAATTATGACAACACAAGAACATAATCCAGTTGATATTTACCTTGGCATCGGCGGAGCTCCTGAAGGAGTTTTAGCTGCTGCAGCACTGCAATGCATTGGCGGTCAAATGCAAACTAGACTTGTAATCAATAATGACGATGAAAAAAACAGAGCTGAAAAGATTGGTATTAAAGACCTAGAAAAAAAATATAATCTTAATGAACTTGCACACGGCGATATTATCTTTTCTGCTACAGGTGTAACAGAAGGTACTATGGTTAGAGGAGTAAGATCTGACAGCAGTCACTACATAACCCATTCACTAGTTCTAAGAACTGGCGAAGCCTCATCTCAGTATATTAAGCCCCTCATTAAAAGAAAGTTTACCTGATCCATACGTTTTAGCAGACATGGAAAAAGCCTGCGAGAGACTTTATCAGGCAATAATTAATAAAGAACGAATTGCAGTATTTGGTGACTATGATGTTGATGGCTCAACCTCGACTTCGACTTTAATTAATTATTTTAAACAAATTTCAGTGAATCTAAAATTTCATATACCCGATAGATTTAGTGAAGGATATGGACCCAGTATAGATACTTTTTCAAATTTTAAAAAAAGAGATGTAAAAATTATTTTTACCGTCGATTGCGGAACAATGGCCTTTTCTGAGATTGAATATGCGAGAGAGCAAGGTATGGATGTAATTGTCTTAGATCATCACATTCCAGAAATAAAACTACCAAAAGCAACAGCAATTATAAATCCAAACAGAATGGACGATAATTCAGGATTAAACTATCTTTCTGCAGTTGGTGTAACTTATATGTTCATTATCGGGCTTAACCGGAAATTAAGACGTGAAGATTGGTTTAAAAAAAATGACTTAAAAGAACCAGATGCTGTTCCACTAAAAGGATTAAATCGAATTCTAGTTTCAAAGGGAATCGACGTAATACAAAAACGATTAAATCCAGGTTTAAATTCATTGATTGAAAAATCAAAAATAAAATCAAAAGTAAGTGTTCATGATCTTGGTTTCAAGATTGGTCCAAGAATTAACGCTGGCGGAAGATTAGGTTTTTCAAACTTTGGCACAGACTTATTAACTGAAAGTGAAAAAAGTAAAATCGATAGTATCTCAAACGATTTAGATAAATTTAATTCTGAGAGACGTACTATAGAAAGTTATGTTTTAGATCAAGCTATTGCCCAAGTTGATGATAAAAAACTAAAAAATAAACTACTGATCGTATCTGGTGAAGGATGGCATGAGGGGGTAATTGGTATTATTGCAAGTCGACTTAAAGATAAATTTAATAAGCCTAGCATTGTTTTCTCGATAAATAATGGCGAAGCTAAAGGTTCTGGACGCTCAATAAAAGGTATTGATCTTGGTCAGTTAGTTATTTCTGCTGTTCAAAGTAATTTGCTTAAAAAAGGCGGAGGACACTCAATGGCAGCTGGATTAACAATAGAATCTGAAAAGATAGAAGAATTAGAAAATAAAATTTTATTTGCTGATGACATTTTAAGTACATCAGCAATCAATTTAGATGTTCATAGGGAAATTGAAAAAATTGGTCCTTTTGGATCAGAGAATCCTGAACCATCTTTTATTTTTAAAAATGTGATACTCGCGACCGTTGATCAAATAGGTGAGGAGCATTTTAAATGCCTTATTAAATCTGATGGAGGAAAATTTATTGAAGCGATGGCTTTTAGAAGTGCAAAAACACAGCTTGGAGAAGAATTAATAAAAAATAAAGGTTCATCAGTTTGCTTATTCGGCAAAATAAAGATCAATGAGTGGGGGGGTAAAAAAATTCCTCAAATACATATTATTGATATTTCCGCATCACAAAATAGTTAATCAATTATTGATTTAGACCGATTATTAGATATATAAATAAGATATAAGGTCCCTTCGTCTAGCGGTTAGGATATCTGGTTTTCATCCAGAAGATCACGGGTTCGAATCCCGTAGGGACCGCCATTTTTATGGCCTTATCTGTGACAAAATGTCAGTAAAACATCCGTTTTATAGTATTTAATTTCTATAAATAAATATTATCTATTTAGTATGACCGAAATGTTTAAGCACTATAAACCGGTAAACAATAGTGACCGCATAGCTCTATTATTTACAAAAGCCCTCCGTCTTTTCGCTGATCTTTTCTTTAAAAAACGTTACGGGCACAGAGCGGTTATATTAGAGACTGTAGCAGCTGTCCCTGGAATGGTCGCCGGCATGCTTAATCACTTAAAAAGCCTTAGAAATATGGAGCAAGATAGAGGCTGGATCAAAACACTTTTAGATGAAGCTGAGAACGAAAGAATGCATTTAATGACTTTTATTAATATTGCAAAGCCATCAGTTTTTGAGAGATTTTTAGTGATAATAGTGCAAGGAATATTTTTTAATCTTTATTTTGTAATGTATTTAGTTTCACCTCGTACCTGCCATAGGATTGTGGGATATTTTGAGGAGCAAGCAATTATAAGTTACACAGAATATTTAGATGAAATTGAAAATGGAAATATAGAAAACGTTAAAGCACCTCAGATAGCAATTGATTATTGGGGTTTATCACAGTTTGCAAAATTAAAAGATGTTATCATTGCTGTTAGAAACGATGAGATGGGTCACCGTGATGTTAACCATGAATTTGTAACACTTATTGATCAAAAAGACCATAAAGAGACTTATACAGATTCAAGGGAAATACTCTCAAAAGATAATACTAAATAAGTTTATAATGTTGGAATTTGGAATTTTTCTACATTCTTTAATTATTGGATTTATGATTTTTTTTATGTCTGTTGTAACCCCATCTGTATTTTCAATTTTAAATGAAGATGAGGCAGGTAAGTTATTACGAGTTATTTTCCCCAGAATGTTCATTTATGGGTTAATCATTACTATTTTATCGTGTGCTGTTTTTTTTGTTATTAGTATAATTGATTTTCTAATTATATCGTTGGTTTCCGCTGCTTTCTTTTTAATCAATCTCATTTATCTAACTCCTAGAATCAATATTTATAGAGATAAATTTAAAGGTGGTATCGTTGAGGCTGAAAAAAAATTTAAAATGCTTCATTTTTTCTCAGTAGTTTTATTTATTTCACAGCTTTTTGGATCTATCTTTATTGTATTTGTATATTTTTATTAGGAGGACAATATGAAAATTTTAAAAACATTTGAAGATGCAAAGCTAATTATAGTTGATCTTGAGGTCAATCTAGGTAATCAGAAAAGAAGTGCTCCAACCTTGTGTGCGCAGTATGATGGAAAAATTATTCCCCTAAGTACAGCTCATGATGGAAGACCTATACTTATGAATATAGATAATGCGATTGAGTAAATAAATTTGCTTAGCTTGTATGCTCTCTGATAAAAATTTCTGCCTTCTGTAGTATTCTTTTCTTTCGATCCTGTTTCATTTTATCAAATACATTTACCATCATATTTAGTCTTGGGTTGCTACTGAAGAATTTTCTATTTTTATTTATAAATCTCCAATATAAACCATCGACAGTCTCACACCACTCTCCTTTTTTGAAGTCCATCATTTTCAAATAATAGCTTGAACCACAAATATATGGTTTGGTTGCGAAGATGCCTCCATCACTAAATAGTCCCATCCCATAGACATTTGGCACCATCACCCATTCAGAAGAGTCAGCAAACATTTCCATAAACCATTTATATACATATTTTGGGTGTATTTCACACAAGTTCATTAAACTAGACAGTATCATTAGCCGTTCAATATGATGCGTCCAACCAAAATTAAGAGCATTTTTAATTGAATGATCTAAAGGGGGTATACCTGTTTCAGCAGTATACCAATCATTTTTGAGTTTTCTTTTATGATTAAAAAAATTAGATGATTCCATTTTAGGCGAGTAGTTATGATAAATACCTCTCATAAATTCTCGCCATCCAATAACTTGTCTAATGTATCCCTCAAGTGAATTTATACTTATCTTTCCTTTATATTTTTTTAATCTATTAATTATTTCTTGGGGTGTAATCAATCCTATATTAATAAGTGGGCTTAATGCGCTATGAAACAGGATATTATCTCTTTGACTTACTGCGTCTTCGTAGTCTCCAAATAAATTCAGTTTATTTTTAATGAAATCGTCCAGCCAATCTGAAGCATCTTTATGTGTTGTTGGTAGCCAAAAGTTATTTGTACTACCAGGGTGTTTTTTAAATTTTTCTTCTATGAAGTTTTTTAAATGTTTTGTGTGTTTGGTTTCACTTGATTTAGGTTGTTTTGGAAGTTTTAGGTCTTGTGGGAGTTTTTTTCTATTATCTTTATCAAAGCTCCATTTGCCGCCGACAGGTTTTCCGTTTTTAATTAGTAAGTCAAATTTTAATCTACTTTCTTTATAATAAGTTGCCATGAAAGGCTTTTTTTGTTTTGACAGATATTTTTTAAAATCATCACGTGAATTAAGAAACATAGGTGTTTGTATTACATTATGCTCAAGATTTTTTTGAATAATAAATTTTTTAATACGTTTTTCGAATGGCGTGTCTTCAATTTCAAAGTGGCTTACTTTATTTATTTTATGTTTTTTTATAGATTTTTCTAATTTATCTTCATACTTTTTTTCAAAATTGTTTTGACAGTCATAATAGTCAACTGAAAAACCTTTCTTTATTAATAAATCTCGGTAACTTCTCATAGAGGAGAGAAACTGTAAAATTTTTAGCTTATGATGCTTTTCATATGAACACAGACCAAGATCCTCACACATGAATATCTTATTATTTTTATATTTACTTAGATGTTTTGGATCAAAAAGCTGATTTCCTAGAATAATAAAAAGATCGCTCATAAGTAATTATAAGAATTAAAGCTGAAGAGCTTTTTCTATTTCACTTATAAATTTTTTAGAGGACGGACGAGTTAATGCCGTATAGCCTGCAATTGCATTACCATCTTTGCCTATTATAATTTTATGAAAATTCCACCTAGGAACTCCTCCGATAAAACCTAATTCTTTTTTGGACCATTTGAAAAATGGATGAGCATCTTTACCTTTGACAACATTTTTTTCTGTAAGTGGAAACGTTATACTAAAAGTACTTTCACAAAATTCTTTTACTTCACTATTTGTACCTGACTCTTGATTTCCAAAATCATTTGATGGGACACCCAATACAACCAGACCTTGATCTTTATAGTCATCATAAAGTTTTTGTAGCCCATCGTATTGATAAGTAAAACCGCATAAACTTGCAGTGTTTACAACGACAAGCGTTTTACCCTTGTAGTCTGACAGGTTAATCACATCTTCTTCATTAATATCTTTAAAAGAATAACTATATGCATTTTCTGACATTGAGGATCCTGTGTTTAAGAGAAATATAAGGCAAATAGTTAAAAAAACTCTCATTCTGAATTAAAAATTTATCAATATATGCACATAGACACTTGCAAAGTATCCAATTGCAATAATTGGTGTCCATTTTAAATGACCAAAGAAAGTATACATACCTCTTGACTGACCCATTAAAGCAACGCCTGCTGCAGATCCAATAGACAACATACTTCCGCCCACACCAGCAGTTAAAGTAACAAGCAGCCATTGTGAGTCTGGCATCGCAGGTTCCATTGTTAATACTGCAAACATCACTGGAATATTATCTACAATAGCTGAGAGTATGCCAACTAAGACATTGGCAGTAGTTGCACCCAAGTCTGTGTACATAAATTCTGATACGTATTCTAGATAGCCTATGAAGCCCAGGCCTCCAACAGACAGAATTACACCAAAGAAAAATAATAATGTATCCCACTCAACACGAGCAACATTCTCGAAGAAGTCATATTTTTGCTCCTCAATGTCTTTAACACTAATTTTAATATAAAAACTGTAGAGCTGTAAGTATGCCAGACCAGTCATCATTCCAAACACTGGAGGAAGATGTAAAAAATTATGAAAACTTACAGCAGTCACAATTGTTAAAAGACCAAGTAGAATAATTGTCTTTCCGCCATATTTGATTGTTACGCTTGTCTCTGCAACATCGGGCTTATGATCTGAAACAAAAAAGTGCATTATGCTTGCAGGAATAATATAATTTACAACAGATGGAATAACCAAAGCAAAGAATTGTAAAAAGTCTAACTGACCAGCTTGCCATACCATTAAAGTTGTAATATCGCCAAAAGGACTAAATGCACCACCTGCATTTGCAGCGACAACAATATTCACACAGGCTAATCCAACAAACTTAGGACTTGATGAACCTACAGCTACTACAACCGCACATAACACTAAAGCAGTTGTTAGATTATCAGCTAATGGAGACAAGAAAAATGCTAATACGCCTGTAATCCAGAATAATTGTCTGTAACTAAATTGATTTTTAATCAACCACGACTTAAGAGAATTAAACACATTGCGTTCTTCAAGAGCATTTATATATGTCATTGCAACTAAGAGGAAAAAAGCAAGTTCTGTATATTCTAGAAAGCTGTGTCTAATTTCATGTTCAACCATTTCGTAATGAGGAGTGTTGGAATATGCAATTGCAATCATTCCCCATATTAAGCCAGCCGCAAGTACAACCGGTTTTGATTTTCTTAAATGAGTGAATTCTTCTGCCATCACAAATGCATAAGCGATGACAAAGACAACTAAAGCTGAGAAACCAGCCCAGTGATAGGTTAAATCTAATGAGTGTTCCATAACTTACCTTTCATAAATACGTATGAAGCTCCAAAGTAACAGATGCAAAACATTAGCAATATTAGAGAAACTGAATATGCTTCATCCATCCTATAACTTCCCATAAGTCTATATATTGTTTGAGTTAGAGTTGACAAGCTATTCGTACCAAAAAAGGAAATGATAACGAGATCACTTGCAGATAGTATTGAAGATACTGAGAAAGCGGTAATTATTGGTACTTTTAGTCTAGGAAAATCAATAATTAGAAATCTCTGTAATCCATACATGTTGATACTTTTTGAGATGTCTTCATTCTCATGCGTAACTTTAAAGTAAGACGGTGCTAGAAAGTTATATGTAAATGGCAGTGAAAAAATTGCGTTTAGAACGATTACAATAAGAATATTCGGTATATCAAACAAGCTGATTTTAAATAATAAAATATAATATCCAACAGCCATTACAACTGGCGAAAATATAATAAGTGAATAAATCAATATTTCTGTAAAATATTTTTTGCGATAGATCAAATTAAGGTAGTTGAGAGCTACAAAAACTGAAATAGTTCCTGAAAAAAAACAAATCACAAATGTGTTATTTATTGCATGCCACAAATATGATGATGAAAATATATTTATTAGTTCTTTATTGAATCCATTTAAGATTATGAAGCATATTGGAGAAAAAATGAAAATAGAAATCAGTATTATGAATATAATTTCAAAATAGAAAGAAAATCCTCTTTTTTTATTTTCATAAAAATTTCTTTGTTCATCAATTATAAAATTTGAACTTTTAAAATTTTTAAAGAAAGCAGCGTATATGAAAAGACATATTGATAATTGTATAAGCAATAAATTTAGGGCTGCATCAAAATCATTATTAAAAATTACAGAATAATAAATCGCTACTTCTAAAGTTGAATATTTTGGGCTTCCACCCAGAATTAAAACTGGGGTAAAGCTTACAAAGCATATAAAAAAGACAATAACAAAGAGACTGGGTATATTTTTTTTTATAATAGGCCATTCAATAGCAAAGAAAATTCCTAACTTGTCCAAAGACATTTGTTTTGCAAGCATATATTCATTTGAACTGATATCATTTAGACTTTGAAATATAATTCTTGTTATTAATGGAGTGTTTAAAATTGTATGACCAAGTAATATGCCAATTATTCCATAAATAGAAAAATATTGTCCGTAAAATGTTAGGATTCCAAATACTGACAGTATTGTTGGCAATACAAATAAAATTGACAAAAAATTTACGATAAGTTTTATGGTTTTATGATGCCTGTGCCTTATTAATAAAAGTGCAAATACGGAACCTATTACTATAGAAAAAAAGGCAGAGGCAAATGATTGAAAGATTGTAAAAAAAATAATGGTAAAATAATAATTTGAGAAATTAAGTGTGAAACTAAAATTGTAATAATAAACTAAACCAAATACAGGCAACACAACTGCCGCTAAAACGAGAAAAAAAACTCCTATTGGAATTAGATCTTTTATATTAGCCTGCAATAGTCTCAAGCCAAGTTTCAATTAATGGTTCAGACTCTAGAAATACTTTATAATCAATTTCTTTTGGTTTTATTAAATTTTTCATTTTTTCTGGAACTAGTTCAGTTTTATCAACTGATGGATACATAATGTTCATTGAAGATATTATTTTTTGAATTTCATCCTCAATAATGAAATCTATAAATTTTTTTGCAAGTTTTTGATTCATTGACTCCTCTCGAACATAAACAATCTCCCTTGTGGCTAAGTGACCCTCAGTAAAATTAAGTGACTTGTATTTGTATTCATTTTCATATTCTTGGTGATAAAATGGTGAAGTGCTATAACTCAAAACAAGGTCTGCATTTCCTTCAAGAAAAATTCCATAAGCCTCAGACCATCCTGGTGAGTATGTTATTATATTCTGATCTAATTGTTTTAACTTAATAGAGAATTCATCTTTAAATATTGATTTCATCCACCTTAACAAACCAATGCCAACTGGACTTGTACGAGGATCTTGCACAACGATTTTAAGATCTTCACGATTTACCAACTCCTCAAAAGTTTTGGGTGGGTTAGTTAGTTTACTACTGTCATAAATAAACGAAAAGAAACCATGATCATACTCATGCCAATCTTCAATTGAATAATTAAATTCGTGCATTTCTACGCCAAGAATCACATCCTTACCATTCAGAAAAATTTCATTATTTAAAGTACCTGCTTGACTGGTTGAGATGAATTGAAGATCGCAATTGCAAATTTCTTCAAACTTTTCTTCTATAATAGGTCCTGGCCCCCAATCAGCTGAGAAAGAGTCGTAGGTTCCAACAACCAATTTTTCTTGGGCAAAGGAGCTGTTTAAAAAAATAAAAAAAAATAAAATAATTGATATTTTCTGCATATTTCCTCCGCTAGCATTATCTAGATCAGGTTTTGGGTCGTTCCGTTATTTGGAACCTCTCAGCAATAGCTCCCCATAATCTTCAATCAATTATATATTTATCATTCATCATTAATCAAATATATTTTTGCAATGCAAACTGACATGAAAAAAGACTCATTCCCGTGCTTAACTGCTAAACTAAACGCTAATTATGTAGGTCCCGCTCCAAAAGGATCCTGGGTATATGGTTTTGCAGAAATTACGAGAGAAACAAAATCAATTTTATTTATGAAGTGCAACTTATTCATAGATGATAAGATTATTTTTACATCAGACGGGATTTTTAAAATTTTAAGAAATCACGGAAAAAAGGATCCATCTTAACAATGTTTAATAAGAAAAATTTTAAAATTATTAAAAATAAGAATATCGAAATCAATACATATATTGATGGAAAGGGTCCATTAGTAATAATGGCTCATGGGTGGCCAGAGTCATGGTATTCTTGGAGACATCAGATTACTTCTTTAGTTAAAAACGGTTTCAAAGTAGCAGTGCCAGATATGAGAGGTTACGGAAAAACTTCAAAGCCAACTGAAATCGATGCTTACAATATTATGGAACTCACTTCAGATATTATTGCTATAGCAGATGAGATGAATGAAGATGATTTTTCTCTAATTGGACACGACTGGGGAGCGCCAGTTGCTTGGAATACGTCATTATATCATCCTGACCGAGTTAATAAAGTTTGTGGAATGAGTGTGCCATATGTAGTTTCAAAAATGCCACCGATTGAAACAATGAAATTTTTATTCAAAGACGTATTTTTTTATATGATTTATTTCCAAGAAGAGGGACGTGTCGAAAAGGAGTTAGAGCAAGATATGAGAAAATCTTTGATTGCAGTATATAGTTCTCTCACAAGCGATGGAAAAGAGTCACAAACTTTTGAACCTAAGCCGTATACAGATGAGATGACTTTCTTAGATTCACTTGGTGAACATAATAAAATTCCTGATTTTATGTCAGAAGAGGAT
>LULK01000257.1_pt1 | contig 17224 bp, 20 predicted proteins | sample 728181 | NCBI WGS metagenome assembly LULK01 (sample SAMN03860291, study PRJNA289734) | marine metagenome | biome: seawater column; feature: ocean; material: water; isolation source: Red Sea water column Station 169 - depth 10m | place: Saudi Arabia: Red Sea | collected 2011-10-15 | depth 10 m | reverse complement strand
GGGGGAGTTCATGGTAATCCCACCTGGAAGGCCTCCAAATGTATTATAACAATAATTTTTTCTAATCTACAATAAAGTTAATTATTTTTTTTCTCTAAAATTATGGGCTTTATAAACACCTAGTACGTGCATGTCTTCACAATGAAAAGCTAATTCTTCTAAAGAATTTTTAATTTTTATCTCATCTAAATGTCCGTCAATATCGCATAAAAAAAAGAACGATGAAAATGAATTTTTTTCAGGAAAACTTTGAAGCTTAGTCATATTCACTCCATTAATAGCAAATCCTGATAGGGCCGAATATAGAGCGGCAGGTTTATCCCTTAATTTAAACAAAAATGACGTAATATATTTATTTTTATCAATTTCAGGCTGCAAGATATCTTTTCCCATTATTAAGAATCTTGTATAGTTGTCATTATCGTCTTGAATATTCTCTTTCAGAACTTCAAGATTATATATTTCAGCACTTAGTTTTGATGCTATCGCAGCTTTGCTTTTATCTTTTGCCTCTGAAATATATTTTGCAGATCCTGCAGTATCTGCTCTTACGTTGCCAGATAGATTATTTATTTTTAAAAATTCAGAAGCTTGACTCAATGCTTGAGCATGTGAGTAAACATTTTTAATATCGCTTAATTTAGAGCCTTTAATACCTATTAGATTATGATTAATGGGAAAAAAGACTTCTTCATAAATATTTAATCTGTATTTAAATATTAAATATTCTACTCCGATGTTTCCTGTTGTTTTGTTTGACTCTGGTATAATTGCCCTAATATTGTTATCCTCACTTGCTAGTTCAAAACATTCATCGAAAGTTTTACATGGAATGGTCTCTATATTTGGATGCAAATGTTTAGCACAACTTTCACTATAACTTCCTGCAATGCCCTGATAAACTATTTTCATTATATTATTTTTTAAATGATTTTATGTAGTCTTCTAGATCTTTTTTTGTGTCAATACCACTAGAAAAATAGTTTGCCAATATTACATTAATTTTCATATTATTATCGATTGCTCTAAGTTGTTCTAGTCTTTCTTTGATTTCATTTTTACTTTTTTCAAAATTGACAAATTTTTTTAAAGCTGAATTCTTGTAGAGATATATTCCTAGATGCTGATAAATGTTCCTAGAGGTATTTTCTTTAATTACTCTATAAAAATTTATAGCTTCCGTAGCTGAGTTATCGGATATCTCATTTTTTGTAATAACTTTTACAATGTTTTCATTGTCATAATCTTCTTTTTTCTCGATGTTGTATGCTAATGTCGAAATATTTAAGTTTTTTTCCTTTGATAATTTATTTAAATTTTTAATATCTAAAGGATTAATCATTGGTTCATCACCTTGGATATTCATAACAAAATCTGTATCTTTTAATTCTAATTTCTGAGAAGCCTCATATACTCTATCTGTCCCATTTGTGTGATTTATGTCTGTCATTATAAATTTACCCCCATTTTTTCTTACTTCTGAGGCGATTTGCTCATCACATGTTGCTACATAAACTTCTCCAATTTGGCTCTGTATAGCTTTTTCATATACGTGCATAATTAGAGTTTTATTTTTGATTTTTATTAACGGCTTTTGAGGAAGTCTTGTTGCAGCTAATCTTGATGGAATTATTATAATTGTATTACTCATATAACCATATTTTATGCGTCTTTGAGACGCAAATTTATAAATTAAATTTCTTATAAATTTTGTTTAACATGATATATGACCATATTAAAAAGAAATAATGGACTCATTTGAAATAAACAAAATTATTGCAGCTGTTCTTCTTATAGCGCTACTTGTAATTGGAATCGGGAAAATTTCAGATATCGCTTTCCATGTAGATAAACCAGAGAAATCAGCTTACAAAGTAGATATCCAGGAAAGCGGCCAAATTATAAGTTCAAAAACAGAAAAAATTGAAGAAAAAGTTGATATCTCTGCATTGCTTGCATTAGGAAATATTTCTCATGGAGAGAAGGTTTTCAAAAAATGTTCTGCTTGCCATTTAGTAAATAAAGGTGGGGAGAATAAAATCGGACCTGCTTTGTATGGTGTAATAGGAAGAAAAGTTGCATCAAAACAAGATTATAAATATTCAAAAGCAATGGCAGCTTATGACAAAAATTGGACATTTGAAGAGATGAATGGATATTTAAAAAAGCCTCAAAGTTATATTAAGGGTACTAAGATGGCATTTGCTGGATTAAGAAAAGAAAAAGACAGGGCATCAGTTATTTTGTATCTCAACCAAAATTCAGATAATCCACTACCTCTACCTTAGTTTTCCGAAACAGTACAATAGAATACTTTTTTGGACGTGAACTCTATTCAATGCCTGTTGCCATACGTGAGAATTTTTTCCAAGAAATACATCATCCTCAACTTCATCTCCCCTCGGCAAGCAATGCAAAAAAATACAATTTTTTTTTGTATAATTAAATATCTCTTTTTTAATTTTAAATTTTTTAAACTTTTGTTTTTTCCTTTTTTTGTTTACTTTGTCATTTAGAGATATCACTTTATCAGAAAAAATTACGTCAGCATTTAAAGCTGCTTTTTTTGGATCGTGATAAATAAAGATTTTTTTCTTATTTTTTCTCACCCAATCTTTAACCTTTTTGTCTGGTGCAAATTTTTTTGGACATCCAATACTTAATCTAAAAGAAAACTTAACAGATGCTGCAATTAAACTATCCAAAACATTATTAGAATCTCCAATCCAGCAAATTTTTAATTTTGATATTGGTTTTTTTTTTATTTCCTCGACAGTAAAAATGTCTGATAACACTTGAGTTGGATGTGATGATGGACTCAAACCATTTATTATTGGTATTGTTAAATGCTTTTGAAAATCTTCAATTTTTTTATCATCGTCGGTTCTCAGCATAAAACCATCCCCATATGTAGATAGAATTTTAGCTGTGTCAGCAATTGTCTCGCCACCCTGTCCAAGATGAAGCTCGTTGGATCTAAGTGTCAATGTTCCACCTCCAAGTTGTTTAATGGCTAAATAAAAACTTATTCTTGTCCTTGAACTAGCTTTTTCAAACATTTGTATTAACACTTTACCTTTAAGAGGTGATCCCTTGTCTGGCTCCAAAGTATTTAATTTTTTTCTTTTTTTTTTTCTTTTTTTTGCGTCAACAATTATTTTTCTAAGATCTTTACTAGGAATATCTTTTAAATTTATAAAGTGTTTCATTTTATTTCATTACAAACTTTGTTAATAATTTTTAATGCTATATCAATTTCTTTTTTTTTTACATTTAATGGGGGTAAAATTCTTATAACATTTTCAGCTGCTCTGATGGTTAATAATTTATTTTCCATTAATTTTTTTATAAACTCAGTTTGGTCATTAAAAAGTTGTAAACCAATTAAAAGTCCTACCCCTCTGACTTCCTTAATTATCTTGGGAAATTTAATTTTTATTTCATTAAGTCCATGAATGAAATATTTCGACATTTTATTTACATTAACTAATAATTTCTTATTTATTTGATCTAAAACAGCGTTACCGACTGCCATTGCAAGTGGGTTTCCACCAAATGTTGAGCCATGCGTACCTGGTATCATAGCTTTTGCAACTTTCTTTGTCATCAGGACTGCCCCAATAGGAAAACCACCTCCAATTCCTTTTGCTATTGGAACTATATCTGGTTTTACATTCGCATACTCAAAAGCAAAAAATTTTCCAGATCTTCCGATGCCACATTGAACTTCATCGAGAATTAAAAGTATTCTTCTTTGATCACATATTTTTCTAATTGCTTTTATACAATAATTTGGAATTACTTTAATTCCTCCTTCGCCCATAACTGTTTCAATCATAATAGCGGCTGTATTTTTATTAATCAATTTTTTAAGTTTTTTATGATCACCAAATTCAAAATGATCAAAACCTGGAACTTTTGGTCCAAATCCTTCTGTCATTTTTTTTGAACCGCTAGCATGTATTGCTGCAATTGTTCTTCCATGGAATGAATTTTTGATACAGATAATTCTATTTTTATTTTTTTTGCCTCTTGAGTAAAAATATCTTCTGGCAACTTTAATTGCTGCTTCTGTAGCTTCGGCTCCACTATTTTGGAAGATAACAGAGTCCGCAAAAGTTTTTTCAGCTAATCTCTTTGCCAATCTTTCTCCCTCAGGTATTTTAAAAGCATTAGATACATGCCATAGTTTCTTTGATTGTTTGTTTACCGCGTTTACAAGCTTTTGATTAGCGTGGCCGAGAGAATTAACTGCTATGCCCTGAACAAAGTCCAAATATTTTTTGCCATTTGCAGTTATTAGAAAACTGCCTTTTCCCTTAACAAATGACAAATTTTTTCTTTTATAATTTGGGGCTAATGCATTCATATTTACTTATATTTTTTTTTACTTTAATTGACAGTTTAATTTGCAACCTCTAGTTATAATTTAATTTTTTTGTTGAAAAATATTAAAAAAAACTTGTTTTAATTACAATTATGCCACATCATGTTATCTTAAAAAAGATACATACTAAATATTGTGTATATTATGAGTTGGACAGAAGAAAAAGTAAATAAATTAAAGGAGTTGTGGGGTAAAGGTCAAACAGCAAGTGAAATTGCTAAAATTTTAGGTGGAGTTTCGCGAAACGCTGTTATTGGAAAAGCTTTTAGATTAAATCTATCATCAAAAATTAAAACAAGATCTTCAATACAAGCTCAAAAAAAAGAAAAGCAAATTAATGAAGGTAAATTAAAATTTAAAGGAAGAAGAAGTAAATTTCGGTCTTTGATATTAGATAAAAATTTTGAACCAGCAAAAAATTTAACATTAGAGCAATTAAATGAGGATACGTGTAAATATATGGAGGGTCACCCTGATGAAAAAGATGCCACTTTTTGTGGTAGGAAAAATGTTGAAAAATTTTCTTATTGTCCCTTACATTTAATGATTGTATTTCAGCCTAAAGGTAAAAAGGATGAAGTTATAGATAAAGAAGAAGAGGTTCCTAAATTTATTGAAAAAAAAATTAAATCCGCTAGCTGATAAGTTTTTTTTTCGCTCTTTCATATTCATCTGCGCTCAAAATGCCTTGCTCTTTAAGTTTATTTAGCTTTATAAGTTCATCTGAAATACTTATATCTTTTATTTTTAAATTTTTATCATTTTCAGAAATACTTTTTTCTCCATTTATATCTAATTCTTCGTTGTTACTATTTTCTTTTATATTTCTCCTGGCTTCAATACCCATACTTATAGGTTTTGCAGAAATATAAATAACTGCAACTAATAAAATAATGCACAATCCAATTACGAAATAATATAGCATTTAAAAATTAAGTATCATTTTGCTTTGCAAATTGACCTCCCGTTCTCCAATTATAGCTGTACTTGTCAACTTCTGATTTAAACATTTTATTAGCGTTATAACCCAAATCATAATTAGTTTTGTATAAACCAGATTTTACATTGTCATATTTTAATAATCTCAATTGATCTTCCGTTAAGAGAGGTTTTGGTAGAATTTGTAAAATTTTTGCTGTCATTTTTGCTATTTGAATTGGCAATGGTAATAACAATCTTTTTTTATTAATTGAATTCAAAAGTAAATTGATTATGTCTTTAAATGATAAAACTTCTGGACCAATACATTCTAATATTAATTTATTATGTTTACTTTCAATTGTTTTACATAAAATTTCTACAAGGTCAGTAACATGAATAGGGGTGAACTTTGTTTTACCATTATAATATAATGGCATAAAAGGCAATCTGCTTAATAAAGTCATAAAGTTTGTAGTAAATTTATCATCGACAGAATAAACAATTGAAGGTTTTAAAATTATAGAATTTTTAAAATTTTTAATAACCTTTTTTTCTCCGTCTAATTTACTTGTAGCGTATTTACTATCTGTAGCATTTTCAATACCTAAGGAGGATAGATGTATAAATTTTTCAATATTATATTTATTAGCTTTTTGTGATAACATATCTGGTAAGTTGGTATGTATAATTTTAAATTGATCTTTATTTTTTTCATAAAGAATTCCAATTAGATTAATGCATATAGAGCAATTTTTTATCAAATCATCTATTCTGTCTGAATTAAAATTTTTTAATTCTACTAACTCAAGATACCCAGGATTGGCTTGAGTTTTCAAAAGATAACCATTTCTATGAATGTTTCTTGTAACTGCGGTAACTTTATAGTTAATTTTCGTCAACTTCCTTATCAAATTTCTGCCGATTTGGCCTGATGCACCGAAAAGTAGAATTTCTTTAGATTTCATATATATATTTTCTCAAATGAACATAGATATTAAATTACATAAAGTTGATTTACCAGATGATTTATCTTTTAGTGACAAAATTGCAGTTGATTGTGAGTTTATGGGTCTCAATGTAGAAAGAGATAGATTGTGCCTAGTTCAAATATCTAATGGTAAAAATGATGCTCATATTGTTCAGTTAGATAAAAATAAATATAATGCACCGAATCTAAAAAAAATTCTCAGTGATAAAAATGTAAATAAGATTTTTCATTATGCTCGAAGTGATATTTTATTTATTAAAAAATATTTAGAAATTGATGTACAAAATATTAATTGTTCAAAAATTGCTTCAAAACTTGCAAGAACTTTTTCAGATAAACATGGTTTAAAAGATCTTATAAAAGAATTTGTAGGAATAGATGTTAGTAAACAACTTCAAACATCAGACTTTGGTGGAGAGCTAACAGAAAAGCAATTAAAATATTGTGCCAATGATGTTATATATCTTCACAAAATTTTTGAAGGTTTGGAAAAAATATTAATAAGAGAAAATAGGCTTAAGTTGTATAATGAAGTTATAAATTTTATTCATGCCAGGGTGAACTTGGATATTGCTTCATTCAAAGATGATATTTGGTCTCATTAAGATGAATAAAAACAAAATTTCTAAAATTGCGAAGGAAGTCATAAATTTTGAATTAGATGCTTTAAAACATCTTAAAAAAAATATAAATAATAACTTCATAGAAATTGTAAAAATGATTCTGAGTTGCAAGGGTGGCAAAATTATAATTTCAGGAGTTGGCAAAAGTGGAATAATAGCAAAAAAGTGGGCAGCAACGTTTTCTTCAACTGGAACACCATCTTTTTTCTTAGATGCTTTGAATGCTAGTCACGGAGATCTTGGACAAGTAACATCGAATGACATTGTTATTTTGCTAAGTAATAGTGGTCAAAGTGATGAACTTAATAATATTATTCAATATGTATCAAGAAACAAAAATATAAAATTGATTGGTATTACATCAAAAAAAGAATCAGTATTATATAAAAATTCAGATTTAGTATTTTTAATGCCACAAATAAAAGAAGCAGGGCCGGAAAACATTGTTCCTACTTCCTCAACAACTGCTCAATTAGCTTTAGGAGATGCTATTGCAATAGCATGTATGGATTATAAAAAATTTAATAAGTTTGATTTTAAAAAATTTCATCCCAGTGGGTCCCTATCTATAAAGTTGAAGAGTGTAGGAGATTTAATGATTGTAGGAAATAAATTGCCATTAGTAAGTGAAAATTTAAAAATGAAAAAAGCATTAAAAGTAATAGATGATAAGAAATTAGGAGTTTTAATTGCAAGGAATAAATACGGTAATACAAGTGGAATAATTACTGATGGGGATTTAAAGAGAATAGCTCAAAAATTTCCAGATTTTGGCAATTTAAATTTAAAAAAAGTAATGAAAAAAAACCCATTAAGTGTATCTCGAGATACATTAGCAGCAACAGCTTTATCAATAATGAACTCAAAAAAAATTACATCTTTATGTGTACATAAAAAAAATAAAATAAAAAAAACTATTGGATTGATACATGTGCATGATATTCTGAAATCAAATATAAGCTGATGTCAATTAAATCCTTGCTCCAGTTTATACTTCTCTTATTAATTATTTTAATAATTGGCAGTATATATTATATGTATTTTTTCCAAAAAACTGCTGAAAATGAGCTTTTAGTCACACAAGAAATAATTGAGATTAAAAAAGATAAAATAGATGAAGTTGAAAGTGCTGATCAACAAATACTAGAAGGAATTACTGAGGAAACAGACAATCGAATTGATCAAGAAGAAAATAATGTTTTTAAAGAAAAAGAAATAATAATTAAAGATGAAAAAAAAACAATCATCGATAGTTCAAAGAAATTAAAAAATTTAACAAAAGAAATTCAATATATAACAACAAATAAAGATGGTGATATTTTCGAAATTCTTGCGGAATTTGGAAAAACAAATTTGGAAAATACAGAAATATTAGATTTAGAAGTAGTAAAAGGCAATATAACCTCAAAAATAAGATCAAAAATAGAGATTATATCTGATTTTGCACAGTATAATTATACAAATCAAAATTCAAAGTTTTATAGCAATGTCGAAATAAAATATGATAATAAAATAATTACTTGTGACAATCTAGATTTAAAAATTACAGAAAATATTGCAATAGCTTACAGCAATGTTGAAATTAAAGATAAAACTTCTATTATGAAAGCACAAGTGGTTACAATTAATATTATAACTAAGGATATTGAGATAAATTCTGAAGATAAAATAAAGATATTAACAAATTAATGGCTCTTATTAAGAAATTTAGGATCAAAAGTTACAAAGGTAACGACACAATAGTAGATTTGAAAAATATTTCAGTCTTTTATAACAAAAGACAAATACTTAATAATTTAAATTTAAAGATTAATAAGCAAGAAATTCTAGGAATGTTAGGGCCAAACGGTGTAGGTAAATCAACTATATTTAATTTAATAACAGGTTTAAAAGATCCAAATTATGGTCAAATAGTAATTGATGGAATTAATTGTACTGATTTACCAATTAATGAAAGATTTACGAAATTTAAGCTCGGTTTAGTACCCCAATATGGAGGATTAATTCATGACTTGACACTGCTAGATAATTTAAAATTAGTCTCAGAAATACATATAAAAGAAAAAGAATTAAGAAATCAGAAAATAAATAAACTAATAACTCAGTTTGAGTTTGAGGCTCTTTTGAATATAAAAGCCAAACATTTGTCAGGAGGCCAAAAAAAGAAGTTAGTAATAGCTATGGCATTAATAAATGATCCAAAAATTTTGTTATTGGATGAGCCATTTGCAGCATTAGATATTCTAACAATAAAAATGTTGCAGGAAATAATATTAAATTTACAAGCAACCAATGAAATATCTGTAGTTATATGCGATCATCAGGCAAGAGACTTATTAAATTGTGTTGATCGAGCTATCATATTATCAAATGGTAAAATAATAGCATCAGGAAGTCCAAATGAAGTTATAACTGACCAAGCTGCAAAAACACAGTATTTTGGGGATGAATTTAATATAAATTAGTTCATTAATGAATAATTATGTAAGAATAAATAAGAAAATCAATTCCTTCGACAAAATAATTGAAATTGATGGAGATAAAAGTATTTCTATAAGGTGCGTGCTACTAGCATCACAAGCAATAGGAAAATCAAGAATATATAACTTATTAAAATCGGAAGATGTAATAAGTACATTGAAATCTATCAAACAATTAGGAATAAATTACAAAAATAAAAAAAATTTTCTCGAAATTTATGGAAGTGGGTTAGATGGTTACAAAACTGAAAAAAAAGTAAAAATAGATGCAGGTAATTCAGGAACATTAGCAAGATTAATTTTAGGATTATTAGTTAATTCAAAAAATACTATTAAAATAACAGGCGATAAAAGTTTATCTATGAGAGATTTTTCTAGGATTACTGAACCATTAAAAAATTTTGGTGCAGAATTATTATCAAAAAAAAATAGTTTGCCAGTAGAAATTAGAGGATCACAATTTTTAAGACCAATAAGTTATGATGAAAAAATAGGGAGTGCACAGTGTAAAAGTGCAGTTATGTTAGCTGCATTGAAAACGCCAGGATTAACAAAAATTAAGGCTAAAAAGTCAAGGAATCATAGTGAAACACTTTTTAAAAGTTTAAATATCCCTATTAAAATAAAAAAAGGAAGATATTTTGATATTATAGAAATAAATGGACAAAAAAATTTTCAGGGATTTGATTACATCATCCCTGGAGATATAAGTTCAAGTTCTTTTTTCTTAGTTTTAACTATTTTAGCAAAGAATTCGAAGCTAATAATTAAAAATGTTAATATCAATAGTACTAGAACAGGTATCTTAAATATTTTAAATAAAATGAATGCAAATATAAAAATAAAGAATAAAAAGATATACAAAGGAGAACCAATAGGTGATCTTTTTGTAAAAAGTTCGAATAATCTTAAAGCTATAAAATGTCCTAAAAGTGTAAATAGCTCAGCAATAGACGAATTTCTAGTTATTTTTTTAATTGCAGCAAAAGCTAAGGGAGTATCATCATTTGAAGATCTTGGTGAATTAAATAAAAAGGAAAGTCCAAGATTGAATATTTCTTTAGACTTTCTTAATAAAATAGGTGTTAAATATAAACGAAAAAATGATGATATTAAAATATACGGAGATCCAAATCTAGAAATAACTAAAAGTTTTAAAATAAAGAATTATTTAAAAGACCATAGGGTTTTTATGATGTCTTGTATTGCTGCTTTAACATTGGTTAAAAATTGTAGCGTAACCATCAACGATAAAGACTCAATTAAAACTTCTTTTCCAAATTTTTTAAATATACTTAAAAAACTAGGTGCCAAGATAAATTGATAAATTTGAATAAAAATATAATTTTTAAAATAGCGGCCGATGGAGGAAGTGCATCAGGAAAAACTACTGGTAGTAAAATAATTGCTACAAAGTTTAAAATGAATTTTTTATCAAGTGGAACTTTGTATAGATATTGTGCTTTAAAAACAATTGAAAATGACAATATATGCAATATTAAATTTATAAAAAAAGTTGTTAAATCAATTACATTAAAAAAATTAATAAATAAAAAACTTTATAGTCCTGAAGTAACTAAAATATCATCAATAATTTCAAAGAAATTATATTTAAGAAATTCTCTTAAGAGTTTTCAAAAAAATTTTATAAAAAAATATAGATTAGTTATTGTCGAGGGAAGAGATATAGGCTCTGTTATAATGCCAAAAGCGGACTTAAAACTTTTTTTTACTTGCTCTATTGAACAAAAAGCAAAAAGGAGGCTAAATGAATATAAAAAAATGAATAGAAAAATAACTCTAAATCAAGTTAAAAAAGCCTTGATTCAAAGGGATAAAGAAGACACAAAAAGAAAAATAAGCCCCTTGATTATGGCTAAAAATGCTGTATTAGTCGACACCACTAAATTTACTATTAAACAAATGGAGACAAAACTTATAAATTTAGTGAAAAGTTCGATAAAAAAAAAATATGGAAGTTTATAAAGATTTAAATTCACAAAAAAATCAAGAATTCGAAAAACTATTAAACTCACAACTTTCAAAAAATAAGATCGAGGAAGGAAAAATAGTTCAGGGGAAAATAACAAAAATTACTGAAAAATTTGTATTTGTATTTATAAGTGGATTAAAAAGTGAGCCCATAATAGACGTAAATGAGTTAAAAATGATTGGCTTAAAAGATGATATTCATGTTGGGCAAGAGTTACCAGTTCTATTAGAAAAAATTGAGGATAAGAACGGAGAAGTAATAGTTTCAGCGATAAAGGCAAAAAAAATTGAGGGTTGGTATGCTTTAGAGAAATCTTATGAGAATAATCAGTCAATTATTGGAAAAATTGTATCAAAGTGTAAAGGAGGAGTAATTGTAGAACACATCGATACTGGTTCTTTAATGTTTTGTCCTGGATCTCAAATAAGCGATAAACCACTTAAAAATATAGATCACTTAATTGGTGTAGAACAAAAATTTGCGATAATTAAGTTAGATAAAATTAGAGGAAACGCGTGCGTCTCTCGTAGACAGATTGTATCATCAAACAAAAGAGAAGATAAAGCGAAGATCATAGAGAAGTTTAATGTTGGAGATATAATAAAAGATGCAGTTGTAAAAGGATACTCATCTTTTGGATGTTTTTTCGAAGTTAATAATGAAATAGATGTATTAGTCCATCTTCAAGAGATTTCATACTCAAGAGTAAACCATCCAGATGAAATATTTAATATCGGAGAAAAACATGATTTAAAAGTGATTACAATTGATAAAGAAAAGCTACAAATAGGTTGTTCAATAAAACAGCTATCTCAAGATCCATTTGAACATATCTCGAATTATGAGATTGGAAAAAAATATAAAGTAAAAGTTGATAAAATAACAGATTATGGTTGTTTCTGCTCTCTTGAACCAGGATTAAGTACTCTATTACACAGTAGTGAGATAAGTTGGACTAAAAGAAACATAGTTCCAAAGAAATTATTTAAGATTGGTGATATGATTGAGTGTGTTATTACTGAAATTGATAAAGATAAAAGAAGAATTGCAATTTCTCATAAATTAACTCTAAAAAATCCGTACGAAGTCTTATCTAAAGATTACCTGGGAAGTGAAATTAGTGGAACGGTAAGTAGTACAAATGAGTATGCATTGTACATTAAGCTAGATAAATTTGATATTGATGGTTTTCTTCATGCAAATGATTTAAGTTATACAAATAATCCTGAAGAGGAACTAAAGAAATATAGAAAAGGTGATAAATTAACCGTAAAAGTATTAGAAATAAAAAAAGATGACCAAAAAGTTCGAGTAGGTTTAAAACAATTAGGAAAAGATCCATTCGATTGGTTTAAAGAAAAAAAAGTAAACGATATAATAACTGTTCAAATAGTCTCATCAGATAATAAAGGTTTGAGTGTTAAACCAGAAAATTGTGATCTAGAATTTTTAATTAAAAAATCAAATATCGCTGTCAATGCATCTGATGCAAGGCCATCAAGATTTGTTGGTGGTGAGAGAATTGATGCTGCAATATCAGAATTAAATTTTGAAAAAAGGAAAGTTAGTTTGAGTATTAAACTTTTAGAAGAGTTGCAAAATAAAGAGGCAGTCTCTAAGTTTTCAAGTCCTTTAAGTGGAAAAAACTTACCATTTTCATCTCTATCCGAAAAGTTAAGCGACAAAAAAAATAAAGATGATGAGTAGTTAGTTGTCTACAAATAAATCAGATATTATAAACAAACTTGCTAAGAACTATCCAAATTTTATAAAAAAAGATTTAACAAAACTCATAGATATTTGTATATCTGAAATAAAAGAATCCTTAAAAAGACACGAAAGAATTGAACTAAGAGACGTTTTCTCTATGGAGCCAAGACTTCAAAATGCAAGGTTTGCAAGAAATCCACGCACTAATGAAAAGGTATTTGTCAAAGAAAAATATGCCATAATTTTCAAATCTTCAAAACTTTGGTTAGAGAAAATAAATGAAGAAAAATAAGATTTTCATAGCCTGTGATACCACGAGCATAAAAAAAGTAAAAAATATAATTAAAAATACACAAACAAATAAATTAAAGGTTGGCTATAAATTTGGTTTAGAATTTTTAAACTCTAAAAATGGAAGAATATTTATTAAAAAATTAAATAAACAAATTACATTTGGTGACTATAAATTTTCAGATATCCCAAATACATGCGTATCAGCCATTAAAGCAGTAAAAGATTTAAAATTTAATTATTTGACAATACACATTAGCTCAGGTCTAGAAGCTCTAAGAGAAGCAAAAAAAGTTGCAGGCAAAACTAAATTAGTTGGTGTAACTATATTAACTTCTTTAGATAATAAATCTTTAAAAGAAATTGGATACAATAAAGAAGTAAAAAATTTAGTGCTCCATCAAGCAAAATTAGCAAAAAAAGCAAAGCTTGACGCGATTGTATGCAGTGCCATGGAAACCAAAATTGTAAAAAAAGTATTTAAGAAAGAAATTATAACACCAGGGATAAGATTCAAATCAGACATAAATGATCAAAAAAGAGTTTCAACTCCTAAAAGTGCTTATCAAAATGGAACCGATTGGTGTGTGATAGGTAGAAATATAACAAAAGGTAATATTAATAAGAATTTAAAAAAATTAATTAATCATTTAAGTCTATGATTAAAGGAATAAAAATTTGTGGAGTCTCTGATGCTATAACTTTAAGTTATATCTTAAGTCATCCTCACCCTCCTGAATTTGTTGGCTTTATTACAAATTATAAAAAAAGTAAAAGATTTGTGGAGTATGAAAAATTAAGAGCTTTAATTAATGTCGATAAAAAAAAAGTAAATTTTACTTCTGTACTTGTCAATCCAAACGACGAAATTTTAGAAAAAATTAAAAATATTAATTTTGACTATTATCAACTTTATGACGTAAACCCTGAGAGAACCAAAGAAATTAAATCAAAGTATAAAATAAAAATAATAACAGCTTTAACCATTTCTGAAAAAAATGATGTAATTAAATATAAAGATTATTCAGATATATCAGACATAATTTTATTTGACTCAAAAGGTTATCATAAATCTAAAAGTTTTGATCACAAGCTGTTAGATAATATTCCCAATGAGTTAAATAAAATGATTGCAGGTAATATACAAATAAACGATATTCCTAGTTTTAAAAATAAAAATTTCATAATAGATCTTAGTGGGTCTTTAGAGGATGAAAATGGAAAAAAAGATATAAATAAAATTAATAAATTATTAAATTTATCTGTACAAATATGAGACTAAAAAAAAGAATTCCTTTAATCGACCAAGCAAATAAACTTGGATTTTGGGGGGGGAAGTTTGGTGGAAACTTTGTTCCGGAAACATTGAAAAAACCTATTGAAGATTTAGAAATTCTATTCAATAAACTTAAAAAAGACAAAAAATTTGTAGCTGAAAGAGATAAATATTTTAAAAATTGGGTTGGAAGCCCAACTCGATTTATTAAATTAAAGAATTTAACAAAACATGTTGGTGGAGCACAAATTTGGTCAAAAGTTGTGTCTGATGCAAATGGTGGTGCGCACAAGATATATAATGCTACTGTTCATTGCTTGCTTGCAAAACAGTCTGGTAAAAAATTCATAATTGGAGACACGGGTGCTGGTTATGCTGGTAAAATGTTAAGCATGGCAGCTAAAAAATTTGGATTAAAGTGTAAGATTTTTATGGGTGCTAAAGATATTGCAAGACAACAACCAAATGTAAAAGCTATAAAAAAAAATGGTGCAGAAGTCATTCCAGTTTATTCTGGAAGTCAAACTCTTGTTGATGCAGTTTCAGAATGTATGCGATACTGGGTTGCTAATTGTGATACAGCAGCCATGTGTGTTGGGAGCACAGTTGGACCAGCAATTTTTGTTCGTATTTGTGGGTGGAGCACTAGTCAAATTTCAAGGGAATTAAAAGCTCAATTGATAGATGAGTTTGGATCAGTACCAAAAAAATTAAAACTTTATAATTGTGTGGGTGGTGGAAGCTCAAGTTTCGGTTTTTGGAATGAATTTATGGATTATGATAAAAAAAGGTGTGAGTTTATTGGTGTAGAAGCTGGAGGTCCAGCAAAAAGTAAAAAGCATGCGGCGCCGTTAACTTATGGTTCAAAAATTGGAATTCTTCATGGGGCTGTTCAGTATGTTAATCAAAATTCTGATGGACAGATTGAAGAAACTGAGTCAATTTCTGCTGGACTTGATTATCCTGGTATTTCACCTCTTCATTGTTTTTTAAAAGATACAAAAAGAGCAAGATATACTGCAGCAAGCGATGAAGATGCTTTGAGCGCGTATAAAACTGTCACAAAATTTGAGAAATTAAGACCTTCTCTTGAACCAAGTCATGCTTTTTCTGTTGCTATAAAAGAAGCAAAAAAATTAAGCAAAGACACTATTGTTGTAGTTAATAGTTGTGGTGATGCATACAAAGATCGAGGAATTTTGGAAAAAAAACTAGGAAAGAAATATGTTAAATCCAATTAGCCAAGCCTTTAAAAAAGCAAAACAAGAAAATAGAGCAGCACTATTAACTTATACTGTTGCTGGAGACAGTTCAAAAAAACAATCATTAGAAATATTAAAATCAATTTCTACAAATGCTGATATTCTAGAAGTAGGTATACCACACAATACTCCTGTCGCAGACGGTAGCCAAATCCAGACAAGTGCTTACAGAGCAATTAAAAATGGAATTAAAATGAATGATATTTTTAAAATTATAAAAGATTTTAAGAAATTAAATAAAAATAAGCCAATAATATTGATGGGATACTTTAATATGATTTTGCAATATGGTGAAAATAATTTTTTAAATAAATGTAATTCTTCAGGAGTAAATGGTTTAATAGTTGTGGATTTACCTTGGCCAGAGAATAAGAATTTCGCAAAGAAATGTAAGAAAAAATTTATCTATTTTATTCAACTTCTATCACCAACAACAACAAAACAGAGACTTAAAAAAATTATAAAAGATTCTCACCCAATGAATTATTTTATTTCGATGTTGAGCACAACAGGTGGTAGACTAAAAGTGTCACCTAATAATATACTAAAAAATTACAACAAAATAAAAAAAATCGATCCAAAAAAAGAAATTGTTATTGGTTTTGGAATCACAGAAAAAACAATTGGTAAACTGAAATCTGCGGATGGATTAGTTGTTGGAAGTGCAATTTGTAAGGAAATTAGCAAGAGTTTAAAGCATAGACAAAATCCTGTCACAAATGTAAGTAAATTAGTAAAAAAATTAAAAAATAAAATTCTATGAACTGGATAACAAAAGCTTTAAGTTTTGGTGAAAAAATCAAGAAAGTTCTAAAAAAAAGACCATCAAAAGAAGATATAGCAAACTCAGATTGGACTAGTTGTTGCAAAGGGCCAATATTAAAAAAAGAACTTGAAGAAAATTTATGGGTTTGCAATTCGTGTGGAAAACATCATAGAATTAGTTGCCGACAAAGATTTGATATTATTTTTGGAAAAAATGCTTACGAAATAATTGATACACCGATTCCAGCGGAAGACCCCCTTCAATGGATCGATACCAAGTCATATAAAGATAGATTAAAATCTGCAAGAAAAAAAACTAATCAGAATTCAGCTGTGATGATTGCTAAAGGAAGAATAAATGGAATAGAAGTAACAGCAGGAGCTATTAATTTTGAGTTTATTGGTGGCTCTGTTGGTGCAGCAGAGGGCGAAGCAATTATTTATGGTGTTCAACACGCTATTGACAATCAAACACCATTTGTTTTCTTTCCTTGTGGTGGAGGACAAAGAATGTTTGAGTCTCCTATT
>LULK01000610.1_pt1 | contig 17239 bp, 23 predicted proteins | sample 728181 | NCBI WGS metagenome assembly LULK01 (sample SAMN03860291, study PRJNA289734) | marine metagenome | biome: seawater column; feature: ocean; material: water; isolation source: Red Sea water column Station 169 - depth 10m | place: Saudi Arabia: Red Sea | collected 2011-10-15 | depth 10 m | reverse complement strand
CCTTTATTCTATTAAACAAAGCTTTTCTCATGGTTGGTTTTGTGTAGTTACCTGCTTTGTTAACTGTGCTTTTTGTTTTTCCACCCTTATTCATTTTTTTTGTAATGTCACCACCAACAACACGCTTGCCTCTTCTTCCTGTCATAACACCCAGACTAGGAGGACCCATACTAAATGCACCAAACTTAGAAGTTTGACTTCTTTTCTTTCTCTCTAGTGTTTTTTCAAACTCTGCTGCATCTTTTTTTTGTTTTTCTAGTCTATCAAGTGTTTTTTGTAACTCCCCTTTAACTTGAGTTCCAGGTGGAGTTTTTCTCATTTTTGCAGGTTTGTTTATTTTTTTCTTAGCATCTGATTTTTTCTTACTTGTAATGGCTCTTCTTTCTGCAGGAGAAGCGCCAATCTTATCCATGTTACCACCATTTTTCATTCTACTAAGGATGCCACCACGCTTCATACCGCCAGAAGATGAACTTGAAGATGTTGAAGATGAAGAAGAAGCTGGACCATCATCTAAGTTCTTTGCTGATCTAATAATATTTAAATCTTTTCTGTCATCACCTGTAGATAAAAATCCACCTGTTTTTAGTCTCATTGGCTTCTTCATATTACACTCCTATGTGCTAATAGCTTCCATTCTTTCACAAAGTCTCTCTGCTCTCTTAGTTACTTGATCATACCACCTTGAACTGCGCATCTCAGCCGCTGCAGATTTCCAATCTCTTTTATTTACATTTTCTCTCATGCGAATAAATTTGGATAAACGAGGTCTGCCTAGATTAAACATCATATTGGCAATAATTCTTTTTGCTTCTTCAGGTAAGTCATCAAAGTTATCGTATAAAACTTTACATTCATTTATTGTTGTCTGTATGTCTTTGTCAAATAACTCATTGACTCTTTCTTCAGAAACTTCAGTGCCCACTGGTTTGTCGTACTCTTCATCCCACTCTGTCAGAAGGTGCCCAATTCCTACAGTCTTCAGATTTAAGTGGTCTAAATACACAGAGTGCACACAACCCTCATCTCTTTTTAGTTCTTCTCTTAACTTGTCAATATCCATTATCTCATAGAGCCTTTTGTTTTACCTTTAGTAGCCAAGCCATCAATAGGTTTAGATCTTTTCATCATACCACCCATCATCATTCTCTGCATTTGATTAGCACCTGTTGCTGCCACAGAGCTTTGTCCTGCTTGAGGCATTTGTGCTGATGCCATTTCCATTTGTCTTTTTTTTCTTTTATCTTTTTGTTTTCGTGCAAAAGCCATTGGTAATATTCCGCCTAGCCCTGACTCTGCAAGTTTCATTAATGGTTTTTTCCCAATAAGTTCAGGCAACAAACCACCACCAAGTACTCCACCTAAATTTTTCTTTTTTACAGGTTTTTTCTTTTTATTAAGTATTTTTCTTTTTGTACCTTTATCAGAACCCATTTTTTCACCAATGAATTTTTTTCTCATTCTTTCTCTGTTACCCTTTAGACCATACATGGTGCCACCTTTCATTTGTTGTCTCATGGAAGCTCGACTAATCAACACTTCCACCTACGTCTTGCTTGTCTTAATCTACTGTTAGGATTCTTTGCAGCCTTTGGAAACTTTTTCATTTGACCAGCAGATCTGGCGCAGAAAGACTTTCTTCTTTTAGCATCTTTGCTGCCAGGCTTTACTTTGCCAGTTACTGCGGTCTTAAGTTTACTGCCAGGGTTTTGCCTTCTATATTTAGCTACACCTTTTGCGGTCATACCAGCGCCCTGTTTAGTGGGTCTTTTATCTCCGCTTTTTATAGTGAAGCCCTTTAGGCTACCCTTTTTCTTAGTGCTAGGCATAAAAGAATGTCATCATATCGATAGTACCTATCGTATAATTGACAACAAAACCATTTTCAAACAACACACCATCCTCTGGTATTGTTCTGTCAACAGTTGTGTTATCAGTTCCAATAGTTCTTGATTTAAACAAGATTGTACCATCTTCTGGTGCGCCATTATAAAAGTTTATAACTCCAGCACTACCACCTGAAACAATAGAGAAACCTTTTAACCTAACTCTGTTACTGCCTAAAACAGCTTGAGCTGCAAGAGTTCCTGAACCAACTGATACGTTAGCCGCATACTGCGCTGAACAAGTGGCACTACTAACTGTCTTAAATAGTTTTGTGCCTGCCACAGTTTCTGCTGAACCTGTTGATGTAATAACTTCTGTCATAGAATCACCAAAAACATCGGTGCCTACTATGGTAACAGTTTTTTCATTATCACCAGTTCCCGCTGTAGTAACTGTTATATTTCTAGCTCCGCCTGATGCAAAACTTGTATTAGCTAAAGTAAAAGCTGTGTTGGGTCTAGCAGCCGCTGCGATAAAGGTGGTTGATGCAGCCACCTCATCGCTAACTGTTATAGCCTGAACATCTGATCTTCCTGCCATAATATTCTCCTATATTTTAATTAAAGTCTCTCGAAAGATGACCCAGGAGTTCTAGTGACAGTAATGTCTTTTAGAAATATTTCATCAGTCGCTGTAGCGTTTTTAAGAATAGCTAAATAAGGCACAAGAACATCACCGTCATCAAATGTAAATGCGGCTGTAGTTGCTGGTGCAGCTAGTGTACCTTCTCCTGCTACTTCATTTACAACTAACTCATATGTAACTACACCAGCAGAGGATAAATTAACCTTTAATCTTAAATTTTGGTTATCCACTGGAACTGAAGCACCACAGTCTGTTGATGTTGATGTACCAGAGTTATTCAGGTCTGTTTGAATTTCAATATTGGTATCACCCTGTGCTCCAAAAGCAACAACGTCTGTATAAACTAAATCACCTGCCGCTGCTGCTGTAATCTGAGCGTTAAATGCAGTTTGAAATTCTTCAGTTTTTCTAAAACCTATTACAAGACAATCAAAATCTGTATAGTCTGCAGCTTGGAAAGTTGCATCAATAGATCCAGAATGTGTTCCAACTGTAAAAGTATGAGGACCTGTTCCTTGTGCATTACCGCCACAAATCATTTGCAATCCGACATTATTAGTTGTTTCACCATCCATACATAAGTTCAAACCTGCATGAGTTGTCGCTGTGTCTGTTGCTGGTACTGTTCCATCTAACATTGGCGCAGTTCCACCTGCAGAAAACGCACCAACTGCAACACATGCTGCAGGATACATTTGTCCTTGAGGACCAATGAACAACATACCAAACTTGTCACCATCTGCTAAAACACCAACAGCACTATTTGCCATCATTGTTGTGATTGGTGGTGGGCATGTAATATAATTATATTGAAAAATAGTTGTTGATGCTGCCGCTGTTATTTGTCCAGTTGAGCTAACTGAATAATTTTCTGTGATAGCACCAGTTGAGGTATTTTTGGTGATTTGTTTAAAACCACCTTCAGATCTGACTGGACCTGAAAAAGTTGTATTAGCCATTTCAATCTCCTTGTCTTGGCAATTGTCGAAGTTAATTCTTCGTCAAGGTAATTTAAGTATATATTAAAAAGGGCGGTTTGTAACCGCCCTAAGTAATTTTTTTATGCTCCAGGTGAGCCGAACATTCCTAATGGGTCTGAAACACCAAATGAATATCTCTCACGGGCTTTGTATCTAACATTACCTGTGTCAAAGTCTCCATCCATTGATGTAGCCATAGGTGTTCTTACAAACATCTTCATGCCGTTAGGTACATCAGTTGTTAAGAAGAAAGCATCTGTATCTGTGAGATAGTGATTTATAGTAAATCCCTCAGGTATAGATCCGTTGTTTCTTAACGCATTGATGTCATTATCAGCAGTGCCTGTTCTTTGCTCTGTCTGCAATAACCTTGTTGCAACAAACATTAATGCTGGTGGAACGATTAATTTTCTAGGTCTAGCAGCAATCAACAAACCTCTTTCATCTACGAAAGCAGCAATGTCAATTACCATTTGCTCTAGAGAAGTTTCATTTAAGTCAGCATTAGTTGTAAGTCTATTCTTTTGGTTTCCACCTGCCACAGTTGGGTGTGCTGTGTTAAATAATGTCACGCCATCACCACTCTGAAATGTGTCAAAACCAGTGTTTAATAAACTTGCAGCTTTTGTTTGCTTTGTATAAGCCATAGCTCTTGCTAGTGCTTTTGTATAACGAGCAGACAATGAATCATAAAGATTATCTTCCATTGCCTCTTCTGTTATTGAAAAGCCCATTGCAACAGTTTCATGGTTATACCTTGCAGTAAAAGACTCTTGCGCTGAATCAAAACTTACTGCACTTCCCTCAGGTTTCACTGGGGCTGCACCAAATCCTGATAACTTGACTTCCTCTTCAAAGCTACGCTCTGAATTTTCTGTCTCATATATCTCAGCATGTTCGTCTTCATATTTTGCATACTCAAGCCCAAATAAAGCATTTAAGCCAGGTAATAACTCCTTAAGGAGTTGCGCTCTTGAAATAGCCATATTACAACCTCCTTAAGCTGCGCCACTAGTTGATGTAAGCTGATGATAATTGAATTTACAAACCAATATTGGAAAGCTGCTTCCTTTTTCATCACCTAAGTCACCGCCTAGATAGTCTATTATTTTAATACCATCACCTGCATTTGTAGATATTTCAGAAGCATCTAATGCAACACGAGAAATACCTAGTGTTGTGTTAGCGCTGTTTTGAACTACAGGTGCGTTTTTACCGTATATGTCTCTTTCATTAGAAAAAGATCCATCAGCTTGGATTGTAAATAATACGTTTGGATCATCTACAACGTAAGCCATTATGTCATCCGCTGCTGTACTTGCAGGGAAATGTTGACTAAATGTCAACTGATTTGTATTTGGATCTGTAAATCGACATCCCATGAAAATACCACATAGATCAGTTGCTGAACCATCCATAGTACCTGTCATTTTTGCAATTGTAGTTGCATTACTGGCATTAACTAATTGAACGATGTCGCCCTTGACTATCGCTGTACTTTCTCCAGATTTAATAGGGTATTGTCTAAATACCTCTAAAGAACCTGCATCGAATCTGCCGATTGGGTTTAATCCAAATGGTGCTGCTACACTACTCATTTTAAGCCTCTTCGGTTAATTATGTTACACTAACTTGTGCGAGTAACCTTTTCTGGTTTTAGAACTGGCATCCTCGGATCGGACTCTCTCATGTAATTATTATCGACTGAACTCATTTGTTGTACGTTCTTTTCACGATAATGATCTCTTCGAGCATCCATGTTTTCTTTGGAGTTCTTGCAAAGTAGCAATCCTCCAACCTCTACATTGCCACTAAACTTAGAATCAATATCAGGCATAACTTTTAATTCAGGATGGTCTTCTGCTTTTACGGCTTCCCAACCTTCACGAAATTTAGCTGAGACGTTTGTCATATCGGCTTGACCAAGTGTTGATGTGCGTATCCACCTGTATTCTACTCCATCTACTGGATCAGGATCTGGTAGAGCGTTTGGTCTTGTCCAAGTGACCTTTCTTTTTGTGCTGTCTCTTGTTTCTGCTGTGCGTGATGTTCTATCTGCCATCAGTTAGCCTCCTTCAAAAGCTGTGCTGCGTATTGTTCATTTGTTAGTCCAAGTCGTTTAGCAAGTGCGACTTGTGTTGAGGTCAGTTGCACTTTGCGTGGTTTTTTTGCAGTTCTACTAGGAGCGGCAACCACGGAACCAACAGATCGTAGAGGTGCCTCTGCCTCTTTTGTCTCTACATTCTGCTTGTCAAAATAATCAGGAAATGTTCTTTGCATCGCCTCATCTATCTTTTGATAGTATGTTTGAGCATCTGTGATAGGGTTTATTTTATCTAGAAGTAACTTTTGATGCACTCCCATTGCAAACCCTGTCATTTCCTCGTGTCCTTTTTTTTGAAACCAATCATTATTAGCTAACCACTCTTTGTCCTCACGAGTTGGTTGATGCGGTTTGGCTTCTGTATAAGCTGGTTCTGCTTTCTTTAGCGCTGGCTCTTCAGTTCTTTTTCTAGGCTTATAGTCATTTACCTTGAACTGTTCTGCTTGCGCTTTATTAAGTTTAGATTGCGCTTCTACAATCTTGTCTGGATCTCCAGCTTCATACGCTTCTTTGTATTCTTTTTTTGCAGCTTCTATAACTGCATCTGTTCTGCCTTTTACTTGCTCAACTAATAAAGCCTCACCATCATCTAAAGTTTTCTTTAGTGTGTTATTCTCTTTCAAAATTCTTTCAGCATGCGCTATGGCTTCATTCTTTTCTCTTTCAGCGGCTTCTTTAGCTCTTCTTTCTTCGTGATACTCATACTTTAATTGTTTAATTCTTTTTTGAGCATCGCCTTTGTATTTTGAAATTTCGTCATCCTCAGGGATGTCAGGTTTAGTTCCCTCTGTTCTAGCGGGTCTTCCCTGATCTTCCTGAGGTGTATCGTCTACGACTTGAACCTCTATATCAGGAACTACATTTTCTTCTTGTTCTACTTCTAAGTTTTCTGCAGTGTTTTCATTCATACTCTTGCATACCCTCTTGGATCATCGACAACTGCTTCCACAGTGTCATCGTTAATTAATCTAAATTCTTCACCTTTTATTTTAAATCTGGTTCCAGAATACGATCTAAAAATAACAAAATCACCTTTTTGACAGTAAGCACCGTTAGGAAATTTCTCTGAGTCTTTATAGGCTTCTTCACCCATATCAACTACGAAACCAATAATAGATGCTGTTTCTTCTGCTTTCACTAAAGTATCTGGCATATGAACGCCACCCTCAGTTTTCTCAGCCATTTTAGGTATACTGATAAGTAATTTATACCCTTTTGGCACAGGTAATTTTAACTTAACTTCTTCTTTTATTTCTTTTTGCGCTGTATACATATTTCATATATATCCTAATTTTTTGTTTTAGAAAAGCCTTAATCTTCAATAAATCTCTTTTCAATAGTTTTAATCTCTTCTTCAATCTGCTTAGTCGCTTCGATTTTACCGCATGTTTCCCTATATTCTTCATAGGAAGATGCTCCGCCATTCGAGACATAATTAGACCAATCATACCTCATCTCCTGTATTTTTTTAATAATTGGTGTGTATATTGTTTCATTTTTACTCATCTTGCAACTGCTTTGCTGCATCTAATACTAGTTTAGCCTCTTCTTTTTGATCTTTTGATGCGTCTGTGGCTAACTTTGCGGCTATTCTTACACCCTCACGCTTGTCTTCACTTTCCAATCTATCTTCTTGTAAATCTTTGTTTATCTTAGTTTTGGCAGTTTCTAACTCTAATTTTAATTTGTCCATTTCAATTTTATGTTGTAGTTCTGCTTCTTTTATAGCTAGTTCTCTTTGTTGTATTATTGTCAAAGGATCTTCTTGTGCTTTCTTTGCAGCCTGTGCTTGCATCTCTGCTTCGTTAGACGATAATAATTTTTGAGCTGCTTGAGCGGTCAGTCTGGAAAGCTCCGCTTCTGCATCTTCTGGTAATGGCTTTTCCTCCGATGGCATAGGTACACCTAGTTTTAATTCCATCTCTTTTCTATATTGAAAAGCAACATGCTCTGTAATATGTGCAGCTATTGCTGCTTGTATTGCCCCTGCAAACGGTGACTGTCCAACTATTTCTTTTATCTTGGGATCATTTGCTGCTGCTAGGTGAACGGTTATATGTGCCTCATGATCCTGATATTTAAATGCTTTTACTGGCTCTTGTTTTAATATCATCATATTTTCAGTAACAGGATCGTTAGGTTTTATGTCTTCTTTTAATTTAACAATATCTTTAGCATCTGTTATGCCCAATACTTCTAACATTTGTCTGTGTAGTTTACCCATATCATAAAGTTGTGGTGCTTGTTGTGCTAATTGTAATGCAGCTTGATATTGCATGATACGCTGTGACATGGTTGCGGCATTAGGATCTGATACAGGTATTACATCAACTCTGTCATCAAAATCTTTTGTTCTAGAAAACTCACCCTCTATTTCGTAAATATATTCTGATGGCATGTAGTCATGAATTATATTAGCTATCAATCTTAATTCTTTTTTCAAAGAGCTATGCAATCTTGACTGAACACCTGACATAACTTTCATGGATCTTTCCATGAGAGCTAGTGTTGTTCCTACTGGCGCTTGCGAGTTGATGTCTCCAACTTGTATATCTGCAACGGAGCCAATCCTTCGCCCCTCGTCAACGATATTTTGGAGTAATTGGTACAAGACTGAACTCGGTTCCTTGTAAGGAATGAAAGTAATTGCGTCACGAATCGCACCACCAGGCACATCAACGTCACGGAACTCACCAGGCATGAGAGGCGAATCATCCCCTTTGATGCGTAAACCCCTAGCTTTAAGACCAGCTGGTAAATTAGATAAAGTACCAGCATCGATAAGTTGACGCAAAATCGAAGTAGCGCTTTTGGCAAGACCACCAATGAGGTGAATAAGCCCTGTGCCATAGAAACCCAATCCAGGAAGATACTTGTAATGTACGAAGTATTGTATTTTCTTTTTCTTCTCATCGTCTTCATAGTAGTTTCTCCTAATTGATAATATCATTTTTGATGATTTATCAATGGTCACAACATAAGGTCTTGCTATGCCTTCTTTGTCTTGAAATGGTTCTGGTAACTCAAGATCTGCATGTATTTCTAACAAAGTATGCCTGTCATCATCTTCTATTGTTGCAGACTCACCATCTAGTTCGTCATATTTTTCTTGTATATCTGAAAAATCAGGCTCTGGATCTGGTAAATCTAGATCTTTATAAAATCCATTTACCATTAACTTTGCTATTTCATTAGCAGTTTTTTTCATAACATGTGTGTATCTGATACAACTCATCAGATCTGTTGCGCCATAGGAAACAACAAAATCCTCTGCAGGGACAAACATTGCGCAAGGTCTTTCGAGAAGGGGATCGTAATATACCTTTTTAAAAGCTGACCCTGCTAGAGGAAGTTTAAAGAGCATTTGCTCTGTTTCGTCTCTATACTCTGTCATCTCTTCTGTTAAAAGATAGTTCATCTCATTTTCTACACGAGCTGCTTGTTCTGTTTTTTCTCTCGTTTGTTTACCAACCGTCTTTGTTCTCACAGGACCTGCAGCAGGAAATATCTCGCCCATAGCTTGCGCTTGGAATCTAACTATTGACTCTGTCAATACAGGGTGAAAAACACCAGAAGCACCAGACCAAGGTTGTTGACGTTCTTCTATTTTCATACCCAAAAGGTCTAAACCTTTTACATATGACTTAGCCCAATCACCACGAGATTGCCTATCTGTGTTAAAATTTTCTATTAGTTCGCTAGATAATTCCTCTAGAGCAGCATCTTCTAAATACTCTGCAAGGTTTGAGTCGTGCGCTGCACCAAGTAATTCTTCTGTTTTGTTGCCCTCAAAATCTATGACAACACCACCATCCTCTGTTTCAATACTTACAGAGTCAGGGTTTTCTATCTCTATCTCAAGCTGTTCTTCTAGCTCTGCTAGTTTTTTTACACCTGTGTCAGGAATCATTTGTTTTTCAACAGCCATTAAGAACTCCTATTTATTTCATTCTTTCTAAAATTCTATCTACTTTTTCTTCTAGTCTGTTTATCGCTACAGTGACATCATCTCTCTTAGCATAATCTTCTCTAGTTTTATTTAGCAATATATCAATTCTTTTTAATTCTTTTGATTGTGTTCCCAAAAACCATCCTCCACCTAGAATGATAATACCTATCAGACCATCTATTATGTGAACCAAATCCATTAGTAGTACTCCACTGGTCTTCTGTAGGTTGGTTCGTCATCCCAGTCATCCATAGTGGTTCTTATCCAGCCACCTTGTCTGAATCTTAACAGAGCCTGTGTAGTTGAGTCAACTAGATCATCATTATCTCCTGCAGGAAAAGCTGCGCACTCTTCTATAACTTCATCAGCCCACCTAGTGGGTGGGTGCCATATTACATTGCTTGCAAATAAATCTGTGACTGCATTTACTCTAGCAATTTTATCTTGACCTCTGCTTGGTGTAAATTCTGTGACAGGTATGCCCATAGCTCTTAATTCAAAAATTAATGGTGAACCTGCAGCCTTTGCTTCTATTATCATTTGGTCAGGTTCAAACTCATGATATTTATCATATGCTGCTTTTTTTAATTCTGGAAATTCTAATTTTTCTTTGTAGGCATCTATCAATATTAAATTAGGTACAGTCTGCCCATCTGCATTTGGATGATGAAATATTCCCCATGTAGTGCATGCACTGTAGTCTGCTCTCTGTGTTTTTAAGAAAGCAGTATCCCAAGATTGTATTATTGCTTCGCAAGGTGGTAGATGAGGCTTATCCCATTCCTGCCACCATTCTCTTTTTATTAGGGCACCCTCTTCTGATGTTGGGTCTTGCTGATATTGTGCTGACCATTTTGATATTGGAAGTTCTGCTTTTAGTGACAGTAGTTCTTCTTTCTTCCAAAACTCTTCCCACAAAGCATTTCCTGACGGCATAATAGCTGGAAGTTCTATAACTTCCCATTCACTACTACCTTCTTTTTGTGTTGAATTTTTTATTATCTGCCCAGTTAAATCTCTCTTACTCCATCGTGTCATAACGATAATTATGGCACCCCCAGGCTGTAATCTTTGTCTTGGACCAGAGGTGTACCACTCGTAAACCTTGTCATAAACATCTGGATTGTATGCACCAATAGTTGCATCCTGCTCTGAATGTGGGTCATCAATAACAAGAACGTCTGCACCTTTACCAGTTACAGCACCGCCAACACCAATAGCGAAATATTCACCACCTTTATTGGTATTCCATCTACCTGCCGCCTTACTATCAGCAGAAAGTGCCACACCCTTAAAAATTTTCTGATAATCTTCAGACTGGATAAGATTCCTAACCTTTCTTCCAAATCCCACAGATAACTCGGCAGTGTGCGCTGTCTGTATTATTTTTTTATTGGGGTACCTACCTAAAAACCATGCTGGAAACAAGTAACTTGCGAACTCTGACTTAGTATGACGGGGTGGCATATTGATTATTAGTCTTTTTAATTCACCCGATGCCACCTTTTCAAACGCTTCAGCCATAATTTCATGGTGCCTACCATGTATAAAAGAAGCCCACTGAGAGCGAACAAAGGGCAGAAAGCTGGGCAAGAATCTCCCTTTTCTTTTCCATAGGAAGGTTTTTTATGTCTGAAAGTATGTTTTTACTATTAATCGCTTGTTTCATCATCCCAGTCAAAGTCATCTACAAGGTCAGGAGGTCTGCACTCTATGATCTTTTTAGCCATATCTATCATAAACATAGCTTCTTCCTGCGGAAATGGTGAATAAACAAACAAATTCTTCTCACCATTAGCCTCTTTAGTCCATCCTATAAAAATAGGTTTATCTATTTCTACAGGATCAGGGCTATCCTGTCCATTACCAGAATAATATTTCTTAAATTTTTTGAAATCAATGACATTCTTAGACATGAGATAAAAATTATCCCTCTCTCTAACTAGTTATAACTAGTATTATAACTAGTTATAATAATATTACAACTAATAATATAGTTATAACTAGTTATTTATAGTTATAGCTAGTTATTTTATAGTTATAACTATAGGGTTAGAAGTTTCTTAAACTGTTTGAAATTATTTGTGTGGAATAACATGTAGTACGCACGGCTAGCCCCCACAGCAACATGGGGGGTCGTGGGTAGGTGGGGGTAAATGCAACTAGAAAAACACGAATAGAGACCTAAAAAGCTAGTAAAAACAATGACTTAGCAGTTAGCTTGCTTTATTTCCTAGTAATTCAGATAATTTTTTTTCTAATTCTTCTTCAATGTCTACACTATTCCTGTCAGTGTTATTTACAGTTTCAACTTTATCAGTAAACAAGCCTACACTTTTTCCTAGTAGTGCTAGTGCTGATATTTTATCACTAGATCTATTGTCATTACGTTCAACTTCCTCTTGCAGTTTTCTTAAAACGTATTCTGATCGCCTACGCACTTGCGTGCTATGATCTTCCTCTTTTAACCTTGTTAGTGCAGAAATCCTTGATGCAACCTTGAGATTACTTGCTAATGCACTTGCTTGCTCCCAAACTGATTTTTCCTTGGTTGTATTCTTTACGTTATATACTTTCCTATAAGCTGAAGTTAACTTTTCACCATCACTAACCAACCTAGCAAACTTTTCCTGCTTATCTGTCAATCCAATCATCCTGAAATTCTCCTGAAGTTATTCAAAATAAAAAAAGTTCATGTGCACTTTTTACCATGATCTAATCATAATTATCAAATAAATAAAAAAAATTTCAGTGCTGTATCCTGCAGGTTACCTAGGTTTCAATTACTTTCAATTACTTTCAATTACTTTTAATTACTTTAGGAGTTGACTATTAATCAAAAGTATGATCTATAATAGGGCATCCACCTTATTTGTGGTTTTTAGAGTTTCACTACCAACCTCTAAAGTAAAAATGGGATGCAGGTTAAACTCCCTGCTCTTCTATCTCAGAGAGTACTGAGACGATGTTGACAACTCCCTTGATTGTGTGCACTCAATTTTGTGCATGTGGCAATCAAGACTAGTTGGTTGGTAGTCAATTATAATCTCCTATGATTATAGCAATGCAGTTTATGGTGTAGCCTAGTAAGTTATTGATCAACTTATAGTAGTTCAAATTCTTGAAATTTGCGAAAGAAGTAGAGCAAGTATGCTCGACTTGGTCTTTAACTGAAGTGTAGCTTTTGCTTTGAATACATTATCCATAAACTGCACTGTAATCTAGTGTGTGCTAGGTCTGATGATCTCAAAAGAGTGAAACAGTTAATCTATAACGTAGGAGTTCAATTATGAAATTTAATAAATCAATAACTAGACCTTTTTCAAATATTTTAAATTATAAGTTTGGTTGGGCATTTGGTGAGTTAGCAAATCAAACAGTTGTTAAGCATGACAGTTTCCATTTTGTTATCGATAGCCTTGATGAGTTAGTCAAGGTTATTGAGATGATGGATGCCATACCACCACAAAAAACTAGAGACATGTGGCACGACAAAGTCAAAAAGCAATTGACTAACATTGAGCGAGCAAAAGCATTGGTTGCAGATTACCAAAAAGCAGTAGTTTGTGAATACAAGTTTTTATCGTCTCCAATGGCTGACACTATGCTTAAACAAGGTTTTGTTGGTGATGAAGAAAAGTTACAAGCATAAATTGATTAGGGGCAGGATTATTTCCTGCCCTACTGTATAGGAATGTGTGTTCCTACTGATGATTACAAAAGTATGAAACAGTTCATAATGAACATAGGAGAATATTTGATGGCTAAAGTTAAAAGTAAAAAGGTTGTGGATTCAAAGTGCAATGATGAGTTCTGATTATTTTCATTCAGATAGTTTATCTGACCAAGGTTTGGATGATGCAGGCATTGATGCAATGGTTTCAGCATTTAAAAAGTTTGGTATTGATATTTCAGAAAAATCATAATTGTTAAATGGCAGGATTTATTCCTGCCTACTGTCTAGGAAATGTTATTCCTACTGATGAGACCAAAGAGGTCGAAACAGAAATTTAACAATCATAGTAATGGAGATTATATTGAGCAAGAACACAAACACAAAAACAACTACCTTTTCTTTTTCATCACAAGCGATTACTGACATTGCAGAATGTGAGTTTCAAATTGGTAAAATGCAAACTGCTAACAAAGCCAACACATTGGCTAAGAATGGTTTTAAACTAAAACAATATTCTGAAACAGTTAGTAGTTTGGCTAATCCTGCTTATCTTAAAAAGTCAGGATTTTTTGTCGATGATGTTAGAAAAGCAGTTGATCAAGAACTGCAGGATGCAAAAATGTCTAAGGCATCTAGGAAGAGAATGTTAGAAAACTCCAATAGGTTTATCACTCAAATAGTTAAACCTAAAAAGGGATCTAATTACACTCCTGATACTTTTTTTGATTATTGTAAAGAACATGACATTACGTCAGGGATGATGATGGAAAAATTGTTCAAGGCGATACTTACAAGCCTAGTAAATATTCAATTGAAGAAATTGATGAAATCATCAATCACCTAACCACTGAAAAACTTGCTAGGAAAAAAATAGAGGATGATGCATCCAAGTCTAAGTCTAGTCATGACAAAGAAATGGATAATGTATCATCTAATATGTCAGCCTTAGGAGTTCAATTATGATAACTTATCCAAAAGGTTTTAATGATCTTGATGAACTTACTAAACAAGATATTGAGATTAATTTAAAACTACAAAAAAGATTGGGTAAAAATACTTTCAAAAACATATTTATTGGAAGTGGTTGGCTATCTGCAGATAAGGATGGAAAACTAGTTTTTACACCAATTAAGCATAAATCATCCTAAAAAGTCTTGATTTAAGCGTCACTGAGTGGGGGGAAACATCCCCCCATGTGTGATTGTACCTTGGAAAACTAATAATCTAGTGTGTGCTAGATCTGATGATTACGAAAGTATGAAATTAGTTAACTCAATATAAAAATAGGAGATAAAATTGAGCAAGCAAGAAAACATTACTTTTTTAAATGATGCAATCGATGGCAGTTTTGAAGTTCTAAAATGGAACTACTTGAACTATGGAAAAGATAAGCAATTATTTGTTCCAATGTGGTCAGGTCGTGTTGGTTGTGGAAAATCTCAAGGTGTTAATCAAGTTAAAAATCTTTTAGCTGATTGGATGCTAGATCAAGGTAAAATCAAAGATAAATCAGAATACAAGTTGGTTTATGTTGATGCACCTCAATACGATGCAGGGGAAATTAGTGGTTGGTTTGTTCCATCCAAGGATGGTCAATCTATGACTAGATTGAGACCTAACCATTGCCCTGCTGATGGTGCAGGAGTTATCTTTATTGATGAGATTACACAAGCTCCAACATCAATCCAAAATATTTTAGGTCAGCTTATCCTAGAACGTAGATTAGGTGAGCATAAACTTGGCAAAGATTGGATGATTGTTTGTGCAGGCAATAGAGTTAAGGATAGGGCAGGATCTAATGTTATGCCAACTCAAGTTAGAGATAGGCTTAAGCCTTGGTATAATGTCGATAACAATATTGATAGTATTGTCGCCCACTTTTCTAAAAAAGGTGTAAATTCTAAAATCATTTCATGGCTAAAATATCAGCCTAGATATGTTGAAGAAAGTGCCTTTGATCGTGATGCAAATTCAAATCCAACTCCTAGATCATGTGAAATAGCAGGATCAGTTTTGGATATGGAGTTGTCTGATCATTTAGTATTTCCTACTCTAGCAGGCACAATTGGGGAAGAGGGAGCACAAGCCTTAATGAGTTTCTTAAAGTACTACGATAGGTTACCAAATATTGATAACATTATCAAAAATCCTAGTACTGCTGAGATGGTCGAAAAAGGCACTGCTCTTGCATTTGTTTTAACTACTGAGTTATCTAAAAGAGCAAATAAAAGTAACTTTGGTAACATTGCCGATTACATGGTCAGAATGTATCAAGAAAATGATACTGCTGAACTTGTAGCAAGTTTTGTTAAAGAGTGCTTGGCAAGGGATGGAACATTAAAAACTCATCCTAAAATGCTAGAACTTTTTGGTAGCAATTCACCATTCAAAAATCTTTTAAATTAGGTGCTGATATGACTTATTCAGTTACTGAACTTTTATCTAGATCTCAATGGCGAATGGTTGCAGACTATGGCGATTTAGCGTTAGGCTTTATCGCTAGTAGTTTGTACTACATGAAGTATATCAAAACATCATTTAAGAAGAGGTGATCGAGATCCTATAGTTTGGAATTTTGCCTGCGACTTTGTAATTAATCCTACTGTTGAGGGATTTAGTTTTATTAATCACAGTGGCGATGGTCGTAGGTCTCATATAATCAAAATGCCTAAAGGTGGTTTATTAGATCCTATGTTCATAGGAAAATCTGCTGAATGGACATATGATTATCTGATGCAAAATTTCGATAAGCAGGATGATGGTAAGGGAGGTGTTAAACTTGTAGCCAAGGATGGAAGTGGAAAAGAATTTCATCAATGTCCTTGGGGGCAAGTTAATGAAACTCCTATGAGTGCACAAGAGAAAGTTATTGAGGGGCAAGAAATTGACCAAGAAATAATGGCAAGTGCTAACCAACAAAAATCCATAGGCAAAGGAACACCAAACTTTGTTAAAGGTCTTTTAGATAAGATCAAGCAAAGCAAGGTTTCTTGGCAGGATGTTTTGAGACGTTTCATAGGTGGTGACCAACCTGACGATTATTCTTTCAGAAAGCCTAACAAAAAAGTATATCACAACTACAAGATTTATGCCCCAACAGTTTTAAAAGTTGGTGCAGGCGATATTGTGGTAGCATGTGATACTAGTGGCAGTGTTACCAATGATGAACTAAGTCAGTTCCTTGGTGAGATTAGGGCGATCAGTGAGGATCTAATGCCTACATCAGTAACCATAATTTCATGTGATTACAAAATAAGAAACGTAATCAGATATGAGCAAGGTGAAGAAATCAAAAACCTAAATACTACTGGCAGGAGTGGAACAAGAGTTTCACCAGTGTTCAGCTATTTAGAGGATGAAAATATCCAGTTTGATACCTTGGTTTATATGTCAGATTTATGGATTGATGATTATCCTAAACAATTTGATAAGCCATTGTTATGGGTAGGCACTGCAGTTGAGGGGCAACGTAAACCTCCAATTGGTGAGGTCACTTATATTACAAAATGATTTTTGGGGCAGTTTAGATTAGATCTAGATTGCCCTAAAAAAATAAAAAGTTCGCATGCACTTTTTTAAAAACTGTAATCGTATGTGTGTACGATCTGACGATTGGGAAACCATGAAACAGTTAATTCTAAAATGGAGATTATATTGATGAGTATAAAAGAACAAAATCTAGATATGGATACCAAACCTAATTGGAGACAATCTTGTATTGAAATTGAAAAGGTCGTTCGTAATGTCATAGATAGCCATAAAAAGCAGGGCAACCAAGCGATGGCAGGATACATTGAAGAGTGTTGGAATACTATGTTGCGAGGTCATTAAGATGAAATATAAAGGTTGTTTTAGATCTAATTTTGATAACGTAGAGGTGTTGCGATATACTGCACACAGTTATTATAGATCGAAATTAGATTTCAAATCGTATCTAGATAATAATAAGATCACTAGTTTCATGCATAGAGTATTTTACTTTATGCATGAAGTTGCACATAACAGAAAAGTCGAAGAGAGAAAAGAGAGTAGCCTTAAGGAGTACGATTATACAGAGA
>LULK01000500.1_pt1 | contig 17287 bp, 19 predicted proteins | sample 728181 | NCBI WGS metagenome assembly LULK01 (sample SAMN03860291, study PRJNA289734) | marine metagenome | biome: seawater column; feature: ocean; material: water; isolation source: Red Sea water column Station 169 - depth 10m | place: Saudi Arabia: Red Sea | collected 2011-10-15 | depth 10 m | reverse complement strand
TTATTGCAAACTTCATGTTTTGTATGCCTTTCAACCTAAAAATCAAAAAGACGATGATCTTGGTGATGAGATTCCAGAATTTATCGAGAAAAAAGTTAAAGCCTCGTCTGGTTAACAAAACTTTAACATTACAATCATATAATTGATTATGAAGTTTATTAAAAAATACCTTAAATGGTTAAGTACTTTTTTAGTTCTTACAGGTATTTTATTAACAAATTTGAATATGTATCCAGTAAATATAATGTTTCATGGAGCGGGAGTTGTTGGTTGGACTATTGCAGGTTTTATTTCTAAGGATAAAGCAATATTAACCAATTTTGGGTTACAGATTCCATTATTTATTATTGGTTTTTATCAAATTTTGGTTCCGTAAGTTCGGGACACTTCAATACATTTTTTATGAGGAAAATAAAAACAATATTATTTGTTTGTACTGGAAACTCTGCGAGAAGCATAATAGCGGAAAGTATTGTAAATAATAATTTCCGAAATCAATTCATAGCATTTAGCGCTGGAAGTAATCCTTCAGGAAAAATCAATCCCTACATTAAAGAGTATCTTGAAGGAAAAAAATTTAATTTAGCTACGTATTATTCGAAAAATTTTGATGAATTTTTAAAAAATGATATTGATATTGATTACGTGATTACAGTTTGTAATAACGCCAATAAAGAAGTTTGTCCTGTATGGCCCAAAAAAAAGACCATTACGCACTGGGACATCGCGGACCCTGTTGAAAAAATTAAAAAAACTAAAAATAAAGATAAAATAAATTTAATAGCTGAAGAAACTTATAATATAATTAATGAAAAAATTAAACATTGGGTAAAAAATGAAAAGTAAAAAGATATTTATTGGTGAATTTATAGGAAGTTGTTTTTTAGTCATGATTATTGTTGGTTCAGGTATTATGGCTCAAAATCTAACTGATGATATCGCTGTAATGTTAATAGCGAATACTTTAGCTACAGGTGCAGGATTATTTGTTCTGATTACTTCAATCGGTGATATCTCCGGCGCACATTTCAATCCTGTCGTTACTTTAGCAATGTATTTTACCAACAAGATTAAAAAAAATTTAATTATCACTTATATCTCTGCTCAAATCTTAGGTTGCATGTTAGGGGTAATGTTAGCAAATTTTATGTTTGATCTTCCTTTGTTGCAGCTTTCACAGAAGATTAGACCTGGAATAAATATTTTTACAGCTGAGATCATTGCAACTTTTGGATTAATTTTTGTGATATTTGGATCTTTAAAGAGCGGCAAACTTGCGGTCGCTTCATCAGTAGCTACTTTTATAACAGCGGGGTATTGGTTTACCTCTTCAACTTCTTTTGCAAATCCAGCGGTAGCAATCGCAAGAACTTTTACAGACACATTTACTGGAATTAATTACTTAAATACTCCTAGCTATATCATTGCTGAGATGCTTGGTGGAATATTGGCTGTCTATTTAATCAGAAAAATTATTTTGTAATTGGAGGCCAGCCCAAGGAAATATTGATACCTTGGGCTGATGGGCTAATTAATTAACAACACAGTTGGGAGACTGTTAATCAGTTAATAATATATAAGTGCTAAAAAAATATTTAAATTAAGTTAAAGATTTATTAATTTTCAAGAATAAATGATATTAGAGTCGACATTCATCTCTCTTGCCAGGTTTTTAAGTCTTTTAGTTACTTGTTTTGAGACAATATCGCTATGATTGTTAGGTATTTTCAAAAAAATAGTCTTATTTCTTTTATAAATTTTAAATTCATCTAACAACAAAGAAGACATGCTAGTGAGTGACTCTGCTAATCTTAAAGCAGATCCCACTTGCTTTGAGGATAAAATTTCGTTGTTATTTAATAAGGATAAAAACTGATAATTCGGATTATATTTTAAGCCACAATGTCTCCAAAAACTTGCTGATGCAACTTTTACTCTATCTCTATGTTCTAGTTTTAGTAATGGAGTATTTAACACTTCCATAAAAACTAATTCTGCTTTTTGAAAAGCTCCTAGGCCCCAATCCATTTTACTTAAGATGCAAGCCAAGGTTAGTAATCTTCGATTAAAATATTCGTTGTCTTCAAATAATGGTGAAATAAAATTAAAATATTTCTCAAAACTCTTTCCATAGTCCCCTTTTTTAAAAGATATACCATCAGTTTTTAATTTGAAAATTTCATCCTCGCTCATTCCTTGGTTTATAATTGTATCCATATGCCCCTCTCTCAGTCCACTGATTGAGCAAATAACTTTTGAGGGGCTTGCTGCTTCAATTATTTCGTTTAGTATTATAGAGCTAAAAGGTAAATAGGGAGTTCTAGATTTAGTAATATATTCCATTGATTTCAAAGATGATTTATTAAATTTTGAAATTCTGTTTAAGTATTTAACTGCTACATCTTTTGAGAGTTTATATTGATGCAAAATATGTAATGGGTGTTTTTCTTTAAAGAGATGATATTTAAATAATGATCTCCAAGTCCCTCCTACCAAATAAATATTTTTAAATTTCTTTTTAGAAAGCCATTTTTCACCTCTTAAAAGTTTTCTAACATATTTTCCCAAATTTCTTTTTTTTATAATAGGATTATTTTCAAGTCTTAATACTCCAAGAGGTAAAGAGGTTGTTTCAAAAATTTGATTTTTAGAAACTCTGGCAAGTTCTAAACTTCCACCTCCTAAATCTGCAACTAATCCATCTACTTCATCAAATCCTACCATTACACCATTTGCTGATGTTCTTGCTTCTTCCTCGCCAGATAATACTAGTGGTTTTTTATTAAATATTTTTTCAATTTCTCTTAAAAATTCACTTGCATCAGTGGCCTCTCTAAAAGCTGCTGTTGCAATAATTTCTAAATCTTGAACGTCTGAAATATCTAAAATTTCTTTAAATCTATTTAGAACTTTTAAAGAACCTTTAATTCCATCGGGATTTAGTTTTTTAGATTTATCTAAATTTTTTCCAAGTTTGCAAATTGCTTTTTCATTAAAGACTGGGATTGGAGAAATTTTAAAATTATCGTATATGAGCATTCTTACTGAATTTGATCCAAGATCTATTATGGCTTGCTTAGACTTTTTATTAGACTGAAATTTAAAAAGATTTTTTAATTCTGGTTTCATTTTACTAATCTCAAATTTTGAGGTTTAGCTCTTAAAATTGACTTACCGCGACCTGATAAACTTGGGTTCTTCATGAAATAGGAATGTGCGGAAAAGCCTTTTTCTTGTTCTTTATGATAGTTTCCTATGCTATCTAAATACCATGTTTCCGATTTATCTTTAAAGTTGGCTAACATAATTTGATCTAAAATTTGCTCATGTACAGTATTGTTTTCTATCGGAATTATAATTTCAATTCTTCTATCTAAATTTCTAGGCATTAAATCTGCAGATGAAATATATACCTGATTCTCTCGAGAGGGCATAGAACTACCATTTGCAAAACAATAAATTCTTGAGTGTTCTAAAAATCTGCCAATAAGGCTTTTTACTTTTATATTTTCAGATTGACCTTTAATTCCAGGTCTTAAGCAACATACTCCTCTTACCGATAAATTTATCTTTACTCCTGCGTTTGAAGCTTCGTAAAATTTCTTAATAATTCCAGGGTCTACAAGAGAATTCATTTTTGCCCATATTTCTGCAGGTTTTCCTTTACTTGCATTTACAATTTCATTTTCAATTTTTTCTTCAAAAAAATTCCTGCTATTTAATGGAGACATAAAAATTTTATTCAATTTTTTTGGTTTTGCATAACCAGTTACATAATTGAAAAATTTTTCGACATCTTTGGCCAAGTCTTGATTAGAGCTAAACAGTGATAAGTCAGTATAAATTTTTGCGTTAATTGGATGATAGTTTCCTGTACCTAAGTGAACATAGCTTCGCGTTTTAGCTCCTTCTTTTCTTAAAACTAAACTTGCCTTTGCATGCGTTTTGTATTTTGCGAATCCGTAAACAATTTGAACGCCAGCTTTCTCTAGTTTCCTAGATAATTCAATATTAGCTTCCTCATCAAATCGAGCTTTTATTTCTATTACGGCTGTAACAACTTTTCCGTTTTCTGCTGCTCTACTTAGTGCTTTTACGATAGGAGAGTCAGGTGTGGTTCGATACAAAGTTTGTTTGATACCGATAACTTTGGGATCTTTTGCTGCAGCTTCTAAAAATTGAATTACTACATCAAAAGTTTCAAAAGGGTGGTGTACAACAAAATCTTTACTTCTTATAGCTGAAAAAAATTTATCATCAAATTCCTTCAATCTTTCAACTTCTCTAGGATTAAACTTTTTAAATCTCAGCTTTGGATCTTTCTTTTTACAAATTTCATCTATATCTTGTATTCCAACCAATCCTTCAACCTCATAAATATGATCTTCATCCATTTTAAATTTTTTTGAAATAAAATTTAAAAGTTTTTTGTTTGAATTAGTGATTACTTCGAGTTTAACTACGTTTCCCCTTCTTCTTTTCTTAATTGCTTTTTCAAAATATCTCACAAGATCAGCAGCTTCATCATCTATTTCAATTTCGCTGTCTCTAATTATTTTAAACTGCAAACTTGCCTCGATATTATGGTCTGGAAATATTTCATTAGCAAATTTACAAATTACGTCATCAATTGTGACAAATTCATTTATTGTTTCAGAATTGTTTAGAGATACAAATTTTGGAAGTGCTCTTGGTATAACTATAATTGCATTTAGTTCTCTTTTTTTTTTTATTCTAGTCATTCTTAGTAAAATTGCTTGGCCTTTATTTGGTATAAAAGGAAAGGGATGTGATGGGTCAATGGCAGTAGGTGTTATTATAGGATAAATTGTTTCCTGAAAATATTCTCTTAGATACATAAGATCCTTCTTATTTAGTTCTGACATTTTTCGAATGAAAATTTTTTCTTTCGATAGCTCTTTTTTCAACTCTAGGAATGCTTCGTTTTGCTTCTTTAATAGATCTTTAGTTTTTAATACGACCCTATTCAATTGATCCTCTGCAGTTAATCCATCTGCGCTTAATTCGTCAAAACCATCTTTAATTTGATTAAAAAGTCCAGCGACTCTTACCATAAAAAATTCATCTAAATTTGTACCTGCGATTGATAAAAATTTTACTCTTTCAAATAGAGGATTTGTTTTATCTTTTGACTCTTCTAAAACACGATCATTAAACTGAAGCCAAGATAATTCTCTGTTTATGAGTTGATTGCTAATATTAGCGTTTTCTGAAAATGATGCTTTCGACATATTTAAATGTTAAATTAAAAATATGTTTAAATTATATGCGATGAGACATGCTAAATCTAGTTGGGATTTTCCAGATTTAGATGATCATGACAGGCCATTGAATAAAAGAGGGGTAAATTCAGCAAAATTAATTTGTGAATTTTTTATTAAAAAGAAATTAAAATTTGATTTAGTTTATTGCTCATCCTCTAAAAGGACAATACAAACATTAAATATATTGTCAGAAAAAATCAGTTTTAAGAAAATTATTAAAAAAAAAGCGCTTTATCATGCTAGTGAGGATGAAATTATTCATATCTTAAAACAAACAGTTGATAATTATAAAACTTTACTTTTAATCAATCATGAACCTTCAATTAGTGAACTCATAAATCGAATCTGTCTTAAAGAAAACTCTGAACAATTTGAAAATTTAAAAAGAAAATTTCCTACTGCAGCCGTTGCTGAAGTAAGTTTTAATTTCAATGATTGGGAAAAGTTATCAAAAGTTAAAGGAAAATTAATATCATTTATAAAGCCAAAAGATCTTCAAACATCTAAGGAATAGCCAGCAGATCTTACTGTTCTGATAAGATCTTTCTTGCCATCAATATTTATTGCTTTTCTTAGTCTTCTTATATGAACATCTATAGTTCTGGACTCAACATAAATATCATCTCCCCATACAGAATTTAAAAGTTGCTCACGCGAATATACTCTTTTTGGATTCTTTATTAAAAAATCAATTAGTTTAAATTCGGTTGGGCCGACTATAACTTGTTTATCTGCTCTATAAACTCTTCGTTGAACTCTATCTACTTTAAGATCCTCAAATACTACAACATCAGCGGCAACACTTGGTTTAGATCTCTTTAATAAAGCGTTAACTCTTGCAATAAGTTCTTTTTGGCTGAATGGCTTAGTTACGTAGTCATCAGCTCCTGTTTCAAATCCTTTAAGTTTGTCTTCTTCCTCACCTTTGGCTGTTAACATAATGATTGGGATATTTTTGTGAAGATTGCTTCTTTTCAAATTTTTACAGACTTCAACACCTGAAATATCTGGCAACATCCAATCTAATAAAATTAAATCAGGATTTTTTTCCTTTATATTTCTAATAGCGTCTTCTCCATTGACTGCATAATCAACTTTGTGACCCTCTTTTTCTAAATTGTATTTAAGTAAAGTTACGATGGGCATTTCATCTTCAACAATGAATAAATTTGCCCTCATTATCCTTTTGGTCGGTCTCCCTCTAAATAATCTCCTGTAATCAGAAAATAAACTTGCTCTGCAATATTGGTTGCATGATCTCCAATCCTCTCAATATTTTTAAGCATGAAAAGTAGTTGGGTTACTTTTTGTATATCGTTTTTATTTTTTTCTAAATGCTTTACTGCAGCTTCCATATTAGAATTAGTCATTTGATCTATTTCTTCATCAGAATTCCAAACATTTTCTGCTGTATCTTTAGCTCTATGTAAATACGAATTTAAAACTGCATTGACTTGTTTTGATGCTTTTAAACCAGCTATTTCGAAATTTTTAGTAATATCATTAGGTAAATCAGTTCCAATTTTAGTTAATCGTTTTGAGATGTTTTTTGCTAAATCACCAATTCTCTCTAAGTCTGAAGAAACTTTTAAGGCAACAACTGTTTCTCTTAAATCTATTGCCATAGGTTGCCTTAAGGCAATCAAATTTACAACTTGCTCTTCTATATTTATTTCATACTTATCAGTCAATTCGTCATCTTTGATAGATTTTTCTGCTAAACTAATGTCTTTTTTAACTAAAGATTGAATAGTGTTTTCAAGCTGTTTCTCAACTCCAGTTCCCATTTTCACTATTGTATCTTTTAATAACTGAAGTTGCTCTTCGTAAGATTTTACAATGTGCGGTTTTTCACTCATTAACCAAACCTTCCTGTAATATAATCCTGAGTTTGCTGATTATCAGGATTTTTAAATATTTTATCTGTTGGTCCAAATTCTATAAGTTTTCCCAAATGAAAGAAACCTGTTTTTTGAGATACCCTAGCTGCTTGTGACATTGAGTGGGTAACTATCACAATTGTGACCTCTTTTTTAAGATCATCTATAAGTTCTTCAATTTGAGCTGTTGCTATTGGGTCAAGCGCTGAACATGGTTCGTCCATAAGAATCACTTCTGGACTTACAGATATAGCTCTAGCAATACATAGTCGTTGCTGTTGACCTCCTGATAAACCAGTTCCGATTTCATCAAGTCTATCTTTAACTTCGTTCCACAAGGCAGCTTTTTTCAAACTTGTTTCAACTATTTGATCCATTTCTTCTTTGCTCTGTGCAATACCGTGAATAGTAGGACCATAAGCTACATTTTCATAAATTGTTTTAGGGAATGGATTGGGTTTTTGAAAAACCATACCAACGTTCTCCCTAAGTCTCACAACATCTAACTTTCTTGAATTCAGTTCTAGGTTGTCCATTTTAATACTGCCTTCAACTCTACAAATTTCTATGACGTCGTTCATCCTGTTCAAGCATCTTAAGAAAGTAGACTTTCCACACCCAGATGGTCCAATTAAAGCTGTAACTTCTTTTTCTGCTATATCTATAGAGACGTCAAATAATGCCTGTTTGGATCCGTAATAAACATTTACATTTTCCGCTTTTATTTTACTCATTTAACTCCATTTCTTTTCAAATTTGTGTCTAACGATTTGAGCTGCCAAGTTCATTAAAATTAAAAAAGCTAGAAGCACCATAATACATGCAGATACTTTTTCAACGAAACCCCTCTCAGCACTTTCTGACCATATATATATCTGAACTGGTAAACTTGCAGCAGGATCAACTGGCGTACCAGGTATTGTATTCACAAAAGCAACCATTCCTATTAAAATTAAAGGGGCTGTTTCCCCTAAAGCTTGAGCCAAGCCAATTATCGTTCCAGATAAAGTTCCAGGCATTGATAGTGGCACAGTATGATGCATGGTTGTTTGCATATTACTTGCACCCATCGCTAAAGCAGCTTCTCTTATACTTGGGGGAACAGCTTTTAAAGAAGCTCTTGCAGCAATAATTATTGTTGGTAATGTCATAAGAGACAAAGTAATTCCTCCAACAAGTGGTGTCGATCTTGGTAAATTAAAAACTGCTAATAAAACACCAAGACCTAGCAAACCAAATACTATCGATGGAACAGCTGCTAAATTATTAATGTTTACTTCTATAAAATCTGTAAATTTATTTTTTGGTGCGAATTCCTCGAGATAAATTGCTGCTAGCACTGCGATAGGAAATGAAAACGCTAAACATACTAATATACTAAAAACTGTTCCCATAAACGAGCTAGCTATACCTGCTAGTTCTGCCTCTCTTGAATCAGGACTTGTAAAAAAACTAATGTTAAACTCTGATAAAATATCTCCTCTTTCATTAAGCATATCGTAAATCTGCAACTGATAATCATTTACTCTTCTATTCTTTTCGGGGATATCTCTTGGATAATTTCCCTTATGAACTTGATCAACATCATCAGAAGCTGTTAATTTTATGGGCACTATTTTACCTAGATAGTCTGGATTTTTTAAAAGTAGATCTTTAACCTCTGCCTCATATTTATACGAAACCATTTGTATCAATTGACGATCCTCTTCTTCAGGAAGTCCAGGATCTAATGAGGTCATAGCTTTGTAAGCAACATCATAATAGTCTGCATTTTCTAGATCATCTTTTGATGGGCTTTCTGCATCGATTAAAAGTAATTCTTTATCATAATGAACTTCTGTTACTATCCAAGTTTTTTGGAAAGCTGAGTAACCTTTTGAAAATATCTGAAACATAAAAACTGCTAAAAAGCTTAAAGCTAATCCTATAGCTATTTTGCCATACCATTGAAATCTTCTTTCAGCGTTATATCTTTTTTTTAATAAATTTTTCTTAAAACTATTCATATTTTTCCCTATATTTTTTAACAACTGAAAGAGCGATTACATTTAAGAATAAAGTTACTATAAATAAAGATATTCCTAAGGCAAAAGCTGATTGAGTTTTTGGATCTCCAAATTGTTGGTCTCCAATTAAAATTACTACAATTTGTGCTGTAATGGTTGAAGTTGACTCAAGGGGATTCATTGTAAGATTAGCCGCTAGTCCTGAGGCCATTACAACAATCATTGTTTCTCCCACCGCTCTTGATACTGCTAAAAGTATCGAACCTACGATACCAGGTAAGGCTGCTGGAAAAATTACTTTTTTTACAGTTTCAGATTTTGTTGCACCCATTGCGTAACTTCCATCTCTTAAATTTTGCGGTACTGCTGTTATAACGTCATCGCTTAGACTTGAAATAAAAGGAATTATCATTACTCCCATAACTGCTCCTGCAGCTAAAGCGCTCTCCGCTGAAACTTCTAAACCCATAGCGTTACCAATTTCTTTAACAAAAGGACCGACGGTTAAAGCTGCAAAAAAACCATATACCACTGTTGGAATACCAGCTAAAATCTCAATAATAGGTTTCGCATATTTTCTTACGCCTCTTCCAGCATACTCAGATAGATATATCCCGCTCAGCAAACCTATGGGGATGGCAACACACATTGCAATAAAAGCAATAAAAAAAGTTCCAGCAAATAAAGGCACAGCTCCGAAAGCATCCTTCATTAATTCAGGATCTGGTTGGCCATCTCTTACAAAAGTTTTAGCAGGATACCAATGAGTTCCGAATATAAAGTCAAAGATTTTTACTGCTTGAAAAAACCTAATCGCTTCGAATAAAAGTGAAAAAACTATTCCGATTGTAACTAAAACTGCGCCTAATGATGCAACAAATAACACCCATTTAAGAAAAATTTCTACTGGTTCTCTCATTCGATCATTTTTCTGAACAGATCTATACGCAAAACTCAGAGAGAAAATTAAAATTGCTAAAATAATTGCTACTTTAGCGCTGTTAGCTATTCCTTTTAATTGAATGTACTTATTAGCAGACTCATCTAGAAAATTAGTAATATTTCCCGTGTAAGTTCCTGCGGCTAATGCTTTAACCTTTGTGTAAATAAGCTGAAGCTCATTTTTAGTTAAGTTCTGATCAGTGTAATCTTGTAAAATAAATGTTTTAACTATTGATGGTTCAAAAACTGACCAAAGAGCAAAAATTATTAATGCTGGTGCAGCACACCAAGCAGCTAAATAATATCCATAAAATTTTGGTAATGCCGTAAGTCTTTGTGATGATTGAATAACTAGAGCTTTTTTTCTACCGAAATAATAACTTGTGAAAGCTAAGAGAATAATAAAAGTTACAAGTATTAAATTCATATTGAGCTTCCAGAGATAAAAAGGGGGTAAAATACCCCCTTTTTGTTTAATTGATACTACTACTTCTTAGCAGGCATGTTAACTAACTTCGTAGCGTTAGTTCTAGATGTTTTGTATAACTTGCCATCTAGAGGTACTAGCCCGATATCAGTTAAATAACCTTTATTACCCATAGCTTTTTTACTTGTGAACTCTTTTACGAATTCATGTAAGCCAGGTACAACGCCCACGTGAGCTTTTTTCACATAGAAGAATAAAGGTCTTGCAACTGCGTAACTGTAATCTTGAATCGAAGATAGACTTGGTTGACCACCTTCAATGCTTGCAGCTTGCAATTTATCTTTTGCAGCTAAGAAATAACTGAAACCAAAGAAACCGAACATTTCTTTGTCCGCAGCTAATTTTTGAATAATAAGTGAGTCGTTTTCACCAACTTCAATTACCGCACCATCTTCTCTTAACGCTTTATATTTAGCGCCAGCTTTTTTAGAAGCATCATCGATACCTTTTTTCATTACTAATGAATTCCAAGCATCTCTTGTTCCTGATGTTCCTGGAGGCACCATAACTTTGATAGGGTAGTTTGGTAATGATGGGTCGATATCACTCCAATTTTTATATGGATTTGGTACTAACGCACCATCTTTAGCAACTTCTTTTGCTAATGCTGCCCATAATTGTTTTTTTGTAAAGTTTACTGGTTTAGCATCTTTAGAATAAGCTAACGTTATTCCGTCGTTACCAACTGTAATCTCTACGATTTCTTCAACACCATTTTTTTGACATAGCGCATACTCTTTAGCCTTCATAGCTCTAGATGCATTTGTTATGTCTGGGTGCTCTGTACCAACTCCGGCACAGAATAATTTAGCTCCACCACCTGTTCCTGTTGACTCGATTACTGGTGTTTTAAATTTACCAGACGAACCAAATCTTTCAGCAACGATTGTTGCATAAGGGAATACAGTTGAAGAACCTACGATTTTAATCTGATCTCTAGCTTGAGCAGAAGTTACAACTAACATTGCAACTAATGAAGCTAAAGCGATTGATAGTTTTCTCATTGTTTATCCTTTCATTTATTAATTAATTAACAAACATTGGACTCATAGAATTAAGAGGACTCTTAATTATTACAGATATGTTACAAATTTATTAAAATGATAACTTTTTAGTTGAACTTTCTAGTTATCTCGATTTGTTGATAATCAGAGGCTAAAGACCCTCCGCAACTAAAAGGTCTTACTTTATTTTTAACTGCGTAGGATTGAGTTGGCTTTAATGTAACTTCTAGTTGTACAAAGTTAACTAATTTTTGAGTAAAACCTTTATCATATCTCCACGCATTCCATTGTGTGGGAGCGGTAAATACTTCGGTTAAATAAGATGCAGCTTGTGAGTGAATCATATTGCTCTCGTTTTGTCCTTTTAAAAGATTATTTTTAACTTTTTCAAAAATTTTTCTACATTTAATTGAGTCCACCATGTACGAGTTAGCATTTAAATGAGTGCTCATCGGCGCTGACACAATTAATTGAATTCCATCGTATCGTCTTGAAAATAAAGCTTCAGTATAAATTGTAGATACATTTTTACTATCTACTTCAAGAACTAAATCGTTTTTAGCTTGCTTAAGATCGTTTTTCAGTCTTAGAAGCCCAAGATCAAAAACTGTAAGAGGTTGAGAACGTAAAGTTTTCTCTATTAAATTTACATCTGCTTTAACAGTTGTAAAAATTAAAGTTAATAATTATTCTAGTCATACTAGAATTTTAACTATTTTGCTGTCTATCTCAAGACATAATTTAATAAAATTGTGATATTTGCTAAAATTTAGAAAAGTGAACCTTTATTTCGGTGCCCCTTTGAGTCTCACTTTTTATTTCTAACTCACCTCTATGCTGATTAACAATGTGCTTCACGATCGCCATTCCAAGTCCAGTGCCACCAACTTTTTTACTTTTAGCAGCATCAACTCTAAAAAATCTTTCTGTAATTCTCGGAAGTTGTTCATTTGGAATTCCAATACCATTATCTTTAATGGACACGGTATAAGAGTCTCCTATAACTTTTCCGTTACCTTGCCCACAATTAATTTCAATCTTTTTATTTTTATCTGAATATTTTATACTATTATCAATAATATTTGAAAAAACTTCAATTAATTTTTCATGATCGCCTTTAATAAAGAAATCATCTTTTATATTATTTTTAAATTCAAAAGGTTTTAAATTTTTTTGATGGATATCTTCAACGTTATTTAAAATTTCTTTTAAATTTACTTTATCTTGAGGCTGTATATGTTCCTCTAACTCAATTTTACTTAGTGAAAGTAAATCTTTAATTAAGCTTTCCATCCTATCAGCTTGCTCAAGCATTATCGGTATGAATTTTTTTTGTGCTTCTAAATCATCTTTCGCATGTCCGCTTATAGTTTCTAGAAATCCTTTAATAGAAACTAAAGGCGTTTTAAGTTCATGGCTGACATTAGCTACAAAATCAGATTTAAACCTTTGCGCTTTTATAATATCAGTTAAATCTTTTAGAAATAAAACAACTGAGTCAGGATCATCGACATATGAGGTCGGTCCAGAGAATAGATAAACTTTAAAGAACTGAAATGAGGGAGAGGATAATTCTAAATCCATAGTAATTGTCTCTTTTTTTAAAAGCACTAAATCAATATTTTGGAGTAAATCAGGAACTCTCAATAAAGTAGCCACGTGCTTATTTAAATTATTTTCTCCAAATTTTTTTTTTGCACTATTATTAAAAAATTTGATATTTTTAAATTTATCTACAATTAAAATTAGATCATCGATTTGATTTATAATCTTTACTTGCTCATTAGTTTTTTCAATATTTTCATTGGTGATGTCTTCTATTCCCTCTTCATTATTACTTGGTTTGTTCTCTCTCTTAATATCGGATCTTGCCTCCATACCTGCTACAATTGATTTTCTGGATACTGCAATTACTACGATCACAATTATTCCAGCAAGAGAGTAAAATAATAATTCCATGATTTGATTATACTTTAAAGATATAGACTAAAGAAATATTTTTTAGCGGTTTGATACCGCACTATTTAAAAAGATTTTTGCGCAATTTTCCCAGGTATATTTTTTTGCATGCTCAATGCAAGCGCTTCTATCTGACTTAAGAGCTTCAAGTGCTGCTTTTTTAAGATCGTTGTTTAACGAGCCAATGTTTGTACCGTTAAAAATATCTTTTGGTCCTGCTACTGGGTAAGCAGCTACTGGCAATCCACATTTTAAAGCTTCTATAATTACAATTCCAAAAGTATCTGTTTTGCTCGGGAAAACAAAAACATCAGAAGAAGCAAAGTAACTTGCAAGCTCACCATTTGTTCTCTCTCCTTTAAATATCGCTTCAGGATATTCTTTTTTAAGTTTATCTAAATCAGGTCCTTTACCGACAACTAATTTCGTACCTTCTAAATCTAAATCCAGAAATGCTCTTATATTCTTTTCAATAGATACTCTTCCCACATAAAGATAAATTGGTCTTTTATACTCTAAATTAATCTTTTTAGGCTTTTGAAATGCCCCGTGGTTTGCCCCTCTAGTCCAAACAACCATCTTATCCTTATCAAAACCAATATCTTGAAGTTCATCTTTCATTGACTGAGTTGTTACTAAAATTTTTTCAGCCTTTGAGTGAAATCCTTTAAGGAACTTTTGAGCAAGCTTAATTGGCAAATAAGGATAGTATAGCTTCAAATATTTATCAAATTGAGTATGGTAAGACGTGGTAAACTTAAGCTTATTTTTTACACAATATCTTTTTGCAAATATTCCTATCGGGCCTTCTGTAGCTATGTGAATTATATCAGCATCGGCTTTAGAAATTAATCTACCTACTCTAGGCCAAACATTAAGAGAAAGTTTTATTTCATTATATTTTGGCATTGGCACAGTAAAAAATTGATTAGGTTCAATATATTCAACCTGATGTCCAATTTTTTTTAATTCATCGCCAAGATTTTTTAAAGTTCTACAAACACCGTTCACTTGCGGATACCAGGCATCAGTAACGATTAAAATTTTCATTTATTTACTACTTTTAGATACGGCTCGTAATCAACAACATCACCTCTGATTTTGTCCCAGTCAATAACTTCCATGCGACCATCAAAATGTTCTACCAAGAAAGTTGCACCTTCTACCCAATCACCACAATTTAAATATCTCACACCATCTAAGACTTGATCAGCGGAATGATGAATATGACCGCAAATTATTCCATCTACTTTTTTTCTTTTTGCATAGGCTGCTAAAACTTTTTCGTAATCGCCTATAAATTTTACAGCTTTCTTTACTTTGTGTTTTAAATATTTTGCTAAAGACCAATTACCCTTTTTAAATAATCTCCTAAAAAAATTGATAACAACATTAAACTCAAGTAAAAAACTATAAGCAATAGCTCCTACTTTTGATAACCATGGAGCATATTTCATCACTCCATCCCAGGCATCACCATGAACAACAATATACTTTTTATTATCTGAGCTTACATGTATGGCTCTATTTACAACTTCAATATCGCCAAAATGTAATGGTAAAAATTTTCTGAAGACATCATCATGATTTCCCACAATATATTTTACTTTTGTTCCATGTCTTGCTTTTCTTAATGTTTTTTGAATCACATCATTATGTTCTTGAGGCCAGTAAAATTTTGTTTTTAAAGCCCAAACATCAATGATATCACCAACAAGATATAAATTCTCTGACCTTGAATGTTTGTAAAATTCTAATAATTTGTTTGCTGCACTTTTTCTATGCCCAAGGTGCAAGTCGGAAATAAAGATGCTTTTGTAATTTAAAATCTTTCCCTTAGATTTAGTTTGAATTGTTTCCATATTTTTTATAAAACGAATCTCTAGTACAAGTAGAATCATAAATATGTTACAGAATTGTTAAAATATGAATAAAAAATTGAATTTTGCGGTGATATTTAACGCAAATGCAGCAGGTGGTAGAAAACTTAAATTAATTAACAAGGTCATTAATCTTTTAGAAAAAAATCATATTGTAGATCTTTTTAAAACCGAAAGCGAAGATCATGCAAGGAATGTATTTAAAGAATTGTCTAATAAAAAATTTGATCGGTTAGTATTTGCTGGCGGTGACGGGAGCGTATGTTTTGGTATTAATGAAATGTTTAAAAGTGATAATCTAAAAGACAAATTAGTTGGATACATACCTGCTGGCACTGCAAATATTTTACAAATAGAAACTCAAATTAAGAAAAAGGCGGAGGAGATTTACAACGTCCTAGTATCAGATAATCATAAGAAAATTTCATTAGCAAAAATAAATGATAAGTACTTTTTCTTGATGGCTGGTGTAGGTTTTGACTCTCGAATTGTTGAGTCCATAAATACTAATATTAAAAAGTATCTTGGAAAAGTAATTTTCGCTTTAAAAGGTTTTCAGCATTTTTTATTTTTAAAAAATAATAAAATGGAGGTTGAGGTAGATAATGAAAAAATTATGGCTGATTGGATTTTATGTACTAATTCAAAATACTATGCTGGTCCCCATTCTATAACTAATGATACCAATATATTTGAAAACAGGATAGTGGCTTACATATTTAAAGACCTGACCAGAATAAAATTACTTTATTATGTTTGGTTAATTTTAACCAAAGGCGACTTAACTCCTGCAAAAAGTGTAATTAAAAAAGAATTGAACAGATTAAAAATAAATGGTGTAAACAATAAAGTTCTATCACAGGTTGATGGTGAAAATTGTGGTTACGTAAACAGTCTTGAAATCCAAAAAACAGACAGATTTATAAATTTATTAGTTCCGTAGGATTTTCTAAATCTTTTCAACTTTTAGTTTAAAAGATTTTTCATAATTTCATTTGAAAAATTTTTTAGATTATTTTAGATTTTTCTTTTTTGGAGGAACAATATGAAAAAAAAGTTAAAAAAAAACGAAAAGAAAAAGAAAAAAATACTAAAATCAATCGATAAGCTTAAAAATAAGATAAGCACTAAACAAAAAAAACTATCAAAGATTGATCTAAAGATAGCTAGTATCGAGAAAAAAATCGCTGAAAAAAGAGCTAATAAAAATAAAGAACCTATCACAGCATCTTTAAATAATTAGTTTATAAAGTAATTAAATGCCCCTGATTTAAAAACATCAGGGGTTTACTTTAATTTACCAAAAAAATTTAAAAGTATTACTCCTGAAACAATTAAAATTAATCCAACAGTACCATAAAGATTAGGAGTTTGATTATATTTAAATATTCCAAATAATGTAACTGCAGTTATCGTTAATGCTCCGTAAGTCGCATAAGTAAATCCAACAGGTATTATAGTCATTGCTCTAGATAAACAAAAAATACAAACAACAATACTTGTGATGCAAAAAATTGTTGGTGTGAGCTTGGTAAAACTTTCTGTAGTTTTAAGAAAACCGTTGCTTGTTATACCTGTTAAAATTGCAAGGATTAAATAAATATATCCGCTAAATAAACTTATACTTTTCATTGTGCCTTAGCGAACTGGCCGCCATCTTTATGTCTCCATAACCATTTTTTCATTTCTTTTTCAACATCTGTTGGATCTATATCAAGATCTTTAAGTGTTAGATGGTTATTTGAAACAACGTTATCTGCCTCAGATAAAATTTCACATTGGTCTCTAGTTAAAATTGGAGGTAAAGGAAGTAAATCTGTAATAGTACTTTGTATTTTTGCTAT
>LULK01000455.1_pt1 | contig 17326 bp, 23 predicted proteins | sample 728181 | NCBI WGS metagenome assembly LULK01 (sample SAMN03860291, study PRJNA289734) | marine metagenome | biome: seawater column; feature: ocean; material: water; isolation source: Red Sea water column Station 169 - depth 10m | place: Saudi Arabia: Red Sea | collected 2011-10-15 | depth 10 m | reverse complement strand
GACAAAAAGATTTATTCTCTTGTCTTTCAGGTGTATTTGGTTCAATCAATGCAAACTCAAGTAGTTCAGCTTTCTTTGATCTTTGTATAGATTCAGAATCAGGCGACACACCAACAGCACTTTCTCCTCGTCATATTGCAAGAGCAAGATCAATTCTTGGAGATCAAGGCGACAAGCTAACAGCTTTAGCAATGCACTCAAAAGTGTATTACGACCTAGTTGAAAGAAATGCGATTGATCGTATTTATGACAACAATGGCGATGCTGATAGTTCAGCAACTTCTGGTACAACTGCAAATGCTTTCGGTAGTCCAACAGTTCCTACATTTATGGGGCTAAGAGTTATCGTTTCTGATGACGTGCCAACAACAGGTTCAGGCGCTTCTACGGAGTATTCGACCTACGCCTTTACAGCCGGATCCGTAGCATCGGGCGAACAGGCAGGGTTAACCACAGAGACAGACCGCGACATTCTCGCAAAGTCTGATGCTATGTCAATCGACTTGCATTACACATACCATCCTGTTGGAAGTAAGTGGGCTGTAACAACTACAAACCCAACAAGAGCGCAACTTGAAACTGTAGGCAACTGGTCGAAGGTCTACGAAACAAAGAACATTGGTATTTGTAGGATTACCAACGTAAGCAATCAGGACTAGAGGTAATTTATTATGCCATCTTTATTTGAAGTTAGTGCGGGAAAACTAGCCGGCCCAACTACAGGCGGAACTGTTACCCAAGCAACTAACAAAACAACAGGTGTGACTCTTAATACAGAGTCAGGTCAGATCACAATGAATGACGCGGCGTTAGGTGCTGCGGCTGAAGCAACATTTGAAGTAACCAACGATAAAATCGCTGCTACTGATGTTATCGTTGCTGTTCATGGTTCTGCGGGTACTGCGGGTTCTTACATGGTAGGAGTTTCAGCAATCGCCGCAGGCTCTTTTAAAATCACAGTTACAAACGTATCTGCGGGTTCTTTAAGTGAAGCAATCGTAATTAACTTTGTTGCCTTAAAAGGTGCTTCAAGTTAATGGGATTGTTTGCTTTTAAGCGAATAAGGGAAAAAGAAGCTGCCGTTACGGTGGCTTCTATTCCTACTAAAACAAAAAAACGTAAACCCAAATCTAAGGTCGAAAATGGCGATAACAATAGTCGCAACAGCGGGAAGCGCAACAGCAAATAGTTATTTGACGTTGACAGACGCAAATGCAATCATCGAAGGTCTAGTCGAAGACGATGATGTTACAGCGTGGTCTTCTGCAACTGACGACCAAAAAAACCGCGCGTTATATACAAGCACGATCAGAATTGATCGCGAAAGATTTCTTGGGGCAAGGGCAACAGATACGCAGGCTTTACAATGGCCGCGAACAGGAGTCAGAAAACCAGACACTTATGTAAATACTTATGCTGTCGGATTTCCTTTTCGCATTTCAACAGATTATTTTACAGATACAGAAATTCCAGATCAAGTTAAAAGAGCGCAGGCAATATTGGCTGTTTATCTAAATAATAATAAAGCGGGACTTGGCTTATCAGGCTTGGAGGATTATAAAAGAGTAGGCGTTGGCGGAATCGCTGTTGAACCCGTATTCAGCGGTTCTGTCGGCGCTGATCGCGTTCCGCCATTATTTGAACGCTATTTCACAGGCTTACGGATTTCCGGGCCGGGTAACATTTCAATCAAAAGGAGTTAATCAATGTACAACGCAGACCCAGATTACACACTTGGCGGGGAGCTAATTACAGACACAGCCGCACACACAGGCAGATTTAAAAGTATTTTTTTTAAAGAAGATACGCAGATCAATACGGCTTCGCATAATTATTCAGGAAATTCAATTGATTCTGAAACATTTCTTGCGGGTCAAACTATTTATGGATTGTTTACAAGTATCACTCTATCAAGTGGCGCTTGCATTGCTTATAAAATCTAATGCCAAACTTCGCAAGTGCTATTCAAAAGGCAATTGATAAGGTTGCATCAATTGAGGGATTTGGTCAGAACGTAACCATAAGAACGATTACTGCGGGTTCTTACAATACAACAACAGGTGTTATTTCTGAATCGAACAGCGATGCAACTGTAAAAGCTGTTTTTGAAGATGTCAACTTGCGTGAAGTAAATGAACTTATTCAGGCAGAAGATAAAAAAATTACAATATCCGCTGCGGCTGTTACAGCAAAACCTACGACAAAAGATAAGGTTCTTATTTCAAATATTGTACATAATATTATTCGCGTCCTTACTAAAACATCAGGCGGAACCGATATTTCTTACACCCTTTATTTAAGAACATGAGAAGAATACGAGTTGACCAAATCGGGGAATATTCAGAAGAACAAATCAATACTTTGTTGTCTGTTGCAGTATTAACGGGAGATCGTATTGTTAAAGAAGGCTCGCCTGTTGATTCTGGAAGGCTTGCTGTTTCTTGGCAGATAGGAGAAAACGCAGAAAGTGGCGCACCCGCAAAAGAAGGCAAATATGGCGCTTCTGGTAAAGGAACAGTTATAAGACCGCCGAAGCCTTTGAATTATCAACTAGGAAAAGAAAATTTTAGAAAAAAATATCATATTCACAATAATGTTCCATATGCTGAACCTGTAATGTTTGGAACAAGTTTGCCACCGTCTTGGGGTGGTACATACAGGAGTAAGCAAGGATTAAAAGCAAAACATCTTGACTTGTTGGCAAAAGAACTTGCAAATGAAATTCAAGACCTTTACAAACAAATAAGGGGTAAATAATGGCCGCTATTGATTTAAATACAGTAAGAGCAACAATTGAAGCTAGAGTCGCGACAGAACTTGCTAGTAGCCCCGCAATACCTGTTGTTTTTCATAATATGTCGTTTGATAGTAGCGCTGTTACAACCTTTGTTCAATGCCTTACAACATTCGGTGAAAGTAATTATCTTACGCAGGGAAATGCGGACGGATTAAATCGCGTAAATGGAATTGTTGTTTTTAATATTTTCACGCCGCAGGGAATAGGTTCAGGCGATAATTACACAATCGGCAAAAGGTTGCGGGATTTATACAATCGAATTACAGTTTCTAATGTGATCTTTGATGCCCCGATTGGGCCGGAGGTCGTAGACAATCCAAATCCAGAAGGTCAATTCCAAACACAACTGCGAATGACCTTTGAAATTTTCGAGGAACTTTAATGGAAATTACAGAAAAAATGCTTGATGCAATCGAAGCTGTAAAAGGTCGCCGTGACCCCGTTTATTGGGATGGACGTTGCAGGCGATATATGGAAAAGCAAGAAAAATTAAAAAAAGATGTAAAAAAAACAATTAAGAGTTAATATATTTATAAATAGTTCTTTTTTTTGTTATGGCTATCAAAGGCGATGTTGGTAAAATTATGTTTGAAAATGCGGGCGGCACCGAAGCTGACGTTGGACAAACAAGATCATGGTCTTTGTCTATAACAAAGGACACGATGGAAACAACAAAACAAGGCGATACATTTAAAACAAATATCGGTGGTTTGATAGCAGGCGAAGGTTCAGCGGAACTTCTTTACAATCCATCAGAAACAGGCGCAGGCTACACAACATTTATTGATGATGTTTTAACTACAGGCGACAATGCTGACGCATTATTTGAACTGTTTCCTGATTCATCAACTTCAGCAAAGAAAATTAGTTTTGCGGGAATTATTACAAACGCAGAATATGGCGCAACACTTGGCGAAGTTCAAGTAATAAATATCAGTTTTATAACAAGCGGTACCATAACAAGCGCTATCTGATACATTGAGTTTATTAGTCAACTAATCAACCAATGCAAAAAAGAACTATTGACCTGTTAACTGATTCTTACAAAGATCAGATGACAGCCAGAAGAAAATACGAATTTAAAAATAAAAACGGCGAAAAAATTGTCGATTTATACTTTAAGCCTTTAACAAGGGATGATCGTGTTCGCGCACAATCAGCCGCAAATTCAGATGATGCTTTGACAATATCAACTTATCTTCTTTGTAAAAATGCAGAATTAGAAGATGGGTCAAAAGCATTTGCGCCCGCAGATGCGCCAAACCTTCAAAGAGAACTTCCAGAAAGTGTATTGAATGAAATTGAATTATTTATGTTTGATATTCAATTGAATGTTGATAAAAACAATTCAAGAATTACGTTCTTTGATTACAGAAGAAGAACTGATATATTGGGCTGCATATTATGAAGTTAAGAATGAAAGAGAAAAAAGAGAATTAAATCGCCAAAGAGCAAATAGAAGGTAATATATAAGAAAAGGTTTTGTTGATTTGTGGCACAGGCTAATGTAAAACTTACAGTTGATGCTTCGCAGGCCACAAGAGCATTAAAAGGCGTACAACAACAATCATCGGGGCTTCAGAGGGCATTTGGTGGCCTTAAGGCTGCAATCCTTGGTGTTGGGGTCACAGCTTTAGGAAGACAGGCAATATTAACATCGGCAAATTTTGAAAAATTAAATGTCAGACTTGGATTATTAACTAAAGCATCAGGAACCTTTGCAAAATCGCAAGAAATAGCGGCAGAAGCACAAAAATTGTTTGGATTGAGTGCGACAGAAGCGCTTGAAGGAATTACAAATATTACTGCACGTTTGCAACCTTTGGGCGTTGGTGTTGAAGATATTAGAACAACATTTATCGGATTTAACACAGCGGCAAAACTGGCGGGAGCGTCAGCAATGGAAAGTTCAAACGCTTTCAGGCAATTAGCACAAGCATTAGGTTCTGGACGTTTACAAGGGGATGAATTTAGAAGTATTGCAGAACAGGTTCCAACAATTCTTGCGCCTATCGCCGCAGAACTTGGCGTGACTATAGGCGAACTCAAAAAATTTGCATCTGAAGGCAAATTAACAAGTGACGTTGTAATAAGAGCATTAAAGAAAGTTGAACTTGATGGTGCGGATTCTTTGAAGGCATTGTTAGAAAATGACCCGACACAAGTATTTAAAAATTTAGGAAATGAAGCTGAAAATTTATCAAGGGCATTTGGCGATCAATTGGCGCCCGCTGTTTTACCAGTAATTCGAGCATTAACAAAAGTAACGGAAGCAATAACTAATTTTGTTAAATCAGGTGCGGGTCAAGTCACTTTGATATTTACAGCAATAGCTGTTGCCGCAAAAGGTGTTGCAATTATAACGCCTGTAATAATCGGACAATTGGCAACTTTGGCAACATCTTTTCAGGTGGCCGCTATCAATTCCGCGTTAGCTTCAACTGGTTTGAAAGGTGTTGCGGCTTCTTCATTCTTGGCGGCGGGTGGTATTACAAAAGCCACAATTGCTCTTTCAGCCTTGAAAATAGCATTAATAAAAACAGGTATCGGGGCAGCAATTGTTATTTTAGGAACTTTAGCCGCAAAATTTATTGACAATAAAAATTCAGCACAAGAAGCCGCGGATGCCGCAAAAGCCTTTGACGATAATATAAAAGGAATCACTGAAACGGCACCACAAACAGAAGCCGCTTTAAATAGCCTTACTATTGCAAACAAAGAATTTGAACTTTCTAATTTAGGAACAAATCGAAATGATGCGGGCAGAAGAAAAGCGTTAGAACGTGAACTTGAAATACTTAAAGAAAGATCAATAATTCTTCAAGGAGAAAAAGAAAGGGATGCGCAACTTGCTCTTGATAAAGCATTTAACGATCAAACAATTGCACTTTTAAAAAATATTTCTGCGATGGAAGCGAAACTTGCAGGCAAAGAAGAAGAATTTAACATGGAGCAAAGAATAAATGAACTAAAAGAAAGGTTTGGCGAATTAGATGCACAGCAAATTATAGATTTAATAAAACAAGAAGAATTATTAAAGAAGAAAGTTGAACAAATGACAAGACAAGAAGAAATCGCGAAAAAAATTAATGGCGCTTTTAAACAGATTGGAGAAGATATTGGAACAGGTATTACTGATGCTCTAGTCGGTGCTATTGAAGGAACCAGAACTCTCGGAGAAGCGGCCAAGTCAATTATTAATGATCTTGCATCGTCCTTGTTAAGACTTGGAATCAATATGGCGCTTACTGGTTTATTTGGTGGAACCAAAGTTGGCAAATTCTTAGGGTTTGCAAATGGTGGAAGGCCGCCTGTCGGAAAACCTTCAATCGTGGGCGAGCGTGGGCCGGAAATCTTTGTTCCTCGTTCTGCGGGTACTATTATCCCAAATAATAAGATCGGTGGAAGCGGTGGTATTGTCAACAATATTAATGTAAATGTTTCGGCTGAAGGTATGCAATCAAATGCAAATGAAGATCGCGGGAAAGAACTTGGCGTTGCTCTAGCTTCAGCGATACAATCAGAATTAATAAAACAAAAAAGACCGGGCGGTTTATTAGCAACTTAAAATGGCAACCTTTCCAAGCGTCACACCCACATATCAAGGATTTTCAAAAAAATCTGCGCCCGCTGTTCGTACAGTAAGATTTGCAGATGGATTTGAACAAAGAATATTTTTTGGACTAGCAAGCAATCAAAACCCGAAGGTTTATAATGTTAATTTTGAATTAAGCGAAACTGAATCAGATGTTGTTGAAGCATTTCTTGATAGTCGCGCAAACGATCAAGAAAGTTTTACGTTTACACCGCCTGGCGAAGGATTTACAAAAACAGGAACATATTCTCAGTCAGGAACCACAGTAACAATTACGATTTCAAATCATGGTGTTGCAATAGGCGATGTTTTGACAATCGACTACACATCAGGTTCTGCAACTGATGGTTCTTTTACAGTTGCAACAGCGGTTGACGCAAACACTTTTACAGTTACAGCCGCTTCAAGTGCAACAAATAGCGGAAATGTTTCAATAACTCTTTCAGGTGCAAAAAAATTTGTTTGCGAAACTTGGTCAAAATCAATTCCCTATAACAACAGGGCTTCGATAAGCGCTACATTCAGGCAAGTATTTGAAGCATGAGTACAGACAAGATTGTAAGTGAATTACAGAATGTCAATCCGTCAGCGGTAATTGAACTTTTTACTTTGACTCTTGATAATTCATTACATGGCGCAACAACAACTTATCGTTTTCATGCTGGAACAAGTTTGAAAGATAACGGCGAAATAATTTGGCAGGGTAATTCTTATACAAGATACCCTGTTCAGGCTGAAGGTTTTCAATATGGAAAAGGACAATTACCACGGCCAACCCTTACTTTTTCAAATGCTGTTGGAACTATTTCAGCGATACTTCTTTTGGTAAACGCAACAACTACAGGAAACGATTTGACAGGCGCAACTGTTAAAAGAATTAGAACGCAGGCAAGGTTTATTGATGCCGCTAATTTTCCAAGCAATGTGAACCCTTATGGAACGCCAGACAATACGGCAGAATATCCGCAAGAAATTTATATTATTGATAGAAAAGCGGCGGAAAATAGGACTGTAGTTTCTTTTGAACTTGCTGCGGTTTTTGATATGGCGGGAGTTCGAGCGCCTAAACGTCAATGCACCCGTTCAGAATTTCCTAGCATTGGATTAATAGTTTAAATGACTTGGAAAGATGACGCATTGATTCATGCCAAGGAACAAGACCCGAAAGAATCTTGTGGTCTTTTGTTAAATATTCGCGGAAAAGAAAAATACTTTCCTTGTCAAAATTTAGCAATAACTTCTCATCAATGTTTCATAATGAACCCAGAAGATTATGTTGTTGCTGATTCAATCGGCGAAATAATTGGTATTATTCACTCGCACCCGACAACGCCGCCTGTTGCTTCTGAAGCTGATAAAATAAGCTGTGAGGAGTCGAATTTACCTTGGTATATTGTTAATCCAAAAATCGAAACTTGGGGCTACTATGAGCCTTGCGGATACAAAGCGCCTTTACTAGGTCGGCCTTGGGTATGGGGTGTTACTGATTGTTTAAGTTTGGTAGAGGATTGGTATTTGCAAGAAAAACAAATTTCTTTTAAAAAAGCTACAAGACCCTTAACACCTGAAATATTTGCAGAAAATCCACAATCGAAAGAAGATGGCGATTTTGATAATTATTTAACAACTGCGGGATTTCGTTTGTTAGCACCAAATGAAAAGTTACAAAATGGGGATGTTTTGGCGATGAGTATTTTAGGTAAAGGTTTAAATCATGTTGGGATTTTTTTAGATGGTGATGTTTTACATCATTTAGGCGATAGACTATCTTGTAAAGAACCATACAATCCTTGGTTGTTAAAATGTACAGGGGGTCGGTATCGTTATGCTTCGCAAAATTAAATTATATGGAGAACTGGCAAAACAGGTCGGTCATAAAGAATTTGAAGATATAAATGTTTCTAATGTCGCGCAAGCTGTAAGCTTTTTAATAAATAATTTTCCGCAACTGGAAAGTCATATGGCGAATAGATATTATAAGGTTATTGCTAATGATGATGAAATTGGTCAAGACGAGCTTCACAATCCTATTGGTAAATCAGATATATCTTTTGTACCTGTTATTTCAGGTTCGGGGGGTAATTTCGGAAAGGTGTTACTTGGAGTGGCCTTAATCGGTTTATCTTTTACGCCAATGGGTGCGGGGCTTTTTGCAGGCGGTTCAGGTGCGGGTTTAGCGGGCGGAGGTGGTTTAATAGGTGCAACAGGTTTATATGCGGCAGGGGCTTATGGTTCGGCGGCTCTCGGTCTTATTGGCGCAAGTTTAGTTTTGGGTGGAGTAAGTGGGATGCTGTTTCCAGTTCCAAAACAACCTGAATTTTCTAGTGAACAAGACCCGCGTTTGTCGTTTAGTTTTTCAGGAACGCAACAAACAAGCCGGGCCGGAACGCCCGTCCCAATTGTATATGGAGAAATCTTCACTGGCTCAGTTGTGATTAGTGCTTCAACTGATACTGAACAGGTACAAGCATGACCGATAAAAAGAAAATTATTCGCGGTTCATTTGGTGGAGGAAGTTCGCCGCCACCTCCAAGACAACCGACAAGAACCCCTGATACCTTACATAGTAAGCAATTTGCAAGTTTTCTTGATCTTGTATCAGAAGGCGAAATCGAAGGAAGTGCAACGGCTTCAAAGGAAGGTATAACAGACCGCACTTCAACTGCCTATGTCAACGCGTATTTGAAGGACGTTTTCCTTAACGATACACCTGTTTTAAAAGCAACGGCAAATTCATCAAGCCCTGCTACTTCAGATTTTAATTTTCAAAATGTAACCTTTACACCGCGATTTGGAACCTCAAATCAAACAAAAGTTGATGGGGTTGAAAGTTCTTCTTCAATCACACCTGTTGGTGTTACAGTTACAGCGGATTCGCCAGTTACAAGACAGATTACAAATACAAATGTTGAGCGCATAAAAGTAACTGTAACATTTCCCCAAATACAAAAAGCCACAACAGAAGGCGATCTTCTTGGTTCAACTGTTGATTTGAAAATTGCTGTTCAATATAATTCAGGAGGCTTTACAGATGTTATTGAAGATACTGTTACAGGTCGAACCGCTGACGCATATCAAAAAGATTATTCAGTTAAAATTACAGGTTCTTTTCCTGTTGATATTAGAGTTATTAGAGTTACGGCAGATTCAACAGATACTTCATTAATAGATTCTTTTCAATTTACACAATTTGCAGAAATAATTGATGAATCAAATACTTATGCAAACTCAGCATATAACTTAATAAGAGTTGACTCTCAACAGTTCAGCGCAATCCCCCGCCGGAAATTCCGTATTCGCGGAATAAAAGTAAGGATTCCGGGTGCCGGCGCTTCTAGTTCAGGAACGCCAACTGTTGATTCTGCAACTGGCCGTATTGTTTATCCTGACGGCTATATATTTGGAGGTACTTTTCAAGCCGCGACTTGGTGTTCATGCCCTGCGATGATTTTGCTTGACCTCTTGACAACAGAAAGATATGGATTCGGAACACATATTGCAGATGCAAACCTTGATTTATTTTCTTTTGTAACTGCATCAAAATTTGCAAATACTCTTGTCGATGATGGCTTTGGCGGACAGGAAGCCAGATTTTCTTGCAATGTGAATATTCAATCATCAAGTTCCGCGTTTGATTTGATAAATGAACTTGCGGGTGTCATGCGTTGTATGCCGATCTGGTCAACAGGTTCTATATTATTGGCTCAAGATTCCCCCAAATCGACCTCGTTCCTTTTCTCACTTGCCAATATTTCAAGTGATGGTTTTAATTATTCTGGCTCAAGCTTAAAACAAAGACATTCTGTAATTTCTGTCAGTTATTACAATATGGATTCGCAAGACGTAGATTTTGAAGTTTTTGAAAATACTACTTTATCAGCAAAAATTGGAACTGTTGTAAAACAAGTTAAGGCTTTTGCGTGTACATCGAGGGGGCAGGCGCAAAGATTGGCAAAAGCAATTGCGTTTTCGGAAGCAAATGAATCTGAAATGGTTACCTTTACAACATCAATGGAAGGCGGTTTGATGGTCAGGCCGGGCGCTGTTATAGAAATTAATGACCCAGTTCGCGCGGGTGTAAGGCGTTCAGGAAGATTAAAAAGCGTTACTTCAACAACAGTTGTTACAGTTGACGATACAGAAAATACAGATTTACCAACAACTAACAGCCCGACCTTATCTTTAATATTGCCTGATGGTACAGTTGAGACAAAAGATATATCAGATATTACAAATGGCGTTGTTACTGTTTCTGAAGCATTTTCACAGACGCCAAATGCAAACACAATATATTTAATCCAAAATTCTACAATTGAATCGCAAAAATTCAGGGTAATTACAGTTGAAGAAACAGATTCAATAAATTATACGATTACAGCTTTATCTTACATTGATACTAAATATGATTTTATTGAGGATGGTGAAACTTTACCTGTTAGAAATGTTTCAAATTTAAATGAATTAAAACCACCCCCTTCTAACCTTTCAGCGGTAGAAACAATTGTTCCGATAAATAATCAAGCTGTTTCAAAAATAATTATCAGTTGGCAACCAATAACAGGTGTTGTTGAATATCAAGTAAATTATCGTTTTAATAATGGAAATTTTGTTTCAACAAAAGTTTCAAGTCCTGATTTTGAAATAATAAATAGTCAACTTGGAACTTATGAAATCCAAGTTTTTAGCTACAACATAAACGCCCAACTTTCAGCAACATCAAACAACATAACATTTAATGCCATTGGTAAAACTGCAAGACCGCAAGATGTTACAAATTTAGTTGTTGAACCTGTCTCAGATCAGTTTGTACGACTACGTTTTGACAAAGCAACCGATATTGATGTGACCCACGGCGGAAACGTGATAGTCCGTCATTCTAACCTTACAGATGGAACTGGCACGTTTACAAATTCAGTTGACCTTTTACCCGCCTTGCCGGGAAGTATTGCAGAAACGCTTGTTCCCGCTTTGACCGGCGAGTATATTCTTAAATTCCGTGATGACGGCGGGAGACTTAGCGAAGGGGAAACATCTGTAATTGTTACAACGCCCGACCCATTGCCAAAACTTGCTGTTTTTACAGATAGAGAAGATACAGATTCGCCACCTTTTGCAGGCACAAAAGTAAATGCCTTTTTCAGTGATGATGTGAATGGTCTTGTTTTAGACTCAACAGTTTTATTCGATACTGTTGCAGATGTCGACCAACTTTCAGATTTTGATTTTTCTGGCGATGTTGCTTCTTCTGGTTCTTATGAATTTGCAAATAAATTAGATTTAGGAAGCAAACAACCTTTGATATTAAAACGTCATTTTGTTACTCAAGGTTTTTATCCAAACGATTTGTTTGATAGTAGGACAGGAAACATCGATACATGGACGGACGTAGATTCCGCCACAGCATTCGATGTTAACGCAAAATTACTTGTCAGCCAAACAGATAGCGACCCTAATGTTTCAATTTCTGGAACTTATACAATAAACAATGGTTCGGGTGGTTCAGGGACAATTATTACAATTACAAAAAGTTCTCATGGTTATGTTGCGGGAAGTTTTGTTGTTGTTGATTTTGCAAATTTAGGGGCAGATGTTGATGGTGAATATCAAATTCAATCTGTTCCCGATGCAAATAGTTTTGTTTTAACTTGCGCTCAGTCATTTAATGTAAGCGGAAGCTGCACATTTGGGGCAGATTTCACAGCATATAATACTTTTGCAAATGGAACATTTATCGGTCGTGGTTTTAGGTTTAAATGTGAAATGACATCGGATGACCCTGCGCAATCAATCGAAATTGATCAATTAGGATTTAGCGCAGAATTAGAAAGAAGAACAGAAAACCGCACGGCTGTAATTGCTTCAGGCACTTCACAAAAGGCAGTGGTTTTTGAAAATTCGTTCTTTACGGGCAGTAGCGGCACAAGTATTTCGGCGGGTTCAGCTTTGCCATCAATAGGAATTTCCATCGAAAACGCACAGGCGGGAGATACTTTCTTGTTGTCAAATATTTCTGGGACAGGTTTTTCAATAGATATTAAAAACGGCTCAAGTCATGTTGATAGGAATTTTAGATATACGGCTGTTGGTTTTGGGCGCGGTTCTTAAAATTATGATAACCTTAAAGAAAAAATAGAGTTAAATCATGCCTCCGGTTCACGACTATGTAATCGACAACTCAACCGGCGCCAACGTCCGGGCAGACATCAATAATGCTTTAGCTGCGATTGTAAGTAATAATTCAAGTTCATCGGAGCCTTCAACAAAATACGCTTATATGTGGTGGGCTGATACTACAACAGGGATTTTAAAAATACGAAATAGCGCAAACGATGGTTGGGTTGAACTTTTACAGCTTGATGGTACGTTAACTCTTGAAGATGGCAGTGTTTCAACACCTGCACTAGCTTTTAGAGATGATCTTAATACCGGAGTTTACAGTTCTGCTGCTGATACTTTTAACGTGGCAACCGCCGGTATAGATAGAATGGAGTTAGGAGCTACAACAATATTTAATAAACAAGGTGCAGATGTAGATTTCATAATTGAAGGCGATACAATCGAAAATTTATTTAGAGTAGACGCGGGAAATGATCGCATAGGAATAAACACTGCAACTCCTGACTGTTTGGTTCATATCTTTGGTGGTAGTGCCGGTTCTGTTTCGGCTGCTGCATCTGCTGTTTTGACTTTAGAAAGAGATGGAAATTTGGGTTTACAATTGTTATGTCCTGCTTCAAATACGCAAGAAATACGTTTTGGTGATGCAAGCGATAATGGTGCAGCGTATATACAATACAATCATTCTTCAAATTATTTTGCACTTGGAATAGTAAGTGGCCAAGAAAAATTCAGAATTAATTCTGACGGAAGATTCCTTATCGGAACTACCGCAGTACCTTCATTATCAGGTAAAGTAAATATTTTTGGTACGGACACAGCAAATTCCTCATTATCCATAAGAAGGGGATCAAATGATGCTGCCGGCCCTCAAATTTTCTTAGTTAAGTCTAGAAATACAACAGACGGTAGCCATACAGTTGTTCAAAATGATGATCTTTTAGGAGCAATTTTCTTTGCGGGTAATGACTCTCAAGGGCCGGAATATGGTGCATTTATTAAAGGGGAAGTTGATGGTGCTACAGGAAGTAATGATATGCCCACTAGGTTAGTTTTTGCGGTAACACCTAATGGTAGCGATACACCAGTAGAGATAGTAAAGATAAGAGAAACAGGAAAAATTGAATTAGGTGCTTCCGGTCCATCATCACAATTGGATCCTACTAACAACGGTGAATTATATATAGAAGCTGATCCCGGAGGTAACTATGGTTCCTCAAATATAAGATTTCATGTTGATAATGGTGAAATTATGAGAATTGTAAGGGGGACAAACCCTTTTGTAGCTATCGGAAGAACAGCACAACAAGGAAATGAAGGTTTTACTGTTGATCGAAACGGAACTGATGTTTGTTTCTTTACTCAAGGTAGTTCTGGCAACCATACAACTTTAAAATTACTTAATAAAAGAGCTACTTCTTCAACAACAGGGGCGCAAATAATATTTTTAGATACAAATGGTACCTCTAGAGGAAGCATTGTAAATGACACCTCAACAACAACTTATAATACAAGTTCTGATTATCGTTTAAAAGAAAATGAAGTAGAAATATCAGATGGTATTGATAGAGTAAAACAACTTAAACCATATAAATTTAATTGGAAGAATAGACCCGGAATAATTGTTGATGGATTTTTTGCACATGAGGTAGAAAATATTGTTGAAGATTGTGTTTTAGGTGAAAAAGATGGTGAAGAGTATCAGCAAATGGATCATTCAAAACTTGTGCCACTACTTGTTGCTGCGGTAAAACAACTAATAACAAAAGTTGAAATGCTTGAAGCTGCTTAGTATAATTGGATAAATTATAAAAAATTAATGGCGACTCCACAAGAACTTTATGACGAAACAAAAACTCGTCTTGACTTAAATATTGCAAAAGCACAAATGCTTGATAGAGAAATACAGGAAAAAGTTGCAGAAAAAAATAAACTTATGCAACCAATAATGGAAGATCAGGGAGCATTAAAACAGCTAGAAAAACTATCTGATGTTGTTCAAACAGTAGAATCAAAGTAAAATTAAACAAAACACTTTTTAATTATGGCTGTTACTTGGGATGTTGCTGCTCTTGACGCAACAAAAACTGTAGGCTCTCTATCTGATGTTGTTACTGAAGTTCATTGGACAGCTATAGATACAGACGGAGATCATACAGGATCACTTTATGGCTCTGTAAAACTTGCTGATGCTGATTCTGGCTCTTTTACTGCTTATGAAGATATTACAAAAGACAATGCGATTGCATGGGCTAAAGCTGCATTAGGATCTGATAAAGTTACAAGAATTGAAACAGATATTGCAGCACAGATAACAGAATCTAAAACTCCTACTGTGACCTCTGGTGTACCTTGGTAGAAAGAACAGAAAGACCTACATAAAGCGGTGCTAATGCACAGATTCCGCAGAAAGTTATAATAGTCACAGGCACTAACGCCTTTAAAAATGCTTCTCGAATCATGGCAAAAATTTCACAAATATTATCTATTTTAAGTTTTATAATCAGCGCGTCAATGTTGGGCGGTGGTTACTTCGGTTATAAATACGTTACCTCGCCACAATTTAAAAATCGCATGATGAATGAAGTATTGGCAAACGTGCAACAGATGATGCCAAAAATGCTTGACAATCAAATACCAAAAACAACAGGCGGTTCTATTCCTTTACCTATGAAATAATTGGAAATAAAACAAATAAAAATTTCAGATATTTCGACAATAAATATTAATTCTTATGTACCGCCTTCAAGTGTTTTAAATGTAGCCCCGCCAACAATTGATGTTCTTGGATGTGTAAAAACTCATCGAGATAGTTCTATAAAAAATACACAGATAATAGAAGATGACCCAAACGGAGCTTTTTATAGTTGCCCTAATGGAAAAATGCCTTCTTATATTCCAATGCAATATAATCCTAATCAATTGCAGATTGTAGAGGAACAGGAAAAGCCAAAAGCTGACACACCAAAACCGCCTGAAAGAAAAACCCCAGAAATTCCAAAAAACAAAGAAAAAGAGATTTTATCGATTCCGCCTTGCCCTGACCCAAAACAACCCTTGCGGGTTGGCTCGTATGCCAATAACCAGAAACTTGAAAAGGTAAAAGCCTTTCAATTAGTAAATGGAGAATGTAACATCATATGGGAACCAGTGCCATTTCAAGAATCTTATATTCCAGAAGTATCGACAATAATATCAACAGCCGTGATCGGATTTGTGGCCGCATCCTCGCCCATAATTTTGAACGCTATAAAGCCAATTATTAAAAAATTAATTACAAGAAAAAAGAAATCATCTTAAATTATGAGTATGCGGGATGACTTGATTTGGCTTTTTGTCGATATAAATGTCGGAACATAAATTGAAAAATTCTGAATTTTTTGCAATCATTATTCCGGCCTGTTTTAATTTTCCACATTCTTTAATTCTTGCGATAGCCCAATCAAGGCGCTTATTTTCTAATACTTGTTTTTGTATTTTGACTTGAGTTGTTGCCGCTTGTGAACACTGATTTTGAAATTTTCTATCAAGTGGAACTGTAAAATTTAGACTAAAACCTGTATTTACTGCAAAGCTATCTTTGTTTGTACCTGAATAATTAATTTGTTCAAATAAAATATTACCCGGATTATCGGGAACACCGTCTTCATCGGCATCTGTCGGGTCGTAGTATGGCGTGGTGTAATAATCTCGAAAAGGTTTTCTGTAATTTGCGCCAAAAGTAACAAAGGGCGAGAACGTGAGGGTTGCACCTTGGCAAACAATATTTCCCCCGTATTGATTCGTTGTCATATTGCCTGTCAAAGATTGAATTGCCATATTCGTAACGCTTCCATTATTTGATTGACTGACAGCGTTTGCAAGCGCTTCTAGGGGCGTTAGAGCTATTGAGAGAACACAGACGTAGAAGTAACTACTGATTCTGATTCTATTTGACGGGTTATTGTTGTTATATTTGAAACCCCTCCCGGCCCTCGATAGGATTCTGAATATTGAAATGCCGCGCCGCTTGTCGGGCTTGTTAGTGTAAATACTGGTTTGTTGCCTGTCGATAAGTCTAACCCTGTATAAGTTTGTGTTTCGCCGTTGATTGTCCTAGTAACATTTGTTGTATTTGGTGCAACCCCGCCATCTGTCGAAATGCCTGTTCCTGTAACTGAATATTCATAGGAATTACCAAAATAATCTGTTGACGTAATCGTTTCAGAAATTGATGTCGTTGTATTTGTGGTAGATGACATCGTGCCGGTTGTAAAATTTGGCGTAACGGGCTGCGCATAACTAGGTATTCCAAAAAATAAAAATATTAATAATAATCTGCGCATTGCTCATTAATCGACAGAAAGCGTAGTTACATATTGACCTGTTATAGATGAACCGGGGTCGCCGCCTGTTACTGAAATCACATGATTATCTATTGTCGCGGCACCAGAACCGATTGCCCCTGCCGCTGTAGAAGTTAGGTCTGAAAAATTACTTACTGTTCCCGCTGTGGGTGCGCTATTTGGTACCGCATCACCTTCCAAATAGCTTTGAGTAAATTGGAAATTTTCCCCCGCGGTGCTTTGTGATGCTGTAATTGTAGTAAACGCATTTACGCCGTTAGTCGCTGTTCCTAGCCCGCCAACAACGCCCGCTGTTGTTCCGTCTGTAGTTGTGACACCACTTCCAGAAACCGAATAAGAGTTTGCAACCCTATCGGCTGCGGTTGCTGCGGACATCACTTCAATTTGTACAGATGACGTAATTGTTGACGTCATATCGGCAAACGCCGCAGATGGAAGCAATAATAAAACAAAAAATAATTTTTTCATTTG
>LULK01000309.1_pt1 | contig 17396 bp, 26 predicted proteins | sample 728181 | NCBI WGS metagenome assembly LULK01 (sample SAMN03860291, study PRJNA289734) | marine metagenome | biome: seawater column; feature: ocean; material: water; isolation source: Red Sea water column Station 169 - depth 10m | place: Saudi Arabia: Red Sea | collected 2011-10-15 | depth 10 m | reverse complement strand
AAGTCTTGATACTGATTTACTTTAATTATTCCTGCCATTATGTTCCTATCCTGTATGCACCGAAAGAGGATGACTTTGTTCCAACTCCAAATTTTGGAGTTCCACTATTAACATTTATGTAACCAAAAAGTTCTACATAATCTGAACTTCCATTCATATCAATAATAGCACTTACAGATACGTTTTCTGCTGTACCTTGTTGATCTTTAGGGTCATGGATTGAAGATTTATAATTTGAACCATTTTTATATATAAGAACAAAAGTTTCTATCAAATCTGAACCAGTTGAACTTGCTATTCTTATATCTCCATATACATAATACTTACCAGCAACAGTTGGTGTAAATCTATAATTAGAGGAATTGTCATAACAATTATCTGTATCTAAAATTTCAGTGTTTGCATTTAATTTTGTAAAAGCTGCATCCGATATATTTTGATCTGCACTTATATGTGCTTCAAAAGCTGGATATAGAAAACTAGACTTCGCACCTGTAGCCAAAGTAAATTGATCCCCAGAACTACCCAGTGTTACTGTGCCGTTGTCCGCGATTGGTTCTATATTTGTTGCTTTAATTGTTCCCATAATCTCACGTATCTCCTAATCTGATAAACATTGCACTTGTTCTTGGATATGATGAATTGCCTGTTACAGTTATTGCTTCATCGGCTATGACTGAAAATTTAACTTTTACATTTGAAGTATCTGTAACATCAACAAAAGTAAGCATATTAGTATTTGATAGTGTTCCAGCTGAAACTTGATTTATGTGTCCTGTACTTTGTCCTACATTTGTATAACTTGAGTTGTTTGTTGTAGCATTAATTCTTCCTTCAAAATATCTAGTGCTACCAGACCTTTGTGCAATACAAATAAAATTAACTAAATAAATCCCTGTACTTGGAAAAGTAAAAACGCCAGAACTTTGAGACATTCCACTTCCAATATAATTAAAAGTTGAAGGTACAGACCTTGCCCAATCAGCAGTTATAAAAGTGTCTGTATCTGCACTTAAACTTGGCGAACCTGTAATCATCCATTGGTCTGCCATCCCTATACCTAAATTATTAGTTGAACCACTCGCCGCTTTAATAATTTCACCACTTGCACCAATAGTAATTGTACCACTGCCTTGTGAAGATTGATGTTTAATATTGTCTACAAATAAAGTTCCCATTATACTACCGTCAATGTTCCGTTAACTGTAACTGTGCCTGTGAAAGAAGCAGGACCTGCAATCATCATGTTATCTCCAGATGCAACTGTAATATTAGATGATATAGATGCTTTGTTTTCATAGCCACCGTTGATTGATTTTATCATACCAAATTCAATTGAATTTTCTCCAGGTGTAGTTTCACCTATAGATTTACCTTGATACACTACATAAATATTATTAGTTCCTGTTGGCGGTGCAGCTGTAAAAGCTAAAGTCGTGCCACCAGAAATAGTATAAGCTGAGTGGGGATCTTGACGAACATTTCCCACAAAAACTTCTACTTCGTTGGGAATTATCACCACTGAACTGCGAAGAGTTCATGGTAAGTAAATTTCCTTTTGGTGCGTTTCCTAAATAGGCCATGAATCTCCTTACGTACTAATTGCATCAACTGTTGACATCCATACGTCTAAACTTGAAGCGGTATCTGATTTAACATAAACTATATCTCCACTTTGTAAAACAATTTTTGATCCTCCGTCAATAAGTTCTAAAGATCCGCCACTAACGATTGGACAATTTTTTATTAGGTAATAATTAGCACTGGCAGATTCTATATATACTTCAATATTTATTGTTGAGGTAGTTGTGTTTGCACAACGAATAGAAATAATCGCATCATCACTATTGACACTTAAAATAGCTGTTGCGGATGTTCCTACATTTCTTTGTCTTACTCGTTCAAAATCTTGTGCCATAATTCTCCTTATATATTAATTTCGGCTAAAGTGCAATTGCCATTGCTACGGCGAACCCTGCCGATACTCCTGCTGTTAAAACCTCTCCGTTTGCTGTTACTGTTCCAGAAACTGTTATGTTTCCAGAATTATCTCCTGTAATCCAAGTCGTAGTTGTTGATCCATCATATCCAGCAATTTTTAATGTTCTATCACCATCTGCTGTAGCTGCATCTACGCTTCCTATTATTACGTTACCAGCTCCCTCCGTAATATTATCTCCAGCTGAGTGTCCTATTAAAATATTGTAATCAGCATCAGCGTTGTTCATTTGTTCACCAGCTTTAAATCCTATTGTGGTGTTACCAGTTCCATTAGCTAATAAGTATGATGATCGTGAGCCCACAGCTGTGTTTTCAGCTCCACTGTTATTTACCGCTAATGAATCTTGACCTAATGCAGTATTTGAATTACCAGATGCGTTTGCACTTAGAGCTCCAAATCCTACAGCAACATTATTATCTGCAGTGACCAAAGCATCCAATGCTGTAATTCCAACTCCAACGTTTCCTTGTGCATTGTTTAAACTTCCTGAGTCTGAATGACCAATTAAGATTGAATTTGCAAAATTAGAGCCTTCAAATTTACCTAAAATTACGTCTTTACCACTGTCTGCTGTTATTGTGCTATTGAAAGCAGCAGCACCTGCTTCACTCATGTCAAGAGTTAATGCTGTAATTTCTGAACCACCATCGTTACCTTTAATAAGTAAATCACCATCTGATTGTGGTTGTTTTATTACTGCATCAACTGATCCACTTTTTGAAATTTGTAATAAGTTTAATGTAGTATCTCTAAGAAGTATAGAACCGCCTGTACTATCTAAAAGAAGATTTCCAGCGGATTTTACTTCCATGTATCCACTTGATAGAATTGTTAAATTAGTTCCATCTCCTGTAATTGTTTCTCCTGAATCTCCGAACTCAATTGATTTATTAGCACCTAAAATAATTTTATCATTAAACGTAGCAGCACCTGCCTCAGACATATCTAAAGTTAGTGCTGTTATTGTTGAAAAATCATCTAGTCCTGTAAATGATATATCTTTATTATTTACACGAGCATTTATTGTAAAGTTATCACTTGAAGCTGCAACATTACCAAAAACAGTTCCATTTGAAATAAAATCAACAATACCTGAACTAGCGTCTAATTCAATGTCTCCAGTAGAATCAACTATTGTTTTACCACTTGAAGCAATTGTTAAATTTGTACCATCACCTGATATAGTTTCACCTGAGTCTCCAAACTCAATAACTTTGTTAGCGTTTAAAATAATTTTATCATTGAAATTTGCTTGACCTGCATTGGCCATATGAAATGCTACAGCAACAACTTCTGAACCACCATCGTTACCTTTAATTTCTAATCTTTTATCTTGTACGTCTGATTTAATTGAAAATGTAGAAGCAGTTTTAAAGAAACTACCTATTTGTGTTCCGCCATCATTAATAGTTACTAAACCATTACTGTCAGCATCAAGATTTATTTGACCTGCAACATCAATGGTTAAATCACCTGAAGATAAATCTATTTCTGTGCCATCGATTGTAATATTATCAGCTTTAAGACCTGCATTTGCTGTTACTGTGCTGTTGAACGTAGCAGCACCTGCCTCTGACATATCAAGAGTTAATGCAGTTATTTCTGAACCACCGTCGTTACCTTTAATATTTAAATCTTTATCTTGTTGTACAATTTTAAAAGTTAAATCACCTGAAGCATTGAATAACAAACCAATTGTGACGCCGTCATCATCAAATTTTAAACCCCCTGCACCTGCGTCTAAAGTAATATCATTTGTAGCGTCAAATTTTATATGTCTGCTTGAAGCGATTGTTAAATCTGTACCATCACCTGATATGTTTTCACCTGAATCGCCAAACTCTATTGTTTTGTTTGCAGCTAAAATAACTTTATCATTGAATGTAGCAGCACCTGCCTCTGACATATCAAGAGTTAATGCAGTTATTTCTGAACCACCGTCGTTACCTCTTATTGATAAATCTGAATCAGATACGACAGTTTTAAATACAATATTTCCAGTGTTTGTAATTGAAAAAACATCTGTTCCTGAATCTTTAAATGCAAATAATCCAGAATCTGCATCAAATTTAATGTGATTAGATGATACTATTTCTAAATTATCTGTAACAGCTTTTATAACCTGGCTTCCTGATCCATCGGTGTCTGTGATAGTTATCTGCGGGTCAGCTGATGAAAGATGTAAAAGAGTTGAAGGACTTGTTGTTCCAATCCCTACGTTACCTGAAGAATCTATTCTTAATCTTTCACTTGTAGAAGTGCTTATTGCAAATTCATTTGCCGCAGGTGAGAATATTCCTAAACCATTTGTATCGTTTAAATAAAAAGCGGCGTCAGCTGCAGCTCCACCTGTGCTTGACACAAATCTAGTTGCTCTTGATCTACCTGATACATCTAAAGCTTGTGAAGGAGTGGAATCATTTATACCAACTCTATTATTAGAACTATCTACATATAAAGTATTTGTATCAACTGTTAAATCTCCTGGTAAAGTTACATTGTCACTTGCATCTTTAATAACTGCTTTTGAAGCAGGTAAAGTACAAAATACAATTTTAGTTCCTGCGGAAAAATCTACAGGGCTATCGCTATTTGATGATGAGATAACTTGTGTTCTAGCTAATTGACCTGCAGAAACAGTTCCACGACCTACTTCAAATTCAGTAGTTCCAGGTAGTTCTATTGCATAGTAAGTTGTATTACTATTACCAATAGCTGATGAAAATGTTTCAAAACCTTGAACTGCACCATCTAAAGTAAGAGTGCCTGTTCCAGTCGTAACAGAAGTTTCTTTAACTCTATCGTTAAATACAAGTGCCATTTATTTAATCCTTAAAATTATGCGTCGCCAACTCTAATGATAGCTGCAGAACTAGATGCGGCTGGGAAAACAATTTGAAAATCTCCACTTGTAGAAGTTTTTGTTCCTCCGAAATCTAGAACTAATACCGCTTCATTATTTGAACTACTTTTATAAATCAGAGCTCCAACTGCAGTAATAGATGCTGAAGACCAAGTTGTATCATCAAAGTCAACGAAAGCAACATTACTACTTATAGATACACCAGCATTAGTTAAAGTATTTCCACCTGTTGTATAACCGTTACCATTTGCAACTTGATTCGTGGTTATATATTCAGTTGTAGAAGTACTAAAAGCAGCTAACGATGTATACAGAGCAATTTTAAAAGTATCTCCTCCACCTTGACCGCTGGATTTGAAATTAAACGTTCCTTTTAAAAGATCTGTTTTAAAAGAGTCAGGTACTATATTAGCCATAAGTTATCTCCTTAGTATTTTGATGGTGAATCGGATCTTAAAGGAGTACGAATAACCCCATCTTGCCATTCGTCTCGGCGTCTTCTACCTTGTTGTTCAATAGAGTACGATTGTAAAGCTCTTTGATAAGACCCTTCGTAGTATTGTAACATATCTGTGGGTCCTTTCAAGTATCCATATGCTTCTACCAGAGCAGCGTATAAAAGTAAATCTTGATATTTATTAGATACATAAGTTCCTGTAGAACTAACACTAGAATCTGTTAAGCTTGTTGGTTGTTTAACATAAGCTAAAGTTATTTCATAAGTGCTATCAGGTGTAGGAGCTACAACCCAAAAATTAGCATCCCAATTAGCATAATATCTTGGAAGACCTGACTGAGTTGCAGGTGTATTATAGAACTCAGACATAAAAGATGTATCTCTTTTTTCTAAAAAAACTTGTTTATTATTTGAATCTTTTAATTGAATATATCTAATAATTCTTAAATCAGATGGAATAGTTACGTATCTATTACCTGTAACTAAATTAGATGTTGCATAAAATCTATTATCATCAGAATCAGATTCTCTATATACCCTGTTTTCTGCATTTTTAATTATAGTATTTAAAACAGCTGTAGAAAATACAGTGCTATCGACTTCAGTATAGTCTTTAATATCGTCTTGTAAATTTGTTAAAGTGTATGCCATATTATGGTGTTAACGTAACAGGTCCTGCTGTTACTGTCATTCCTCCTGCATTTTCTGTTACTGTTGGTGTACCACCTAAAGTAAAAGTATATTTATCTGCATCTACTTTTGTTATAGCATATCCAGATGCACTTTCAAAGACTGTGTACGCAATACCTCCTGGACTTCCAATAACATTTCTAAAAACAACAGTATCTGATGTGCTTCTACCATGAGATGGCTCAGTCACAGTGATTGTTGTTGATCCAGAGGTAATCTTAAACGGATTACCTGGTAATAAATTTTGTGTTGTAGATTCTGTTCTATCAGGTCTTGCATTTTTTAATCCTTGAGTGTCAGATGGAGCTGGCTTTGGTTCAAGTTGAGGATGTTTAGCTTCATATTCTGAATTGTGAACAAGAGATCCATTCCACTCTCTCACCATTTCATTATATGGAAACTCCATTCCTGATCTATCTGATATGGCTTTTGCATATTTTGCTCTACTTGTGTTACCCATTATAATCCTTCATAGTAAGTTTTGGGTGTAATAAAAGAACTAGACGAAGACCCATCTTCTTGTAAAGCTCTTTGTAATTCGTCTTCATATAACATTTTTAAAACTTGAACTCTTTCAGGAGCAAATTTTATTGCTAAATAATACGAAAGACCTGCAAGCATACAAGGGACAAACCTATAAGGTACATCAGCATCATTAGTGTAGTCTCCTGCATCTTGAATTCTTTTTGCATAATAATAATTTATTTTTTTACCTGCTTCATTTGTTCCAGGTGTTAGGTATAAGGTAATAGTTACTTTATCTATAAATCTCTGCACAAAATATTGTGTTGGTACACCTTTATCTGATTTGTTTGAAAAAGATTGATACTCTGATCTATTTATTTTTGTAAGTGGAAAATCAATATTGTCTGAGTTTCTAAAAGATGCTTCCAATACATCCTCAACACCATACACAGCTGTTGCATCAGATGTGCCATCAGATGTTGATCTAAACATAGTGTAAACAGATTGACCATTAACTAATGTAATTGAATTATTTGCAATTTCCCAATAATGCAAACCTCTGTTTGCCCATTCTTGAAATAAAATATTTAATGATCTTCTTGCACCTTTTAATTGATATCCTGATACTCCTTGAATACCAATTCTTTCATAAGCTTCTTCTACAATATCAGCAATAGAAAAACCTTTTTCAAAGGTAGCTGTTCCAGAGGTAGTGTTAGCCATTTAACCTCCTACTTGTCTATCAATAAAGTCGCTGCTGTTACGTTTGGTATTGCAGATACTTTCATTCCACCTGGAAACAAAATTCCATCTTCTGGAATATTTAATGCAAAGACATCACCATTTGCAACGTCACCTTGAAACAAAGTTGTACTATCTGTATTATCTTGTAAAGTTATTCCTCCAGCAGATCCTCCACCATCAGAAACAAGAACTATACCTCTTAATCTTGTTCTTCCAGCAAATACTGCACCAGCTCCTGTAACTCTTACTGCTTTTACATCACTTTTCATAATTTTATATTCTCCGTTAAATTAGGTATGGGCCCGAAGGCCCACACTAAATTAATTATTAACTTACTGCTGCACTAAACGGCGTAGCTAAGTTACCAGTTCCTCCAGATGAGACTGTAACACCCCATCTATTAGCACCAATAGCTTTGCAAGTTATAACTGAACCAGCTAATCCACCTGTTGTACTACCGTTTAAAGTAATAGTATCAGATGCAGCTGCAGTCATAAAACCTTCAGCAGCGTCGTTTGTATCTGTATCAACGATGATTGCATTACCAGTCATTGTATCACTAGCATTAGCAACTTGTAAAACAAAGTCACCAGTTTTAGTTGTCCCGATATAGATTTCAAAAGAAGCACCTAAATTGTTTGCTGAGTTTGGATCGTTACCTGGACCCGCAACACCTGAATCAGATGAAGAGTTGATTGCAGGTAAAGTCAAAGTAGCTGCACCAGCAACGTTGTGATATAACATTTTACCAGCGTGTGTATCGACAGTTAAAGAAGTTGCACCTGCTGCGATGCTAACAGAATTTCCTGTTCCAACACTTTGAAAACCATTAAGTGATTTTACTGGTCCTTGAAATGTAGTTTTTGCCATAATTGTATCCTCCTAGTTTTCCGAACATAGTCTCTAGGCCGTCGACTATACGCGTCTATGTTCTAATAATTGTATAGTGTGTTTTTTATACAACAGTTTTAAGTAGAGTGCAAGAGATCCCGTGATGTGGATTGGATTTTTCCAACGATGTAGCTTTTTTATTAAGTAGCTACAGAAACTTGGGGCGCAGTTTTGTGTGCAGCTTGTGCCTCTGCCATTTTTATATGATTAATCAACTCTCTAATTTTGTGGTCGATTCTAACCATATTAAGAGTGTATCTTCCTTCACTCTTATGCTCCTGCTCCCACTTTTTGTCTAGAGCTTTTTTCTGTTGGTAAAGCTCCTGGATGTGGTTGTCCATTTATAACCTCCTCATAGGTTATTCTGTACTTACGAGAGTCATACATATCTCCCGTATACTCCCAAGTTATAGCATTTTCTCCTAGTTTGTCAACTATAGCTTGTTCAAGTGAGATAGGGTCGTCTTCTGAAAAGACATTGAATTCTGTGCAGTAATCATCTGCATGTATTTTAACTTTAAAATTTTTCATAAGACTTTCTAGAATATGTAGTAATTGTGGCGGAACTATGTCCCGCCACAAAAATTTAGGTATTAAGCACCTTCAACACCGAAGATACCTCTGAAGTCAGATACTCCAAATGAGTATCTTTCTCTAGCTTTGTATCTTACGTTGCCAGTATCAAAATCACCTTCCATAGCAGTTTTAATAGCTGCTCTTTGGAAGTATTTCATACCATTAGGCACATCTGTAGTGATATAGAACGCATCTGTATCTGTTAAGAAATTGTTAACCACATAACCTTGTGGAACCATTCCCATAGATCTTACAGCGTTGATATCATTATCAGCTGTTCCAACTCTTTTCTCAGACTTCATCAGTCTTTCTGCTGTGAATTGTAGCTCAGAAGGAATGATCATTTTCAATCCTCTTGCTGCAATTTTTAAACCTCTTTCATCTGTCATTTGAGCGATATCAATTAAAGATTGCTCTAATGAAGTTTCATTAAGGTCAGCTTGAGTTGTTAAAGTGTTTTTAACCGTACCAGCAATTGTCGGGTGAGAAGTGTTAAATAATGAAACACCATCACCTGAATTGAAATTGTTAGTAGTTGGTAATCCTTGAATTAATGGATTAACAGCTTTAACTTGTTTTGTTTGTGCCATTGATCTAGCTAACGCTTTTGTGTATCTAGATGCTAATCTGTCATACAGATTATCTTCAATAGCTTCTTCAGTGATCGAGAACGCTAAAGCCACTGTTTCGTGAGTGTATCTAGCAGTGAAAGTCTCTTGAGCATTGTCAAAAGTCACTCCAGAACCTTCAGGTTTAACCTGAGCTTGAGCAAATCCTGATAACATTACTTCTTCTTCGAACGCTCTGTCAGAAGATTCTGTAACGTAGATCTCAGCATGCTGATTCTCGTACTGTTTATATTCCAGGCCGAATAAGGCATTCAAACCTGGCTCTAGTTCCTTGACTAGTTGTCCTCTACTTATCGCCATAATTATACTCCTTATACTCCTGTTGTGCCTTTTAATTGGTGTTCGTTAATGATCGTAACAAGATTAACGTTAGCAGAACCTGCTTCGTTATTGTCTGGATCTTTAGAGATACCAATTATTCTTAGTTGAGCAGTACCAGTCTTTTGATCTGATTGATCAAGTTCCACTTTTGAAACGAAACTTGGTGAACTTCCTGCTGTATAACTAATGTCAGCGTTTAACCCGACGTCTGCTGCTGCAGTTGCGCCAGTTGATTGAACTTCGAACCTTTCATAAGGATCATCTGATACGAAACCGACAATGTCAGTTGCTGTATTAGATGCCTTCAAATGGTTCGCAAATGTTGGTTTGCTTGTTGAAGCATCAGTGAAAAAGACACCATTAAGGGGTCCTAATAAAGCATCACCTGCTGCCGCTACACCAATTGTACCAGTAGCTAAAATTTCTACTGGGTCACCTTGATAAATAGCAGTCGCAGAAGCTGCGATGCTGTACTCGGATAAACCTTGATTGTCTTTGTTCTGACCAACTTTTCCTATTGCTCTCAAACCGAAAGCGGCGTCTTTATTTGCCATAGTTGTGTCCTCCTTTAGACATTTATTGATTTATCCTTTGATGGTTTGGAATCGTTAAAAAATTAACTTTTCTTTGAGCCACCGAAGGTTACACGAGACTGCCTATCAATATTGATTGGCATACTCTGATGCTGTTCCTTCATAAGATCGTTATCTAACGCTTCGACTTGTTCCATACCTTGTTTGGCATAGTAATCTTGTCTTTGCTTTGCGATCTCTTCGGGCACCCTTGTCAGCACAAGGCCACCAACTCCGATCACTCCTGCATATTTGCCATCTTCAACCACGGGATAATCTGAATCAGGATATTCATCAGCTCTTACTAATTCATAACCTTGTCTAATTCTTCCAGAGACATTCTTAGTGTCATTGAAACCTAGACTCTCAGCTCTTACCCATCTATGTCTGAAACCTGTTGGCGCAGGTGGTGCATCTAAAGATGATGGTGGAGACCAAACTTTTTTCTGAGATGTTTTTTCTCTAGTCTGACTCGCACGTGAGGCTCTCTTATTATCATTTTCCATATGCTATACCTCCTTCGTGATATTTAATTGTTTTGCATATTCTTCAAGTGGCACACCTAATTTTTTAGCGATTGCTACCTGTGAAGGCGTGAGACGTACAGTTTTGCGACCACTTTTTGTGCTTCTTCTAGCTGATGCTACTGTCTGCACGGGCTTAGTCGTTTCCGTAGGATCTTTTTTATCAAATTTATGCGGAAATTCAAGCCTAATTCTTTTATCTATTTCCGAATAATATTCGTCACTTGTTGGATCAAAACCCTCTTCTTCCGTTAACTTCTTATGAAGATCAAAGGCAGTATAAGTCATGGCTGAATCTTGTCCAAACCATGCATTTTTTGTAGCCCAATCTTCTGCTTTTGGATCAGGAGCCGCTTGCGGCTGCTGTGTTCTATTTAACGTAATTTCAGGTTTTGCTTCTTTTTGTTTGTTATAGTTTTCCTGAGCAACTTTCGTTTCTTCAAGTTTAGCTTTTTTGTAACCTAATTCAGATATTGTAGTCAAAGCTTCTGCTTCTGCTGCTAGATCGTTTGCTTCTCTAGCTGCAGCAAGTTTTGCTTGTGCTGCTTGTACACCTGAAGTGATACTTTCTTCTGTTGATTGAAGGTATCCTGGTTCAAGCTTCGAGATTTTATCTTCTGCTTTTTTCTTAGCAAGAATCATTTTTTCTGCATAAGTTAAAGCTTCATCTTTTTGTCTCTCTGCTTCTCTCCATTTATGAGTTAGTTTAGCTATTCTTTTCTGAACGGACTCAGAATATTTTTCTAATTCTTTTTCTTTTTCGTCTTTCTTTTCTTCTTGATCATCTTTTTCATCAAGTTTTGTTTCTCTTTCATTTTCATATGAAATATCTGTACCATGATCTTTTTTCTTTTCATATGTTCTATTGTCTTCAGTAGATTCTTCTGTTGTCTGTTCTGTAGATTCTTCTACCTCAATTTTTTTATCTTCAGGTAACTCTACGTCTACTGACGGACCAGATGTATCTATATCTACTGTTTTTTCTGCTTCTTGCATAGTTTACTCCTATGATTAGTATTGATGAAGTATGTCTTCTGGATTTTCGATTGTGGCAAGAACTTCATCATCATTTAATATTCTAACTTCACCACCGTCGATTTGTATCCTGGACCCTGCATAACGTGCAAAGACTACCCAGTCTCCAGTCTTGCACCATGGGCCTTCAGGAAATTTTTCTTTATCATAACAATGTGGACCCTGTGCTAAAACTAATCCACATGTTGATGCAACTTGCTGTCGCTCTAAAGTTTCTTGACCAATGTATAAACCACCTTTTGTTTTTTCAGGCATTTTAAATGGAAGAACTATCATTCTCCACCCAGTTGGTTTTGGTAATTTTTCTGTTTCTTTTGTTTTTAAACGTTCGTAGCCCTCGACCTCTTTTTTATGGTCGTCTTCATATTTATCTAGTAAGGCTGATTTAGTCTTCGGTATTTCCGAATTGGATGACGTTGTTTGTTTTAGTATCATTTTTTTGCTCCTTAGGTTCTAGCAGGTTAGAGATTTCCTGTAAAATATTCACATATGCATGTGCTTTGCCCAACATATACTTATATTTTTCCATATTGTCAACTCCACCAGACATCATATTTTCTCCAATAGAGTGATAATTATCTTTTAAATATTTTTGTAATCTAGTGATTATGACCACTTCTTCTTTTAACATTATAATTTAAACTCCTGTAGTATCTTTAATTTTTCTTCCGCGTTTGCAATTTTTTCAACTAGCTTATCTACTTCTTCAATATGTTGAGGATGCTCACCTATACCAACAGAATTATTTAAGTAAATATGTATTGTTGCATCAGCTTCAGATATCTGTGCGTTATACTTATCTTCTAGTGCTTTTAGTATTGCCCTTTTCATTTCTCCTTATAGCTTCCTTTCCTCTTTTAGCAATAGAAGCAACTTGACTCTTTCCCATCACTTTAGCTCGTTGTTCCATTACAGTTAGTATTTGTATTTTTCTTGCAAACGGTTTGTTTACACGTTTGACTTTTGCAACAGTTGCTCTCGCATCTGATGGTGTTGCAAATTTTATTCTAACAGTATCTTTAGGATTTTCATCTGTGTAAAGTCTTCTACCAGATCCTTTTGGTTTTTTACCTGTTCCCTTTTTTGGATCTGCCATAAGACTTCATTTCTTTAATATGTTTTTTTATAATGTTTGATTGTTTTTTGTGTAGCTTGGAAGCTTTACCTAAAGCTTTTGCTACCTTGTTTAGTTTTTTAACCATTTAACACTTCCATCTTCTACGCGCCTGACGAAGTCTTGAATTGGGATCAGCCGCTGCTTTTGGAAACTTTTTCATTTGTCCTGCGCTTCTTGCACAAAACGATTTACGTCTTTTTGCAGCTTTTGATCCTGGTTTGACTTTGCCAGTGACCGCTGTTTTTAGTTTTGAACCAGGATTTTCTCTTCTATATCGGGCGACCCCAGCCTTTGTCATCCCTGCTCCAGACTTTGTAGATCTGAAATACTTTTTAGTTTTAGGTGGCTGCCTATCTCTTTTTCTCATTAGTCCAGCATACCTTTGTAATATTTTTTATAACTTGGATTACCTACTGTCTTTCCATCAATATCTAATTTTATGAAACTTCCTATGTATCCACCGTCAGCAGCTTTTTTTCTTTTAGGTGCAAACGTTGCAGCTCTACTAGGTGTAGGGCCTGTATTCGCTTTGGCTTGTTTTCTTCTTACGGCACCCGCACGCTGACCTTTGGACATCGCTCTTGCTTTTGCAATGGGCACGCATTTTGGATAATTTTTTCTTTTTTCTCCACCACTTCTTCCACACTTCGGGTATGAGCCGTCTGATTTTTTGTTTGCAATATCGACCCAGTTTTCCTTCACCCATGCTCGTAAACCTTTTTTGGCCATTACTATTTATTTGGACGTCTAGCTTTTCCAAATCCTTTTATTTGTGCACACGCAGAACCACCAGATCCATACATAGATCTCATCATTCCACCACCCATGGCTTTTTTTCTATTTTTCTTTTTACCACCTGGTGTAACTTTACCACTGCAAACAGCTGATGCGTACATATTTGCATATGCCGAAGGATAGACCTTGAACTTTCGCTTCGCTGCTGCTTTACCTCTAGGACATAATTTTGCCATCACATTACCTCATATATTTTTCGCGCATAATACTGCCGAAACTTCTTTTATTTTTTTTTAAAAACTCAGCTCTCTTATTAGCTTTTTTTTGAATTTGTCTTGCTTCCTTTTTTGTTTTATCGGACGCTACATTTCCCATATCTGCTCCACCGCCCGTTTTTTTAATACCACCTTTTCTAGCAACGACTCTATCAGGATTAAATTTAAATTTTTCTTTTACAACTTTTCTTCCTTTTGCTGTTTTTGACATTGCTAACACACCAGGGTTTTTACTTCTACTTATTGGTTTACCATTTGATCCTTTTGAGTAACCCATTCTACGGCCCATCATTCCGCCGCCCATTTTCTTAACTCTTTTTTTCTTAAAAGCTTCTACTCCAGCTTTTACTAGACTTCTAGGATCTTTTCTTCTAGCTTTGTATCCAGAAGCTAGTCTATCCTTTTTCATTCCGCCCTCTTTCAACGCTTCTACACTGGCTTTTTGTCTGGCTTTAGGAAATTTATTATAAATAGTTCTTCCTCCTCCTGGACTTAATTTTCTTTTCATTTTAGTTATCATTTTTTTCCTCCGTTTCTAAAAATTTGAGTTCCTTTTATACCATATATCGACGCAACTACCAAGATCCAAAGATTTGTGAACCATGACGGCAGTGACGAGAAGTATTCGAAGAACAATTTTACCTTATCCATGGCCGCAGGATCATCTGATACGACCGCCCAAGCAAGCACCGCGATTGGCGCCGACAAAATAATTAAAACCGCCTCGTCTTTCCAATCTGATTGACGAGCTTCTAGGAGTTTACCTTGGTAAGCCTCCTCACCACGGGCCATCTTAGCTGCATGCATGTGTTGTGCATCAGCCATAGCCATTTTTGTCTCTTGACGTTTCTTAAAAATATGTGTTCCAGCGTTAATTGCTACTTTTGCAAGACTAAACCAAGCCATATTAGTTTCCTTTTCTTAAAATTTGTATATTAGGCATCATTTGATCAGAATTTGGTAATGTTTTACTCAAAATTGTCTTTTCAATTGATGTGTTAGCTCTTAATTTAGCTAATTCTTCGTTTTGATCAAGCTTTTCATCTACATTTGCTTGGTTCATCATAGCTTTTAGCTTATCAAGATCCATTCTATCCTTACCTTCACGCTCTTTTCTTGCATTTTCTTGTGCTCTTAGGTCTAATTCTCTAGATCTTAGTTTTGCAATTGGGTCATTATCAAATTGTGAAGTAATTTTCTTCTCTTCTTCCATAAATTCTTGCATCATTTCAGCAATCAACTGTGCTTTTCTCGCTTCAATCTTTTGTTGCATCATCATAACTTGTTGTTGAGCCATTGGATCTTGTTGAGTAGCCATTGGATTTTGTTGAACTGCAATTAATTGTTGTAACTCTTCTCTAAATTCTATTTCAATTTGTTCTTGAGCCATTAAACTAATGTGTTCAAAAATATTTTTTTCTAAACTTGCCATAACCATAGGATTATTTCTTGCCATATTAGTTGCCATAAAATTTAAGTGGGCTGTAATATGTGATCTATGATCTTGACCTGGAAAAGCTTGAAAAGGTTTACCACCTAATGCATCGATATGTTCTAATGCAGGATCTTTTGGTTGTGGTGGTGTTGGTCTAATTAATACTGAATCAATATTTTTTACACCTAACGCTTCATACATATTTCTATACGCTTGATACATATTGTGCATAGCAGGATTTGATGTTGCCAGCTGCAACTCTGTTTGCGCGAGGGAAATACGCTGAGTTTGAGAGAAAATGTTGGGATCAGCAACTGGCAATATATCTACTCTGTCGTCAAAGTCTGTTTGTTTAATCATTCTTTGACCCCCAACTACGTCGTATGGATACTCTTGTGGTAGATATAACTTGAATACTCTAGCCATTAATTTAAATTCGTTTTTAAGAGCTGAGTAAATTCTTTTGTGTATAGCAGACATGGTTCTAGAACCACGTTCTAATAGAGCAACTGTAGTTCCAACTGCAGCTTGTTGATTGCCATCTCCAACTTGCATATCAGCAATTGATGCAAATCTTTGACCTGCTTGAACTACGATACCCATTAAAGATAATAATGTGCCTGATGGTTCCTTAAATGGTAACATCATAAACGAATCTCTTAGATTACCTCCAGGTGCATCTACATCTCTAAACTCACCTGGTTGAATTGATTGTGCGTCGTCTCTGATTCTTATTCCACGCATCTTAAATCCAGCTGGCAGATTAGATAACGTTCCCGCATCTAAGAGCTGTCTTAAAGCTGCGGTCGCTGTTCTTGACAGTCCACCTATCATGTGAATTAGACCGAAACCATAGAAACCTAAACCTGGTAAAAATTTAAAATGTACAAAGTATTGAATTTTTTTTCTTTGAGGATCTCCTGGCTCATAGTTTCTTCTGATAGATAATATTTCTCTTGATCCTTCTTCTAGAGTTACGATGTATGGAATTTTAATTCCAGATGGCTCATCAGTTTCTGGATTTACATCTTCGAAACCTTCTAAATCTAAATCTACGTGACACTCTAACAAAGTATATACGTCTTCGTTTTTAGTTTTAGTTACTCCTTCTAGTTCTCTTTCTTTTTTCTCAACATCTGTTTCTTTGTCTTGTGGAGAAGCTAATTCTATATCTCTATAGAAACCAGCTACTTGTTGTTTTCTTAAATCGTTTTCAGAAATTTTTACTTTATGAATAATTGCTTCCGCATCGTCTAATGAGGTAGCCGTATACGGAACAATTAAATCATCTGCAGGAACAAATTTAGAAACTGCTCTACCCTCTACTTCATCGTAATAAACTTTTTTAAAAGTAGAACCTGCAAGTGGTAGATGGAATAACATAGAATCAAACTCTGGCTCGTATTCTTTCATCTGATCCATAATTTGATAATTCATGAAATCTTTTACACGAGAAGCTTGTTGAACTTTATCTGGAGATTGTACTCCTAAGATTTGCGTTCTGACTGGTCCATCAGCTGGGAGTAACTCTTTATAAGCGAGCGCTTGAAATTGCGTAACGGCTTCCGCCAAAACAGGATGCGTAGCACCCGAAGCACCTTGAAACGGTTCCGATCTAGTATCATATTTAAATCCTAATAAATCTAAACCTTGAGTATAACTTTTTTCCCAATCTTTTCTAGACATAGAATAATCCATGTACTTCTGATTTAAATCAGAACCAAGTTCACCCAAAGTTTCGTCAGGTAAAAAATCTGCTAAGTTTGCATAATGCTCATCACCGCCTTCTGGTGTTGCAGCAGCAGGATCTAAGTTTATATCAACTGATCCATCTTCGTTTTCTGTTACTTCAACATCTTCTGGTGATTGCTCTTCTATCTCAACGTTCTCAGCTATTTGTTCTTCAATTTCCTCTTGACCAGGAAGAGAAATCTCTTTCCTAGGCGCGTTTGGAAGAGCCTTGTCTATGTCTGCCATTAATTTTCTCCGTTAATTTTACTGTTTTAACACTGTTGTATTTAATATTCAACCCTTGTGACTGAGGACCTTTTTCTGGTGGTGGACC
>LULK01000276.1_pt1 | contig 17497 bp, 12 predicted proteins | sample 728181 | NCBI WGS metagenome assembly LULK01 (sample SAMN03860291, study PRJNA289734) | marine metagenome | biome: seawater column; feature: ocean; material: water; isolation source: Red Sea water column Station 169 - depth 10m | place: Saudi Arabia: Red Sea | collected 2011-10-15 | depth 10 m | reverse complement strand
CCGGCGGCGACGTACTTCTCGAGGTAGGCCTCGAGGGCGTCGTCGCCGTAGACGATCTCCATGCCGCGACCGCCCAGGACGTACGACGGCCGCACCAGCACCGGGTAGCCGATCTCGGCCGCGATCCGCTGCGCCTCGACGTACGACGTCGCGGTGCCGTGCTTGGGGGCCACCAGGCCGGCCTCGGCCAGCACGCGTCCGAAGGCGCCGCGCTCCTCGGCCAGGTCGATGGCGTCGGGGCTGGTGCCGACGATCGGCACCCCGGCCGCGGCCAGGCCCTGGGCCAGGCCGAGCGGCGTCTGACCACCGAGCTGGCAGATGACCCCGGCCAGCGGACCGGCGGCCTGCTCGGCGGCGACGACCTCGAGGACGTCCTCGAGGGTGAGCGGCTCGAAGTAGAGGCGGTCGGAGGTGTCGTAGTCGGTGGAGACGGTCTCGGGGTTGCAGTTGACCATGACCGTCTCGTAGCCGGCCTCGGACAGCGCCAGCGAGGCGTGCACGCAGGAGTAGTCGAACTCGATGCCCTGGCCGATCCGGTTGGGACCGGAGCCGAGGATGATCACCGCCTCCTTCTCGCGCGGCGCCACCTCGGTCTCCTCGTCGTAGGAGGAGTAGTGGTAGGGCGTGCGGGCCGCGAACTCGGCCGCGCAGGTGTCGACGGTCTTGTAGACCGGCCGGATGCCCAGGGCGTGGCGCACGCCGCGGACGACGTCGGCGCTCATGCCGCGGATCTTGCCGATCTGCGCGTCGGAGAAGCCGTGCCGCTTGGCCTTGCGCAGCAGGCTCGGGGTGAGCTCCTCGGCTGCGGTGACCTCGACGGCGATCTCGTTGATCAGCGCGAGCTGGTCGACGAACCACGGGTCGATGGCGGTCGCGTCGAAGATCTCCTCCGGCGTCGCGCCGGCCCGGATCGCGTCCATGACCTTCTTGAGGCGACCGTCGTGCGGGGTCGCGATCTCGCGGAGCAGGGTCTCCTTGTCGAGGTCGACCCACTCCTGGGCCCAGTCGAAGACGGCGTCCTTGGACTCCAGGGAGCGCAGCGCCTTCTGCAGGGCCTCGGTGAAGTTGCGGCCGATGGCCATCGCCTCGCCCACCGACTTCATGTGGGTGGTCAGCGTCGGGTCGGCCCCGGGGAACTTCTCGAACGCGAAGCGCGGGACCTTGACCACGACGTAGTCGAGCGTGGGCTCGAAGGAGGCCGGCGTCTCGGCGGTGATGTCGTTGGGGATCTCGTCGAGGGTGTAGCCGATGGCGACCTTCGCGGCGATCTTGGCGATCGGGAAGCCGGTGGCCTTCGAGGCCAGCGCGCTGGAGCGCGAGACGCGCGGGTTCATCTCGATGACGACGATGCGGCCGTCGACGGGGTTGACGGCGAACTGGATGTTGCAGCCGCCGGTGTCGACGCCGACCTCGCGGATGACGCCGATGGAGATGTTGCGCAGCCGCTGGTACTCGCGGTCGGTGAGCGTCATGGCCGGTGCCACGGTGATCGAGTCACCGGTGTGCACGCCGAGCGGGTCGACGTTCTCGATCGAGCAGACGATGACGACGTTGTCGGCCTTGTCGCGCATCACCTCCAGCTCGTACTCCTTCCAGCCGAGGATCGACTCCTCCAGGAGCACCTCGGTGGTCGGGCTGGCGGTCAGGCCCTGGCCGGCGATGCGGCGCAGCTCGGCCTCGTCGTAGGCCAGGCCGGAACCCGCGCCGCCCATCGTGAACGACGGGCGGACGACGACCGGGTAGCCGAGGTCCTCGGCTCCGGCGAGCGCCTTCTCCAGCGCCGCGGCGACCTTCTCCTCCTTGCGGGCACCCGGGGCGAGGTCCTCGCCGTTGCAGATCACGCTGCGCGCGACCTCCGCACCCCACTCGGGCGGCAGGCCCTCGACGATCCGCTTGAACTGCTCGCGGTTCTCGCCCTTCTCGATCGCCTCCACCGAGGCACCGATGAGCTCGACGTCGTACTTCTCCAGGGTGCCGGCGGCGTGGAGGTTCATCGCGGCGTTGAGCGCGGTCTGGCCACCGAGGGTGGGCAGCAGCGCGTCGGGGCGCTCCTTGGCGATGACCTTCTCGACGAACTCCGGGGTGATCGGCTCGACGTAGGTCGCGTCGGCGAACTCCGGGTCGGTCATGATCGTGGCCGGGTTGGAGTTGACCAGGATGACCCGCAGGCCCTCGGCCTTCAGCACGCGGCACGCCTGGGTGCCGGAGTAGTCGAACTCGCAGGCCTGGCCGATGACGATCGGGCCGGAGCCGATGACCATCACGGACTTGATGTCGGTGCGCTTCGGCATCAGAGACCACCCTCCATGAGCGCGACGAAACGGTCGAAGAGGTAGGCGGCATCGTGCGGGCCGGCCGCGGCCTCCGGGTGGTACTGGACGGAGAACGCCTTGAGGGCACCCGGCTCACCGGTCGAGCCTGTCGAGGCCCGGAGCTCGAGGCCCTCGACGACGTCGTCGTTGAGGCACACGTGGCTCACGCTCGCCTCGCCGTACGGCGTCGTGGTGCTGCCCTCCAGCGGTGCGTCGACCGCGAAGCCGTGGTTGTGGGCGGTGACCTCGACCTTGCCGGTGGTGCGGTCCATCACCGGCTGGTTGATGCCGCGGTGGCCGTACTTGAGCTTGTAGGTCTCGAAGCCCAGCGCGCGACCGAAGAGCTGGTTGCCGAAGCAGATACCGAAGTAGGGCAGGCCCCGCTCGAGCGCGCCGCGCAGCAGCTCGACCTGGGCGGTGGTGGCCGCCGGGTCGCCGGGCCCGTTGGAGTAGAAGAGCCCGTCGGGCTCCACGGCCAGCACGTCCTCCAGCGAAGCGGTGGCCGGAAGCACGTGGACCTCGATGCCCCGCTCGGCCATCCGGTAGGGCGTCATCGTCTTGATGCCGAGGTCGAGCGCCGCGACGGTGAGCTTCTTCTCGCCCTGCGGCGGGACGACGTAGGCCTCGGCGGTGGAGACCTCGCCGGCCAGCTCGGAGCCGGCCATCTCGCCGGACTCCTTGACCCGCGCGAGCAGGGCGTCGGCGTCGGTGGTGGTGCTCGAGATCCCGACCCGCATCGCACCGCGCTCACGCAGGTGGCGGGTCAGGGCGCGGGTGTCGACGCCGGAGATGCCGACGACCCCCTGGTCGCGCAGCTCGTCGTCGAGGCTGCGACGTGCACGCCAGCTGCTGGAGACCCGGGAGGGGTCGCGGACGACGTACCCGGCCACCCAGATCTGGCGGGACTCGGGGTCCTCGTCGTTGACGCCGGTGTTGCCGACGTGCGGCGCGGTCATCACGACCACCTGGCGGTGGTAGGACGGGTCGGTCAGCGTCTCCTGGTAGCCGGTCATGCCGGTGTTGAAGACGGCTTCGCCGAAGGTCTCACCCTCGGCTCCGAAGGCCTCGCCGTGGAAGGTGCGTCCGTCCTCGAGGACCAGGATCGCCGGCGCCGGCTGCGTGGGGGCATGCGAGGGCACGCCGTACCTCCTTCTCCGCCTCACGGGACGGTGGTTAAAGGATGTTCGAGCGGGCCCGAGACTATCAGCGGCTCACGCGACCTCGCGATCCCCGTCCACCACGGGCGCGCCCGTCCGGTCCTGCCGTGCCGACGCCAGGCGCAGTCGCTCCGTGGGCAGGCAGAAGAAGTGCCGGCGCACACAGCGCACGCGAGCGTGCTCGACGGGGCCGTCGGTGCTTGACCACACCTCGCGCCCGACGATCTCGGCGGGGGCGTGGCACTCGGGACAGGTGGTCAGCTCCATGGTGGTCTCCCTCGGTGGCCGGCTGTCCACCCAGGGTGCGGCGCGGTTGTTACCGAGAGGTCACCGAGCGGCGCAGGTCACAGGTGGGGCCGCTCACACGCCGGTCCGGCCACCCGCTCGCACCCAGGGGTGGGTCCAGCGGTCGCTAACCTCGCGGGCGTGGACCAGGTCGGAGTCGTCGCGGTCGTGGTGGTGGCGTACGGGCTGGTGTCGCGACTGCTGGAGCGCACCCCGCTGACGGTGCCGCTCGCCTTCACCGCGGCCGGGATGGCGGCGGGAGGGCTGGGCCTGGTCGAGCAGGACCTGACCGGTGGGCCGGTGCTCACGCTCCTCGAGCTGACGCTGGTCGTGGTCCTCTTCTCCGATGCGGCACGCATCGACCTCGGCGCCGTACGCCGGACGGGCGGGACGATTCCCCTGCGCCTGCTGGGCCTCGGCATGCCGCTCACCATCGGGCTCGGGGTGCTGGCCGCGGCCGTGCTGCTCGGTGGGCTCGAGGTCTGGGAGGCCGCGATCATCGCGGCCGTCCTGGCGCCCACCGACGCCGCCCTGGGTCAGGAGGTGGTCTCGAGCCGCCTGGTGCCGGTCCGCATCCGCCAGGCCGTCAACGTGGAGAGCGGGCTCAACGACGGGCTCTCCGTCCCGTTCCTCACGCTGTTCGTCGCGCTCGCCGTGGAGGAGGCCGGTGAGGCCCTGGACTGGGTCGCGTTCACCGGGCAGCAGATCGGGCTCGGGGTCGCCACCGGCGTCGTGGTCGGGCTGGCCGGGGGCGCCGCTCTCGAAGCGGCCGACCGACGGGAATGGGTCAACGCCCCCTTCCGGCAGCTGACCGTGGTCGCCCTGGCGGTGCTCGCGTGGGCCGGCGCCGACGCGGTCGGCGGCAACGGGTTCATCGCCGCCTTCGTCGCCGGGTTGGCCACCGGCGCAGTGATCCAAGACAGCGGGGACGACCTGCTGGAGTTCACCGAGGACGAGGGCCAGCTGCTCACTGCGGTCGTGTTCTTCGTCTTCGGGGTCGCGGCCCCCGGCTTCCTGGAGGCGGTCTCCCCCGCCGTGGTCGTGTACGCCGCGCTCAGCCTGACGGTGCTCCGGATGCTCCCCGTGGCGATCGCGCTGCTGGGGTCGGGGCTCCGGCCGTCCACCGTGCTGCTCCTCGGCTGGTTCGGCCCCCGGGGCCTCGCCTCGATCATCCTGGCGCTGGTCGTGGCCGAGGAGGCGCCCGACCTGCCCCACCTCGACGTGGTGATGGCCGCGATGGCCCTGACCGTGCTGGCCAGCACCGTGCTGCACGGGGCGACCGCGCGACCGCTGGTGCAGCGCTACGGCCACTTCGTCGACCGCCTGCCGGCGGACGCACCCGAGCTGACGGCGGCCGCCGACCTGCCCGTGCGGGGGTCGCTCAGCGACCCGCCCGGATGATCACCCGCCCGTGGAACTCCTGGGCCCGCGCGCACGTCGGACCTGACATGCGCACCTCTCTGCTGCTCCTGGTCCCCGCGATGCTGCTGCCGGTGGCCCTGCTGACGGCGTGCGGTCCCGGCGACGACCCCGAGACCACCTCCGACCCCGCGCCCGAGGAGCCCGTGACCAGCTCGACCGGGCCCGGTTCAGAGCCCGGTTCCGAGCCCGGTTCCGAGCCCGAGGTGGAGGTCACCGGGATGTCGAGCGGCCCCGGGCAACGGGCGCTGGAGTCCTCCGGCGGCGCCAGCGCCACCTGGGTCCCGGAGGACTCGCGGCTGGTCTACGTGACCGAGCTCGGCTACAGCGGGTGCGCACCGACCGCCCGGCTGGCGAGCGAGCAGGGGGTGCTGAAGCTGGTGGTGACGCCGTACGCCGGACCCGACATGTGCACGATGCAGGCGACCCACTACGCCGTGCTCGTCGACGGGCTCGACGACGCCCCGGCACGGCTGGAGGTCACCGACCTCTCCGGCACCTCCGAGGTGGAGGTGCAGCGCGGCTGAGGCGCCTCGCTCCCCACGCGGACGGTCCTCAGCGCTGCTGACCGCGGCGGGTGCGACTGGTGGCGGGCGCCGACCAGGGGTCCTCGGGCCACGGGTGCTTGGGGTAGCGCCCGCGCATCTCGGCCCGCACCCCCGGGTAGGCGTTCTCCCAGAACGACGCCAGGTCGGCGGTGACCGCGAGCGGGCGACCCGCGGGCGAGAGCAGGTGCAGCAGCACCGGCACCCCCGCCAACCGAGGGGTCTCGCCCCACCCGAAGCACTCCTGGAGCTTGACCCTGAGCACCGGCTGGCCCGAGGCGTCGGCGTAGTCCACCGCGTGGGTCGACCCGCTCGGCACCTCCAGTCGGGCCGGCGCCAGCTCGTCGAGCCGCCCGGCCTCCGGCCACGGCACGAGCGCCCGGAGCCCGGAGGCCAGGTCCGGGGTGTCGGTGGTGAGGTCCAGCCAGGTCGCCGGCTCGGCGAGCAGCGCCTCGTCGGAGACGTTGGGCCAGGGCTCGCCCAGGGCCCGGTGCAGGAAGGCGAGTCGCGCCCGCACCGCCTCGGCGGCAGGCGTCCACGGAAGGACACCGAGACCGTCGCGCGCCAGCCCGGCTCGTACGGCGTCGGCGGCCGTTGCCGGGTCCGGCCGCGGCATCGGGGTGCTCGAGAGCTCGATCGCGCCCAGGCGGACCACGCGTCGGGCACGCAGCCGGCCGGCACGCCAGGTCACCTCGTCGGACTCGCTGCGCCGGGCTGCGGCGACGCGCAGTGCCGTCACCTCGTCCAGGACGGCCGCGGCCCGGATGCGGGCCTCCCTCTCCCCCGGTCGGCGCTCGACGTCGGCCACCGCCAACCACTCCTGCTCGGCCAGCGTGCTGTCGGCCAGGCGGGCGCCCGTGCCGCCGACCATGACGAACCGCCCGTCGGGGCGGCGCCGCGCGACCCGGTCGGGGTGGGCCAGCGCGACCACCAGGGCGACTGCCGTGTCGAGGGAGGGTGGTCTCGACGCCCGCTCCTCGCTGACGCCCGTCGCTGCTCGACCACCGGACCCGGCCCGCCCCTCGGCCAGCCGCTCGAGCCGTCGCACGTCGGCGGCCCAGCGGCGCGGCTGCTCGTGACGGGCGCGCCGCAGGCCGGCCACCAGGTCCCCGCCGGGAGCCCGCAGGTCCTCCTGGAGCATCGCGACGACCTCGGCGGCCAGGCGGGGACCGACCTCGGCCGCCCCGTCGAGGAGCGCCCGGGCCAGCCTCGGGTCGGCGGGCACGTCGGCCAGGGACCGGCCCCGCTCGGTGGCGCGGCCGTCGTCGTCGATCGCGCCGAGGTCGCGCAGGGTCAGTCGGGCCGCGTCCAGCGCGGCGGCCGGCGGTGGGTCGGGGAGCCGGAGCCCGGCGGCGTCCGGCGTGCCCCACACGGCGAGGTCGAGGGCGAGCCCGGTCAGGTCGGCGACCGCGATCTCGGGCGCCGGGTGCGCGGCCAGGTGCGCATGGTCCGTCTCGCTCCAGCACCGATAGGCCCGGCCCGGGCCGAGCCGTCCCGCGCGGCCGGCCCGCTGGTCCGCAGCCGCCCGGCTGACGCGGACGGTGACCAGGCCGCCGAGGCCGCGCGCCGCGTCGTACCTCGGCTCACGGGAGAGGCCTCCGTCGACGACGACGCGCACGCCCGGCACGGTCAGCGAGGACTCCGCGACCGCCGTGGCCACCACGACACGTCGCCCCGCACGCTCGCGGAGGGCGTCGTCCTGCGCCGCGGCGTCGAGACGGCCGTGCAGGGGCAGCACGTCCACCCCGTTGCCGGCGAGCGCGCGGCAGACCCGGTCGACCTCGCGAGCGCCCGGGACGAAGGCCAGCACGTCGCCCTCCTGCTCGCGCAGCGCGCGGAGGGCGGTGGCGGCGACATGGTCGAGGAAGGCGGGCGTGACCCCCCGCTCGTCCACCGGCAGCACCCCGGCGGGCGGCGGAGCCCAGACGGTCCCCACCGGGTGCAGCGCTCCAGGGACGTCGACGACCCCGGCCCCACCGAGCAACGAAGCGAACCGCTCGGCCTCGACGGTGGCCGACATCGCCACCAGCGACAGGTCCTCGCGCAGAGCGCTGCGCACGTCGAGCAGCAGCGCCAGGAGAAGGTCGGAGTCCAGGGCCCGCTCGTGCACCTCGTCGAGCACCACGGCCGCCACCCCGTCGAGCCCGGGGTCGCCCTGGAGACGGCGCAGGAGCAGCCCGCTGGTGACGACCTCGATCCGGGTCGAGGACGACGTCTGCCGGTCCCCGCGTACCGCGTACCCGACCGTCTGCCCCACCGGCTCCCCGAGCAGATGGGCGAGCCGGGACGCGGCGGCTCGGGCGGCGATCCGGCGCGGCTGGGTCACCACGACCCGGCCGTCCCCTCCCGGTGCGACGGCGAGCGCCACCGCAGGCGGGACCAGCGTGGTCTTGCCGGAGCCGGGCGGGGACTGCACCACGGCGGTGCCCGTGGCGCGCAGCGCCTCGGTCAGCGCCGCCAGCCCGGACCGGACCGGCAGTTCCGGCGGCTCGTCGAGCAGCCGGACCAGCGGGTCGACGGGCCGACGGCCGGGCGAGGTCAGACCAGCGCCCCGTCGAGCACCGTGGCCCGGCCCCGCAGGAACGTCGCCCGGACGGCGGCGCCGAACGTGCGGCCGTGCCAGGGGTTGTTGCGCGAGAGCGACACCGAGGCGTCACGGTCGACCGTCAGGTCGGCCGAGGGGTCCACGAGGACGATGTTGGCCGGCGAGCCGACCTCGAGGCCGCGCCCCTGTCGGTCGAGCCCGGCGATCGCAGCCGGCGTGGTCGACATGACCCGCGCGACATCGGTCCACGACATCTGCCCGCTCTCCACCATCACCTGCGCGACCACGGGCAGCGCGGTCTCCAGGCCGAGCATGCCGAAGGCGGCGTCGACGAAGGCGTGCTCCTTGTCGTGGCGGGCGTGCGGGGCGTGGTCGGTGGCGACGGCGTCGATGGTGCCGTCGGCCAGCGCCTCGCGCAGGGCGAGGACGTCCTCCTGCGGTCGCAGCGGCGGGTTGACCTTGAAGGTCGGGTCGTAGCCGGCGAGCAGGTCGGTGGTCAGCAGCAGGTGGTGAGGGGTCACCTCGGCGGTGACCTGGATGCCCTGGCTCTTGGCCCAGCGCAGCACCTCGACGGTGCCGGCGGTGGAGGCGTGCGCGACGTGCACGCGGGAGCCGGTGTGCCGGGCCAGCATCACGTCCCGGGCGACGATGACCTCCTCGGCGACCCCGGGCCAGCCGGGCAGCCCGAGCCGACCGGAGAGCTCGCCCTCGTGGCAGCACGAGGTCGGGCCCGCGAGCGACGGGTCCTGCGAGTGCTGGCTGATGACGCCGCCGAAGGCCTTGACGTACTCCAGCGCCCGTCGCATGACGCGCGGGTCGGCCACGCACCTGCCGTCGTCGGAGAAGACCCGGACCCGCGCCCGGGACCGGTGCATGAGACCGAGCTCGGCGAGCTCCTCGCCGGCCAGGCCCTTGGTCACCGCGCCCACGGGGTGCACGTCGACGAGGCCGGCGGCGACGCCGAGGTCGTGGACCCGCTCGGCGGCCTCCGCGGTGTCGGTGACCGGGCTGGTGTTGGCCATCGCCAAGACGGCGGTGAACCCGCCGACGGCGGCGGCGCGGGAGCCGGTCACCACGGTCTCGGCGTCCTCACGGCCCGGCTCGCGCAGGTGCGTGTGCAGGTCGACGAGGCCCGGCAGGGCGACCAGTCCGTCGGCGTCGACGACCTCGGCGCCGGTGCTGTCGACCGACCCGATCTCGGTGATCGCGCCGTCGACGACCAGCAGGTCGCCGGTGGTCTCCCCCAGGAGCGAGGCGCCCCGGACGACGAGCTTCGTGGGCGTCGCGCTCACGCGGCGCTCCCTTCCCCTGCGAGCAGGTGGTAGAGGATGGCCATCCGGACCGCGACACCGGCGGAGACCTGGTCGAGGATCACCGACTGCGCGGCGTCCGCGGCGTCGGCTGCGATCTCCAGGCCGCGGTTCATCGGACCGGGGTGGCAGATCGGGACGTCGGGGCCCAGCAGGGCGAGCCGGTCGCGGGTGAGGCCGTAGCCGACGGTGTACTCCCGGGGCGAGGGGAAGAACCCGCCGCTCATCCGCTCCTTCTGCACCCGCAGCATCATCACGGCGTCGGCGGTGGGCAGCACCGCGTCGACGTCGTACGACGTCTCGAACCCGGCCGCGCGGCTCCACTCGGTCACGCCGCTGGGCATCAGGGTCGGCGGGGCGACGACGGTGACCCGGGCGCCGAGCTTGGTCAGGCACAGCACGTTGCTGCGGAAGACCCGGCTGTGGGTGAGGTCGCCGACCATGACCACGTGCCGGCCCTCGAGGCTGCCCAGGCGGCGCTGCAGCGTGTAGGCGTCCAGCAGGGCCTGCGAAGGGTGCTCGTGGGTGCCGTCGCCGGCGTTGATGACCGAGGCGTCCACCCACTGGCTGACCTGCAGGGCGGCACCGCTGGCCGAGTGGCGCATGACCAGGGCGTCGACGCCCATGGAGGCGATGGTCAGCACGGTGTCGCGCAGGCTCTCCCCCTTGGAGGTCGAGGAGCCCTTGCCGGTGATGTTGATGGTGTCGGCCGAGAGCCACTTGCCGGCGATCTCGAAGGAGGACCGGGTGCGGGTGGAGTCCTCGAAGAAGAGGTTGATGACGGTCCGGCCGCGCAGCGCCGGGAGCTTCTTGACGTCACGGCGCTGCACGTCGTGCATCTCCGCCGCGGTCGCGAAGATCTCCGCGATGTCGTCGGCGGTGACGTCGTCGATGGAGAGCAGGTGCTTCCTCACGAGATCCAGACCCCCTCGACGTCGTCGAGCTCGGAGAGCCGGACCGCGACCCGCTCGGTCCGGGCGCTGGGGAGGTTCTTGCCGACGTGGTCGGCGCGGATCGGGAGGTCGCGGTGGCCGCGGTCGACCAGGACCGCGAGGCGGACGACGTCGGGACGGCCGATGTCGTTCATCGCGTCCAGGGCGGCTCGCACGGTGCGGCCGGAGTAGAGCACGTCGTCGACCAGCACGACCGTGCGGCCGTCGATGCCTCCGGACGGGATCTCGGTGTGCTGCGGGCCGCGGGCCGGGTGCTTGCGCAGGTCGTCGCGGTACATCGTGATGTCGAGGCTGCCCACGGGCACCTCGACGCCCTCGACCGCTGCGATCCGCTCGGCCACCCGCTTCGCCAGCGGCACGCCGCGGCTCGGGATGCCCAGCAGCACCAGGTCGGCGGCGCCCTTGTTGCGCTCGAGGATCTCGTGGGAGATCCGGGTCAGCGCCCGGGCGATGTCGCGCTCGTCGAGGACGATCCTGCCCTCGGGCTCTCCTGGCACGGGGGCCGCCGAGGGGGCGGCGGTCTGGTCCCCGGGGTGGGGGGTGGGGCTGGAAGGCGGCTGCTCTGACACGCGCTCCCGGACCTCCTTCTGCGCCTCACGGGACGCCTCGTTAAAGGAAGATCGAACGGGTGGACCCTACCAGCGGCAGAGGCTCAGTCGACCAGCACCGGGATGAGCATCTCCTCGGGTGTCAACGAGCCGTGCAGGCCGACCAGCGTCGCCTCGTACCCCCACTCCGCGGTCGAGAGGATCGCGTGGTCGCCGTGGCAGGCGGCCACCACGTCACCGATGCGCGGCAGCACCCCGGTGCCGACGGCACCGAACCAGCCGCGCGCGATGGCCTCCTCGCGCCGCAGCACGGTGGCCCGGTCGCCTAGGACCTCGCGCCAGGTGGCGACCACGTCGTCGACCGCCCCTCGCTGGCAGTAGAGCTGGCGGAAGCGGGCCTCGCCGCCGAACAGCGCCAACCCGTCGCGCAGCTCGGTCACGGTGTCAACGTCGATGCGCGACTCCGGCGGCGAGTCGACCATGCCGTGGTCCGCGACGACCACGAGGCGCACGGAGGCCGGCAGCGCCTCGCGGAGCTGCTCGGCCTCGGCGTCGATGATCGCCAGCTGCTGCAGCCACTGGGAGGACGCCACCCCGTAGCGGTGCCCGGTCCAGTCGAGGTCGCCGTCGTAGAGATAGGTCAGCGAGGGGCGCTCGGCCGACGCGGCCACCGCGGCGGCGATCCGCTCCCCCACCTTGTCGGCGCCCACGTAGTCCGCCCCGCGGTGCGCGGCCACGGTCAGACCGCTGCCGCCGAACTCGCGCTTGTTGACCACGGTGACGGTGACCCCGGCCGAGCGCAGACCGGCGAAGGCGGTGGGGTGCGGCTGCCACTCCAGCGGGTCGACGTCCTTGTCCCAGAACAGCGCGTTGAGCAGTCGGTCGGTGCCGGGGATGCGGGAGGTGAAGCCGACGACGCCGTGCGCGCCGGGCACCAGCCCGGTGCCCAGCGATGTCAGCGAGGTCGCCGTCGTGGACGGGACGCCCGCCGTAGCGGTCGGTGCTGCCGAGCACAGCGAGGAGAGGTAGGGCGCCGCGTGCGCGTAGCGCTCCAGGAGCCGGGACCCGAGCCCGTCGACCAGGAACACGACGTACGACGGTGCCTCGGGCAGCACGAGACCCCCGGGTGCCTGGGGGCCGGCCGAGTCGCTCGGATCGGTCACGCCGAGCGCGCGACCGACGGCCGGCACCACGTCACCCAGCGACCGCTCGCCGTAGGCGGGCGCGAGGAAGCCCTCCACCGGGAGCCCGCTCAGGACTGGGTCCGGGCGCTGAGCTGCTCGGCGAAGGCGAGCAGCCCCACGACCGCGTCCTGCCCGTCGGCGGCGGCCGAGACGCGCAGCGAGAAGTCGTCGGAGGCCAGGACCCCGGTGTAGCCGTGGTCGGCGTCGCAGCTGGGGTCGTTGCAGCCCGCGGGCTCGAGGTCGACGCGGCTCACGCCGCCCCAGCCGATGGTGACGTTGGCCTCGGCGGGTCGGCTCGGCCCCTTGGTGGGGTTGGTGACCATCCGGGTCACGACCACCGACTTGACCGCGGCCAGCGAGATCGCCTCGGTGGAGGTGGAGGTGTAGGGCTCGGGGAGCAGGTCGTCCCCTGCGTGCTCGTCGGTGTGGGCGAGCAGCAGGCGGGTCGGGGTGAGGACGACGACGCTCTGGTGGCGGCGTACCTCGTCGTGCTCGAAGGTCGGCTCGTGGTGGACGTAGAACGACACGACCTGCTCGCCGGCGACGGCGGAGGCCACGGCGTCGTGCACGACCTCGGGGTAGTAGCCGGTGCGCTCGATGGCCTTGCGCAGCTCGGGGGCCACGTCACGGTCGTCGGTGCGGGTGGAACGCATCAGGTCGCCCTCAGAACTCGTAGCCGAAGGCCTGCACGTCGCGGGCGAAGACGGCCTCGACCCGGTTGCGCATCTCGTCGGTGTACTGCTCGCGGTAGCGGGTGTCGCGTCCGCCGAGCTCGGGGTCGCCGGACTTGTAGTCGGGCCGCGAGCGGTCGATGTTGACACTGTTGAGCGGCGTCCACTCGATGTCGAACTTCGCGTGCACGGCGCGCAGGTCGGCCTCGAGCGTCTCCTGGCGACCGATGAAGTCGGCGCGCCGTGTCTTGGTCGCCAGGTAGCGCCACTGCGGGGTCTGCAGCCGCTTGAACTCGTCGAGGCCCTTCATCACGAAGGCCTCGAAGTCCGGGCAGGTCTCCCCCACGGTCCGCATAAAGTTGTTCTTGCGGTCCAGGCGGCTCGCACCGCCCTCCTTGGAGCTGCGGAAGCGGTCGACCATGTTGTACCAGGACAGCATCCGGGCCCAGGGGTTCCGGACCATGCCGAAGGTCCAGTACGTCGACAGCTCCGGCTCGATGCGCAGGATCTGGTTCAGGGTGCCGTGCCGGTCCACGCCCTTGACCTGTCGAGCGTCCGGGAGGACCTCGGTCAGCCGGTTGTGGATGGTCGACCCGCCCGTCTTCTGCACGTGCACGAAGAGCAGGCGCGCCCTGTCGGAGATCACCATGGCGGTGAGCCTACTTGCTGCTCGCCCTCAGGACGGGAGGGTGTCCCCGGGCTGCGAGGGCATCCTGCGCACGAACCAGTCCGAGCGCGCGTCGGAGACCTGCTCCAGGCGCGCCTCGGCGCTCAGCACCGTGGAGCCGTGCGGCCCGGCCAGCACCAGTCCGAGCTCGAGGGCGCTGACGGCGGGGATGTCGTTCTGCAGCTGGGCGACGCGCCGGATGAGCCGCTCGACCTCGCCCACGTCGACCACGTCGGCGCCGCGGTAGCCGAAGAGCATCGGCGCGGACCGCACCTCGCGCACCATGGCGGCCGCGTCGCGCGACCCCAGGGGCGGGATGCGGTAGGAGCGGTCGGCGAGCAGCTCGGTCATCGGACCGGAGATGCCGAAGGAGACGACCGGGCCGAACAGCGGGTCCTCGAGGCTGCGGATGGTGATCGGAACGCCCGGCGGGGCGGTGCGCTGGACGATGAACCCACCGGACTCCTCATCCCCCACCAGCGCGTGCAGCGAGGCCCAGGCGTCGCGCATGTGGTCGGGGCCGTCGATGTTGCGCCAGACGTGGGCGAGGTCTGGCCGCTCCCGCAGGTGCTCGGCGGTCGCCTTGAGCACCACGTCCCACCCGAACGCCTCGGCGGCCTCGATCGCCTCCTCGACCGTGGAGACCGACGGGGCCGGCCACAGGTCGATGTCGTAGCAGGCCAGCAGGTCGCGCAGCTCGTCGCGGGCGACGTCGACACCGCCGGGCCGGTTGCCGAGCAGACGGGTCACGATCTCGCGTGCCCGGTCGCCGTCGACCTCGTCGGGGCTCGGGGGCGGGCCGTCCGGGGGGCGCAGCCACACGGCGTACTCGACGACGCGCGCGAGCGCGCGCACCGCCGCCTCGACGGCGGGGTACGACGGCACGGACCCACGCCCGGCGGTCGAGCCGGCCACGTCAGGGACCCGCAGCAGCTCGGGGACGCCCTCGACCCCGAGGAAGGTCGAGACCAGCGGCTTGTCGGACTGCTCTCCGATGGCCGCCAGCACGTTGGCGACCTCCTCGCCGGAGACGTTCAGCGGCGGGATGTAGACCGCCACGACCGAGTCGACGTCGGGGTCGTCGATGGCGGCGTCGAGGGCGTCCTCGAAGTCCTCGGCTCCGGCCTCGGCGCCCAGCGCCACCGACTTGTTGACGACCAGCCCGACCGCGGCCGCGGCGTCGGCGGCCAGCAGGCCGAGCGCATCGGAGTTGCCGACGATGGCGACCCGACGCCCGCGCGGCAGCGGCTGGTGGGCCACCAGCTGGGCGACGTCGAACATCTCCTCGAGCGTGTCGACCTGGATGACGCCGGCCTGCCGGAACATCGCGTCCACGGCGGCCGGCGGCGCGGCGATCTTGCGCACCGCGTGGCCCATCGGGACGCCCTGGGTGGTGCGGCCGGAGCGGACCGCGACGATCGGCTTGCGCAGGCTCACCCGACGGGCGATGCGGGAGAACTTGCGCGGGTTGCCGATGGACTCGAGGTAGAGCAGGACGACCTCGGTGGAGTCGTCCTCCTCCCAGTACTGCAGCAGGTCGTTGCCGGAGACGTCGGCGCGGTTGCCGGCGCTGACGAAGGTCGACAGGCCGAGCCCGCGGTTCTGCACCTTCTCCAGGATCGCCGAGCCCAGGGCACCGGACTGGCAGAAGAAGCCGGCGCGCCCGCGGGGCGGCATGACCTGCGAGAGCGAGGCGTTGATCGACACGCTCGGGTCGGTGTTGATGATGCCCAGGCAGTTGGGGCCGATCAGCCGCAGGCCGTAGGACCGCGAGAGCCCGACCAGGCGCCGCTGGCGCTGGCGACCCTCCTCGCCGGTCTCGGCGAAGCCGCTGGAGATGACCACCAGCCCGTGCACGCCCTTGGCCGCGCAGTCCAGCACGACGTCCTGCACGGCGTCGGCCGGGACCGCGACGATCGCGACGTCGACGTCGTCGGGGACGTCCGTCACCGACTTGTACGCCGGCAGCCCGGACACCGCGCCGGCCGTCGGGTTGACCGCGTAGACCCGGCCGGTGAAGTCGCCGTTGACCAGGTTGCGGACCAGCGTCTGACCGATCGTCTCCTGGCGCCGGCTGGCGCCGATGATGGCGACCGACCGGGGGTTGAAGAACCGCTCGATGGAGGCCGCCTCCGCGCGGTGCTCGCGGCCCTGCATGACGCCGATGGCGGTGTCGGTGGCGTCGATGGGGAACTCCAGGACGAGCACGCCGTCCTCGTACTCCGTGGCGACGCGGTAGCCGGCGTCGCGGAAGGTCTGGATCATCCGCGAGTTGTCGGGCAGGACCTCGGCGACGAACTTCTCCAGCCCGCGCTCGCGGCCGGCCTGGGCGAGGTGCTCGAGCAGCAGCTGGGCGATGCCCCGGCCCTGGTGGGCGTCCTCGACGAGGAAGGCGACCTCGGCCTCGCCGGCGCGCAGCGTGTCGTAGCGGCCGACCGCGATCATCCGGCCCTGGAGCACCAGCACCAGCGCGACCCGGCGGTCGTGGTCGACCTTGGTGAAGCGCTCGACGTCACGGTCCGAGAGCCGCGGCATGGGCGAGAAGAACCGGTAGTACTTCGACCGGTCGGAGACACGGCTGTAGAAGTCGACCAGCAGCTCGGCGTCCTCGGGCCGGATCGGCCGGATGTGGGCGGTGCTGCCGTCGCGCAGCAGGACGTCGGCCTCCCAGTGCCGCGGGGGCGCGGCGGGAGCCGGGGGCTGCTCGGGGGCGGCACTCACGTCACGAAATGTACCGGTCGGCGTGCCCCTGCCGGGACCGTCGGCGCCGACGGTGAGAATGGCCCCATGGCACGGCGTACCAAGAGCGACCTCCCCGACGACGACTTCGAGGAGCACATCCCGGTGAGGTGATGGGTCGCCTGCACCCGCACGGTGACGGCGCGATCTACGACGCCCTGGTCCGGCAGGCGCAGAGCTGGACGGTCCGGCTGCCGATGGTCGACGGCCATGGGAACTTCGGCTCGCCCGACGACCCGCCTGCTGCCATGCGCTACTGCCTGACGGGCGACACTCGGGTCCGACTTCCCGACGGTGGATCGGTCCGAATCGACGAGCTCGTCTCATTGCCAGCTGACTCCGAGGCCGATGCCGACTTCGAAGTACTGGACAAGGACGGCAAGCCCGTCCGGGTCACGAAGGTCTTCAACTCCGGCGTTCACCCGATCAAGCAGCTCACCACCGCCAGTGGGCACCGCTTGGCCGGCAGCCACAACCACCCCGTGCTCTGCTTGGTCCCACAGGCCGGAGTGCCAGTCTTCCAGTGGCTCCGCCTCGACGAGATCAAGCCTGGCGACGTGGTGTGCCTCGCCCGCAATGCGTGGACCACTGCGGTCCCCATGCCCGTTGAGATGCAGTTGGGCGTGCTGCTGGGCGGGTGGGTGTCGGAGGGCTTTGCGTCGCAGGAGCGTGCAGGCTTCAACAACACCGACCAGGAGTACTTCCAGTACGTCCTGGACGCGTACGACGGTCTCGTCGGCGGCCCTCGGTACAGCTACCAGCGCACACTGCGCCGCTCGGGCAAGACCATCTTTGAGCTCGACATCCAGCGCCTCGACCACTTGCGCGCCAGTCCCCTGGCTCCGCTCGTCGGGCACAAGGCGGCGGACAAGTTCATTCCGGAAGTGGTCTGGCATGGAGGCCCCGGCCTGAAGCGAGCCTTCCTCATGTCCCTGTTCGAGGGTGACGGCGGCGTACACAGCGTCGGTCGCAACGCGATCACCATCCAGTACTCGACGTACAGCCCCCGGCTGGCCCGGGAACTGCAGGAGTTGCTGCTCGAGTTCGGCATCCACTCCACGCTGTGCCGCTACCGCAAGGGCGAGCACCGCCTGGTCATCTCAGGGCTTCATCAGATGCACGCTTTCGCCGAGCGCATCGGTTTCCTCACCGAGAAGCAGGT
>LULK01000100.1_pt2 | contig 17501 bp, 19 predicted proteins | sample 728181 | NCBI WGS metagenome assembly LULK01 (sample SAMN03860291, study PRJNA289734) | marine metagenome | biome: seawater column; feature: ocean; material: water; isolation source: Red Sea water column Station 169 - depth 10m | place: Saudi Arabia: Red Sea | collected 2011-10-15 | depth 10 m | reverse complement strand
CTATTGAGGCGAGCACGGGCATCGATACAGGCATCTCTGCGGCAGATCGTGCGCGCACGGTTCGAGTGGCAGTGGCACCTGATGCCAAGCCCTCGGATTTAGTGCAGCCAGGTCATATATTCCCTTTAAAAGCAATGAAAGGCGGAGTTTTAAGCAGAGCTGGTCATACAGAAGCAGCTTGTGATCTAGCTAAAATTGCTGGGCTTCAGCCTGCTGGTGTAATTTGTGAAATTATGAATGATGATGGAACTATGGCAAGAAGAGATGATCTAATTAAATTTGGTCAAGAAAATGATATTAAGGTTGGAACTATAGCTGATCTGATTGATTACAGGCTTTCTAGAGATTCTACAATTGAATCTGTTATGGAAAAAAATGTTGAAAATGAATTTGGCAAATTCAAACTAAATGTATGGCGAGATAAAATTTATGATGAATACCATTTCTCACTAACAATGGGCGATCTTTCATCTGTTGAATCTCCACTTGTAAGAGTTCAAACACAAAGCATACTTCAAGATATTCTAGGCATTGATGAGCTTGGTAAAAACTGGTCGATAAGAAATTCTTTAAAAAGAATTGCACAAGAAGGAACAGGCTTGTTCGTTCTCATCAATCATAGAGATGCGAAAAGCTATTGGTTGAATAAGTTAGAAGAAAGAGAAATTGAACCTAAAAATAATAGGAGAGTAATTGGTGTTGGTTCTCAAATCTTACGACTATTAGATTTAAAAAAAATAACTGTATTGGGAACACCTACAAAATATAGTGCAGTTTCAGGATTTGATATAGAAATTACTGGTTTCGAAAATGAATAAAGTCTTAATTGTTCATACTTCATGGTACGAGAAGGATATTGCAAGAATGCTTGATATTTCTGTTGAAATACTTGAAAAAAACTTTAAGTGTGAAAAGGCAAAAGCACCAGGGGCTTTTGAACTATCTGCATTAGCAAAATACAAACTTGAAAAGAAAAAATATCTTGGTATTTTATTTTTAGGAATTATTGTACGCGGTGAAACTAGCCATTATGATCTTATTTCAAAAGAGACCTTTAGATCTATAAGTAATCTCGCAGATAAGTACTTTAATGTTGCTATTATTAACAACGTTATTTGTGTTGAGAATCAATCACAACTTGAAGAAAGATTAATCATCAACACGCAAAATAACGCCAATGCGCTTATTCAACTTATAAATGAAAAATCTAGCTAATTTCAAAGTTGCTGTAAAAACAAGGGAATATTTAATACAAGCTATTTTTCAGATGCTTTTTAGTGATCAAAAAGCCTCCCAAATAATCAATCAATTTAAAAATGAACATAAAAATAAAAAGGTAGATTTTATTTTGTTTGCAAACTCTTTAAATTCTATTCAAAATAACAGAAGAAAAATAGAATCAATTCTTATATCACTAAAAATAAAAGACTCAAACATAGAGATAATTGACAAATCAATTATGTACTTTGCAATAAATGAAATGATTACAGGTGATTTAGATAAACTTGTAGTTATAGACGAATCTTTAAGATTAAGTAAAAAATTCTCAAGTCCTGAATCTTATAAGTTTATAAATGCAAGTCTAGATAAATATCTCAAAACACATAAATAACTTATCTTATAATTGTTTGATTTCTTGATGGGCCAGTTGAAATAATTGAAGCATTAGATTCAACAAATTCTTCAATAAACTTAATATAAAGTCTTGCTTTATCAGGCAGGTCTGAAAAGACAGTAATGCCTTCTGTTTTTGACAACCAACCCTCAAAAGTTTTATAAACCGGAACTCCATTATCGTGACGTATACAAACTTTAATCTCTTGCATTTCATCCAATACATCAAGCTTTGTAATGCACAAATCGGTTACAGAGTTTATAAATATTGCCTTTTTAAGCAATACCAAATCTAGCCATCCACATCTTCTAGGACGACCTGTTGTTGCACCAAACTCATTACCCTTCTTCGCAAGCAATGATCCTGACTCATCATGTAATTCAGTTGGGAAAGGACCCTCACCAACTCGTGTTGTATATGCTTTTGTAATTCCAATAATCTTATCTATGAATTTTGGTCCTATGCCAAGACCAGTCGAAACTCCCCCAGCAGTCGTGCTTGAAGATGTCACATAAGGATAGGTTCCATGATCAATATCCAATAGTGTGCCTTGAGCACCTTCAAATAATATAGTTTCATCGTTTTTAATCCATTTATGCATAGTTTCTTGTGAATCTACGCAATATTTATCATGTAAATCCTTGAACTTAACAATATGATTAAAAACCTCTTCAGCATTATGAGGTTTATGTTGATATATATTTTCAAGTAATCGATTATGATATTTTACAAGCGAATATATTTTATCTTTTAGTGATTTCAAGTCATTTAAATCACCAAGTCTAATTGCTCTTCTGCCAATCTTGTCTTCGTATGCTGGCCCGATACCTCTCCCAGTAGTTCCTATAGATTCTTTTTTATCTTTTACTATATCTAATGTAATGTGGGTTGGGAGTATCAAAGTACATGCAGAACTTATAAAAAATCTATCTTGAAAAGAAATTTTTTTTTCTTCCAAATGTTTTATCTCTTTATGCAAAGCATCTAGAGCTAAAACAACTCCATTACCAATTAAACATTTTGTATTATCATGTAAGATGCCAGATGGAATTAGATGTAGAACAGTCTTTTGACCATTAACTTTAATGGTGTGTCCGGCGTTATGTCCACCCTGAAACCTACAAACAACATCAATCGATTTACTTAAATTGTCAACTATTTTGCCTTTGCCTTCATCTCCCCATTGAAGACCTAAGATTAAAGTGTTATCAGACACCAACGGCTCTAATTTTCATCTTTTTTATCATTAAGATATTTAAAGAACTCCGATTCAGAATCAATCAACATAACATCAGACTTGCTCTCAAATGTTTCTACGTAAGCCTTCATGCTTCTAGTAAATTCATAAAATTCAGGATCTTGAGAAAAAGATTCTGCATATATACCAGCCGCTTGCGCGTCACCCTGACCTCTCAATTGTTCTGCTTGCTTGTAAGCCTCAGCAAGTATCACAACTTTATCTTTGTCAGCTACGGCTCTAATTTCTCTAGCAATTTCTTTACCTTCAGATCTCAACTCCTCTGCAAGTCTGTTCCTTTCAGTTCTCATTCTTTCGTATACAGAATTACTTAAATTAGATGGCAAATCGATACGTTTTACCCTAAAGTCAATAATCTCAACTCCTAAATCAGAAACAGATTCATTTAAAGATCTGAGCATAATTCTCATTAACTCATCTCTTTCACCAGAGACAACCTCTTTAACTGTTCTTTTACCAAAATTATTTTTTAAAACGAACTCTGATCTCTGACCAAGCAAGCTATTTAGACTATTAAAGCTCCCATTATTTGCTTTATAAAATGTCAAAACATCTGTAATTCTATATTTAATAAATGAATCAACAAGAAGATACTTACTTTCAACAGTAAGAATTCTATCAGGCTCTTCATCGAGAGTTTGTATTCTTGCATCATATTTTTTTACTGTCTGAACAATAGGCAATTTAAAGTGGAATCCAACCGAGACATCTGGTCTAACAGCTTCACCAAATTGAAAAACTATAGCTCTTTCTTTTTCATTCACGATAAAAATACTATTTACAAGTATTCCAAATAAAATAGCTGCAAATAAGATTAAATAAGTTTTTCTATTCATCATCATCACCTTTCTTTTTATTTTCTTCCATGATTTTATCTAAAGGTAGATAAAGTAAATTATTGCCGCCTTCTACATCAACCATTACCTTTGTTGAATTTGATAAGACAGATTGCAGTGCATCTAAATAAAGTCTGTCACGCGTAACATCAGGTGCTTTTTGATACTCTGCTAGCAGTTGGTTAAATCTTTCAACCTCACCTTCTGCCTCAGCAACTACTGCCTCTTTGTATGCTTCTGCCTCTCTAATTCTCGCTTGAGCTTGACCTCTAGCTTCTGGAACAATAGAAAGAGCGTACCTTTCTGCTTCGTTCTGCAATCTTTCTTTATCCTCTCGAGCGGCAACAACATCATCAAAGGCGTTTTTAACAGCTGCAGGAGGGTCAGTTTTTTCAATATTTACTTGTTGAACAATTAAACCGGTTTGATAGATATCAAGATATGATTGCAGTCTAGCCTGAACTTCTTGGGCAATATTTTCTCTTCCAACTGTTAAAGTTTGATCAAGAGTATTGTCACCAACAACATGTCTTAGTGCGCTTTCAATAGCGTTTCTCAAACTTCCTTCTGGATCTTTAACATTTAAAACAAAATCTTTGAGATTTGCAATTCTGTATTGAGCAGAAACAGTTACATCCACAATATTTTCATCTTTGGTAAGCATGCTATTTGTTTGAGTATATCTTCTTGTAAGAGTCACTTTTTCGATATATCTTTCATCTATTCCTGCAAGTCTGAAATTTAATCCCTGTTCTTGCTCCTCATAGAACTTACCAAATCTCAATATAACCGCTCTTTCAGATGCATCCAATTGATAAATGCATTGCGTTCCATACAACAATAAAAATGCAAAAAAACCATATGCGAAAATTCTTGAGGATGAAAACTTAAATCCACCACCTTTATTACCTCCACCTGATCCATTAGATGGTGACTTTTTGCGTCCTAAAATTGAAGAGAATTTTTTAATTAATTCGTCAAAATCTGGAGCATCATTTTTGTTGCCCCAAGGGTCTTTGTTTTGATTGTCCCAATTCACTTATATGTACCTCATTAGTATTAGCTTATTATAAACTTATGTTGGGACTTATTATCATATTTAAAGTAAAGATATTGCTTTTTTAACCTCATTTTCTAACTTGGTAAATTCATTTATCTTAATTTTTGAAAATAACTCCCAACTTCTCATCCATGTAGTTTGTCTTTTAGCAAGCTGTCTTGTTGCATATAGTGCCTTATTCTTAAATGTTTTAAAATCATCCTTGCCTTCGATATGATCAAAAATCTGTTTGTAATTAATGGACTTCCTAATGGGATGATCATTTTTAAGTTCATACTTTTGGAGAATTTTTTTTGCTTCATCTTTTAGGCCCATTGAAATAATTTTTTCAAGTCTTTTTTCTATTCGCTCATGAATCAAAGAGCGCTCTTCAACTATTCCGATCTGAAAGACCGTATATTCTTTGGAAATAGGTTCTTTTTTACTCTCTTTTAGAATTTTACTTAAAGATTTACCTGTACTTTTATTTATTTCTAACGCCCTTATAATTCTTAATTCGTCATTGGCATCAATTTTTTTTGCATAATCTGGATCAACTTTTTTTAATAGATCATATAAATCATTTTTAGAATAAATAGTTTTAAGTTTACTTCTATATTTTTCGTCTCTTAATGGTAAATCATGAATACCATCATATAAGGACTTAAAGTACATCATTGTTCCTCCAACAAACAAAGGAATTTTATCTTTGTTATGAATTTCTTTAATAAGTTCTCTAGATAATTTATAAAATTCGGCAACAGTAAAAATTTTATCTAGTGAAACTTCATCAACTAAATGATGAGGATATTTTTTAAGCAAATCTTGATTAGGTTTTGCAGCACCAATATTACAATCTTTATAAACCATAACTGAATCCACACTAATAATCTCAAATGGATGCTTATCTACAAGACTGATTGCAAAATCTGTTTTACCAGATGCAGTTGGCCCAAATAAAAATACTATTGGTTTTTTAATATTAATTTTTATAAAGCGTCTTCATTTTTTTCACCGGTCCTAATTCTGACAACTTCCTCTACTGATGAAATAAAAATTTTACCGTCTCCAATTTTGCCTGATGCTGATGACTTGATGATTGCAGACTTGACTTGCTCCACCATATCATCTGAGACTACTATTTCAATCTTGATTTTTGGGAGAAAATCTATTGTATATTCAGCTCCTCTATACAATTCTGTATGCCCTTTTTGTCTTCCAAAACCTTTAACCTCAGTCATCGTCATTCCAGATATTCCAATCTCATCCAAAGACGCTCTCACTTCTTCGACTTTAAAAGGTTTAATTATTGCGGTTACTAATTTCATGATTTAATAAATTATTAATATGTTTAAATTGTATATCAGAAGATCCCCTATTACTTTCAACTACTTTAAGTGCATTATTTGCCATATTATTCCTCAATTCTTGATCATTAAGCAACTCTTTAATTTTGTAATATAACTCATTTGAATGACTTAATTGAATGCATGCATGCTGAGTTTCAAATAAATTAATGATCTCTTCAAAGTTTTTCATAAATGGTCCAACTATAAATGGACATTTATTTATAGCTGGTTCAACAATATTATGTCCTCCATATTTTTTTAAGAGGCTTCCGCCTACAAAAGATATAGTTGCATTTCTATATAAGTTATTCAGAATTCCAATAGAATTGATAATTACAACATCACTTGTGGTTTCTTCAGATGAAAAGATTGAAGAAACTTTGCTTTTAATGCCATTGTCTTCACAAATTTTAAGAACTGAACCTGACCTCTCAGGATGTCTGGGTACTATAACTAATCTCAAATTTTTAAAGTTTTCTTTTAATTTGATAAAAGTTTCTGCGAGCATTTCATCTTCACCAATATGAGTACTAGCTGCCAATATTAAATTATTAGATCTTTGAATTGATAAATCTATTTGATTATCTTTAGAATCGGAATCAAATTTTACTGAGCCTACTTGTTTAATTTTATTTTTTGCCACTCCCATACTCTCAAACCTATGAACATGTTCATTGCTTTGGGCAAGAATTAAAGAAAACTTATTGAAAGTATCTAGAATAAAAAATTTAAGTCTTCTATATCTTTGAAAAGATGACTCAGATAATCTAGCATTTGAAAGAACTATGGGTATATTTTTTTTAGAAGAAAAGTAAATCATCGATGGCCAAATTTCTGTTTCAAAAATTACTAATGCAATTGGATTAAATTTCTTATAAAAGTTGTTAATAAATATTAAAAAATCCCATGGAGAATAAATGACTACTAGCTTATCACCATAAATTTTTTTTGCTTCCCTTAGTCCAGTAGGAGTTGAAACTGTAAGAATAACCTCATTATTCTTACAAATTTTACTAATAATTTTTTTTGAGCTTATAACCTCACCCAAGCTTACTGCATGAAACCAAATTGGGTTTTCTAGTGTTCGAATATTATTATAAATTCCAAATCGTTGTGAAAAATTCAATCTATAGTCTTTGTCTTCAAAGCTTTTAAAAACTATTCTTACCACCATGGCAGGTAGTAGAATTAGTATTAAACAGTTGTATAAAAATATTTTCATTCGCAAACTTTAGAAGTCATAATGTAATAATACATCTTAATATCATATGAAAAATGCTTTCTTACAAATTCTAATATTTTTTTGGAAAATCATTGTGCTTTTTCCAAGAAAAATTCAGTTATTTTTTGGAAATTGTATTGGATACCTTTTTCTTCTCAGTAAAAACAAAAGAAATCGTTTTAGTAAGGTAAATATCAATCTATGCTTTCCAGATCTCGATACCAATAGCGCATATAGGATTTATAAAAAAAATATCATCTTGTTTGGAAGAGTAATATTTGATACTGGTATAGCTTGGTTTTGGTCGGACGATAGAATTAATAAAAATATTCCATATAAAATTAATGGTCTTGAACTGCTTCTAAGATATCAAAGATTAAATAATGGAGTTCTTCTATTTTTTAAACACTCTCTTCATCTTGAACTTGATTCACGCATATTAGCAATGAATGCTGAAATATTTGGTGTTGAAAGAAAGCATAATTCAACTTATTTTGAATCAATTCAAAAAAATGGACGACTAAAAAGCATGAAGGGTATAGCTGATAGAAATAGCACTGTTTCTTTTGTTAGATGGTTAAAGAATGGTAAAACTGTTCTTTATGCTCCTGATCAAGACTATGGACTCAAAAAATCCGATCAAATTGATTTTTTTGGACTTCCTGCTGCAACTATTTCTGCGCCACTAAAAATAATTAATAAAACAGGTTGTAATTATTTGTTCATGAATACTTATTATGAAAAAGATAATTTGGTTATTGATATTGAAGAACCAAAATTTAGTACAGCATCATCAATAATGTTTATGCAAGATTTGAATAAATACGTTGAAAATAAAATAAAGCTAAATCCGGAAGAATATCTTTGGCAGCATCGAAGATTTAAATCAACACTTGGAAAAGAAAAAATTTATAAATGATTGATAGCGAGATAGATAATCTAAAAGGATTCATGCCAAAACATGAAGGTATAGCTCTAACTAAATGGTCTGAAAAATTTTCATCAATTGGGCCAATTATGGAGATTGGTTCCTATTGTGGTAAATCTGCTATTTATCTTTCTAAAGGAGCAATATTAAATGATCAACTTGTATATACAATTGATCATCATTTTGGGTCTGAAGAACATCAAATTAAAGAAGAGTATTTTGACAGTGAAATATTTGATTATAAAAATCAAAAATAATGACTATGTGAGTTGGAGTACAAAAATCAAAAAAAATGGGGCATTGGTTATTCATGATATTTTTGAAAATTCTGATGAAGGCGGACAAGCACCTTTTGAAATATTTCAAAAAGCACTAAAAAATAATTTCGAGGTTTATGAAAGGGTTGATACTTTAGCTTGTCTCATAAAAAACTGATCGTTGATCAGATTTAAATAAGTCTGAAGCATCTGAATAATCAAAAACACAATCGGCACTTAACATTAATGCTGCTGCTGTCCAGCTTGGTTTTTCTTCAGGCCAAAAAATATTCTGTTCATATTGCCATCCCATAAAAGGAATGCCTTCTTCATCAGATATATTGAGAACATCAAATAAAAGTCTTTTAGCTTCATCATCATAACCAGCACACATTAAAGCAAGAATAAATTCGCTCGTCTCGGCCACGGTTACCCATGGTTCTTCAATAACACATTTGATGCCAATGCCATCCAAGTAAAAATCTTTAAAAATTTTATTAATATAATACGATTTCTCGTCCTGTTTAAGACATCCTGATAATATTGGATAATACCAGTCCATAGAAAATCTTTTTCGATCTTTAATTAAATCAAATTTACCATCTGGATCTTGAATTGCATTTGATAGTAATAAATGAGCTTTTTTCCATTTTTCTATATTTTCAGTCTTATTAAGTATTTTTGATAAAGCAATACTGCATTCTATACTTTTAAGTATTGACGAACATCCTGTAAGTAAATAATCATTTTCAATTTGACTATTATTATTAATGGACCAAGGGATAGTCCCATTATCTTGCTGAAGTTCAACTGAAAAATTTACAGCTAATTCAATCGAAGACCAAATTGAGTTTTATAGTATTTTGCATACCAACTTCCATCACTGTTTTGATGATGAGTTAACCAGTTAAATGCGGATTTTGAAGCTTCTATATCTTTATAAATATTTAGCCCCATAATAGATTCAATATGATCCCACGGATCATGAGTTCCATCTTCATTTGAAGGAATTGCTCCAGATTTATATTGAATAGATTTTATGTATGCGCCATTAATCTTAAAAATTTCCTTGCGAAGAAAGTCTTTATGCAATTTAAATTTCTTAGGTTTATGCATCCTTAAGGCTTTTCAAAATACATGGTAAAACTCTTTCCCATAACAGGATTCAGAAATTTATCGATTGAGTCTAAAAATCTAGGTTTTTCAAGAATATGTTTTTCTAATAATTTCTTATACTTGTTGACCAAAAAATTTGAGTCTTGAGACTTCCAAAAAAGACATCGAAGCCACCAATATGGACTATGGATTGAATGAAATTTTTCTGAAGAAAGAAATTTAAAACCAGATTTTTTAATCTCTTAAATCAATTTTTTTTGATTAAAAATTCTTAAATGACCTCCAGGTTGATTTTGATAATCTTTTGATAAGGCCCAACATATCTTTTCGGGCCATGATGCTGGAACGCTTGCATAGAATTTACCTCCTGGCTTCAAAACCCTGTGTATTTCATTTATGGCATCATTATACTCATGCAAATGCTCAAGAACTTCTGAGCAAATTACAAAATCAACACTATTATTTGGTAAGGGAATTGAGTATGCAGATCCAATTAAGAATTCAACGCCTGCCTGTGATAAAGATTTAAAATAGGCATAACCTTCTTCAGCTTTTTTTAAGGACTTTTTGTCCATATCCAAACCAATACACTGCATTTGAGGATTTTGCTGCATTATGCCAAAAATATGTCTTCCCTCACCACATCCTACGTCTAGCATGATGCCGTTAGTGTTTAGTCTATACTTCTTTAAATTAAAGGTTAGCATCTTTAAAACTCCTTATTGCTTCACATATAGCTTTTTCGTATTCAGATGTAATTTTATCCCAATTAAAAGTTTGTATTATATGATTTCTCCCTCTAATTGCTCTGTCTTTGTAGGATTTATAATCTAATAATATATTCTTAACATTTTCCTTAATAGCATTTTCATCTTTGCTGCTAATTAATACTGCAAAATTTGAAGTAAGTTCTGGTATAGAAGAAACATTAGTTGCAATTAAAGGTACCTCACAACTCATTGCCTCAATTACAGGATATCCAAATCCTTCGTACAAAGAACTTACGATTGCAACTGAACTAGATGCATATAACTCTTTAATGTCATTTTTTGATAGATTAGATTTAAAAAATACGCTGTCAGAAATATTTAATCTTTCTATTAGTCTTTCCGTATGGCCGCCTTCTTTCATTTTGCCTATTACAACTAAATGAATTTTTGGGAATTCTTTTTTTAAAAGCTTTAGTGCCTTCAAAGAGTAATCTAAACCTTTAAGAGGAACATCTGCACTTGCAGTTGTAATTAGTCTAAAAGGATTTGGTGTTATTGATTCTATTGGAGAAAATTCATCTGCATCCAACCCATTATTAATAACAGTTATAGCATTTTCAAAACAATTAAACTCATCAATTATGCCTTTTTTTGAACTATGCGAAGGAGTAATGATATTTTTTATTTTTGGAGCAACTTTTTTTTGCATCTTTAAAAATGAATACCATCTATATCGAGATATCTTGTGTTTGATTTTCTCTGTAGCTGCTAATTCAAACTTAAAATCAAATGTTATAGGATGATGAATTATCTCAATAAATGGATTATTTTTTTGAATTTTCAGCATTCCATGACTAATGGATTGATTGTCTATGATAATGTCATAGTTATTTTTTGATAAAAACTTATATGCTCTATAACCAAATGTTTTTGGTTCAGGAAAGCCTCCAAGCAAAACAGAAATAAATTCATAATAATCATAGAAAGATTTATTTTTTTTCTTGAGAATTTTTTTTAACCTGTCTTTAAATGAAAATGTTTCAAATAAATTTAATCCAGGTAACTTTATGAGTTTAATTCCAGGGTCAAGGTTTGGGTAAGGAGGTCCAGAAATGACTTCAACACTATGGCCAGCTATTTTTAGAGCTTTGGATATATCTTTAACATAAACTCCTTGACCTCCGCCAAATTCAGCACTTCTATAACTTAAAATTGCTATATTTAATTTTTGCAAGTTTGATTACTTAGTAAATGTTAACCAGTCTGTATATTTAGGATTTTGTCCACAAACAATACTCACAAACAAGTCCTGAAGAATTTTTGTAACAGGCCCTCTTTTTCCGTCATTGATATTAGTTTGATCTAGCATAGTTATTGGGGTTATTTCTACCGCGGTGCCTGTAAAAAAAGCCTCATCAGCATTTTTTAGATCATCATATTCCAAGTCTTTTTCTATAACTTCGATTGATAAATCTCTTGCCATCTGAATAACTGACTGTCTTGTTATTCCATTAAGACAATGATTTGTTGTTGGTGTTAAAACTATTCCATCCTTGACAATAAAAATATTCTCTCCACTTCCCTCTGAAATAAATCCATTCATATCCATCATGATTGCTTCATCAGCTCCTTTATCAAGAGCCTCATGAAGGGCCATAGTATTACTAAAATATGTTCCTATGATTTTATTTCCTGAATGAAGTGGATTTTCATACTGCCTATGTGAAGATTTTATAACAGAAATTCCATTCTCTTTGGCAACAGGATCCATGTAAGATGGCCATTCCCATGCCGCAACAGCTACATTCACACTTAAATCTTTTGCTCTTAAACCAAGACCCTCATTACCAAGATATACTATAGGTCTAATATATCCTTCATTTAGATTATTTTTGTTAAAAATATTACATTGAATAATATTTACCTCCTCTTTCGAAAAAGGAATTTTTATATTTAGTTTTGATGCTGCATTAAATAGTCTTTCCGTATGCTCCAAAAGTCTAAATATTGCTGGTCCTTTTTCTGTCTTATATGCTCTTACCCCTTCAAAAACACCAGTACCATAATGCAAAGTATGCGACAAAATATGAACATTTGAATCATTCCAGTTTTCAAATTTGCCATTTTTCCAGATAAATTTTTTTTCAGTATTCTCAAACACTTTTCAAGATATAATTAAGAATAGGTATTATTGCAAAATCAAACCTATAAAAAAAGAAAAATATGGAAATATCAAAATCAATTTTTCGTGAAAATTTCAGATAAACAAGTTCAAAAAATTGCTAAAGCAATATCAGTAAAGTGTCTTAACGAGGGAGTTTCAGAAATTTGTATTGCAAGAGATGGAAGACTTTCAGGTGAAAAGCTTTTATCTGCACTAGCAAATTCTCTATCAGATAATGGTATTGATGTCATCAATACAGGGTTGGCGACAACACCTTTACTATATTTTGCTGCCAAAAAAAGTGCTTCTAAAAGCGGTGTGATGATAACAGGCAGTCATAATCCAAAAAGTTACAATGGTATAAAACTTATTATTAATGATAATCCTGTCTCTGGTAACGAAATTTATAATCTTTTAAATAAAATCGATGAGGTTTCAAAACGCAAAGGAAAAATAACTTTTAAAAATTTCAAAGATGAATATATATCAGAAATTAAGAAAAATATTGTTCTAAAAGATAAGCTAAAAGTCGTAATTGATTGTGGAAATGGTGCTAGCGGATGTGTAGCACCAAGATTATATTCAGAATTAGGCTGTGATGTTGTAAATTTATATACAGAAATTGATGGCAACTTTCCAAATCATCATCCAGATCCAGGTAAACCTGAAAATTTAATTGATTTGATAAAAAAAGTTAAGGAAACTCATGCAGATCTAGGCCTTGCATTTGATGGAGATGGTGATCGTGTCGGGCTAGTAACAGGTGATGGCGAAATAGTTTTTCCAGATAAGATTTTGATGATGTTATGTAAGGATATTCTTTCATCAAATGAAGGAAAAATTATATATGATGTTAAGTGTACAGACTCCCTTCCAAAATTAATTAAAGATTACGGCGGTACTCCTTTAATGTATCCCACTGGCCATTTTAATATCAAAAATGGTATTAAAGAGCATAATCCACTATTAGCCGGTGAAATGAGTGGCCATATATTTTTTAATGACAGATGGTATGGTTTTGATGATGGTGTTTATTCGGGGGCTAGAATTATTGAACTTATATTTAAAACTAAAAAATCAATCACAAATCTCAATAAACAATTGCCAGCACTATTTTCAACACCTGAATTAAACATAAAAGTTTCCGATGAAAAAAAATTTGAGATAGTTAAAAAGTTTGTAGCAAATTGCACTTTGGAAGGAGAAAAAATTTCTATAGATGGTTTAAGAATTAATTTTGACAATGGCTGGGGCCTTTTAAGGGCATCAAATACGACTCCGATGATAGTAATGAGGTTTGAAGGAAATACTAAAGAGAATCTAATTAAAATTAAAAATAAATTTATCAAAGAACTTTCTCGCATTTGTCCTGATATTGATATAAATTTAAATTGAAATGAAAAAAGATAGAAAAAATATTATTCTTGAGTCTCTCGCAGGAATGCTTGAAGAAAGAAATCTTTCAAAAATAACTACTGCTGCTCTTGCTAAAAAGTCAGGAATAACTGAAGCAGCTCTTTATAGGCATTTTCCCAGTAAAAGATCTATTTATGCTGAATTATTCACTTTTTGTGATGAAGCTATTTTCACTAAATGTAATGAGCTTAAAAAAAGTAAAATTGCATCCAAAGAAAAAGTTAAAAATACATATATGTTTTTTATGCTATTTGTTGAAAAAAATAAAGGATTTGCAAGGCTCCTCTCAAGAGAGGCTTTATCTTCGAACGAACAAAATGTAAGTGATAATGTGAATCAATTTTTTGAAAGACTTGAGTTGGTACTGAGACAAATGTTAAAAGAAAGTGAAAATGAATTAAGAACTCAAGCAGGTATTTCTGCACAATTAATAGTTACGGTATTAGAAGGCAATATAAGTAGATTTATTAGATCTAAATTTAAGGACTCTCCCTCATCTTATATTGAAAATATTTGGAAAATTTTAGAAATTAATATCTTTAAAAATTAATTTATGTTTTCATCAAGAAATAACTCAAAATAAAAATCACCATTTAGATCTTCATCTAACTCTCCAGTGACTTTATTTACCCTAACAAAAGATATTTTTTCGGGCATTTCTTCTGAAGCAGTTTCAAGATATTCTAACTTATAATCCATGTAATTTATCCATATCGGCAAAGCAATGGTCGAACCATACTCGTTTTCTCCAAGCGAAGAAAAATCATCAGTACCTACCCATACTGTTGTAACAAGATCAGAATGATATCCAGAGAACCAAGTGCTAACTGAATCATTTGTCGTGCCTGTTTTCCCAGCTATATCATCTCTGTTAAGAAATCTTGACTTTCTTCCAGCAACTCCATTTTTCATAAAGCCCTTAAGCACATCATTCATTAAAAAAGACACTCTTGGATCAATGACTAGCTCTGTATTTTCTATGGGTTCTAATAAATAGTAGGGTTTATTCACATTCATCTCAATTGTGTCTAACCAGGGAAAGGCAATAATATCTAATGTTTTATTATTTTTATTAAATTCTTCCTGAGAGAAGATAGTTTTTCCGAATCTATCCTTAATTGTATCAATGTAATGAATATTTGATATATTTCCATTATTTGCAATTACGCTATATGCTCTAACCATCTCTGCAGGGGAAAAGTTACCAGAGCCAAGAGCAAGTGAAAGATCATTTGGCAAACGATTTTCTGAAAATCCAAAATTTACCAAATATTCGTGAGTATCATTAAGTCCCATTTCTCTAAGTAGTTTTATTGATACAATGTTTACTGATTTTATTAGAGCATCCCTTAAAGATATTGGGCCATAAAATTCACCAGTATAGTTTTGTGGCTTCCATACACTCTCAAGATTCTCATCTTCAAAAACAATTGGAGCATCATTAATAATGCTAGAAAGGTTATATCCATTTGCTAGAGCTGCTGAATAAATGAAAGGTTTGAAGCTTGATCCAGATTGAGGAAAAGAAAGCTTAACTCTATCAAAATTACTCGCTTCAAAATTCTTACCCCCAATGTAAGCAATTATTTCGCCTGATTTCGGATTTATAGATATTAGTGACGCTTCAGCATCTGGAATTTGATCTAAGGTATAAAAACCCTCATTTATTTTCAAATAAACAAAGTCTCCAAAGTTTAATATATCATTAAAATTTTTTGGTTTTGAGTCAAATTCATTTATAGATATTCTTTTTCTTGCCCACTCATATTCATTTGACCAATTCACTTTAATAATCTCAAAATTATTATTAATCGCTAAAAACTCATTTTCTTTGACATCAATTACGATTGCTTTGATATGGGAATTATAAAATGGATATAAATCAAAAATTGAAAGTATTCTATTCGAAATTAAACTTGAGTCATATTCAATATTATTTATGTACTCACTATTGAAGAGAAAGCCCAAATCAAGCAAAGATAATGATTTAATCTCTTGTTCATCAAATATATCAGAATAGTTATTAGGTTCTTTCCAGCCATGTCTTTTGTCATATGCATATAATTGATCTATGAGACTACTTTTTGCCTTATTTTGTGATTTTGAATCTAACGTTGTATAAACAGACCACCCTTCTGAATATGCCTTAAGTCCATATCTGCTTATTACCTCTTGCCTTGCTAGTTCAGCAAGGTGACCTCCATCAACGTCATATATATTTATATTTTTGACTATCTTGATTTCTTCTGAAATCGCTTGAGCGTATTGTTCTTCATCGATATAGTTTAATAAAAGCATTCTGGATAATATCCAGTTTCTTCTTTGCTTTGTTCTTCTTGGATTTTTAACTGGATTTACTCTTGATGGAAGTTGAGCCATAGAAGCTATCGTTGCAGACTCCGCTATAGTTAATTCATTCAATTCTTTATTAAAATATGTATTAGATGCGGCCTTGATACCATATGACCTATTACCCAAAAAGATTCTGTTTACATATAATTCAAAAATTTCTTCTTTTGTAGCGTTTCCCTCTAACTCTAGTGCAAGAAAAATTTCTTTAATCTTTCTTGTTATTGTCTGTTCTCTTGTTAGTAGATAACCTCTTACAACCTGCATTGTTATCGTTCCACCACCGCCCTGACAACCAGATGAGCTCAAACATCTTATGAAAGATCTTACTAATCCTGAATAACTAATTCCTTGATGATTAAAAAAGTTGTCGTCTTCTGCAGCAAGAAAAGCATTTTTAATATCTTTAGGAATATCGTCATAATCAATTGATCTTCTTTTTATTTCACCAAATTCTCCAATCAATACTCCATCTTGAGTAAACACCTTAAGAGGCATTTGTAATTGTGACTCATCAACATATTTAATTTCAGGTAAATTTGGTTTATATACAAAATAAGTAGCTAACAAGACAATTATTGAAGTTAAAGATATAAAAACTCCAAAATAAAATCCAAAATCGATTAACTTACGCATAACATATTTTAAAGGGTAATTTTCACAGAATACATCATTTAAAATTTAAAAAGTGAATTTATTGTATGAGATGTTAAAATCTCGGCTTAAATTTAAAACTATGAATATTTTTATTATAGGTCCAATGGGTTCTGGTAAATCAACAGTAGGAAAAATTTTGTCTGACGAATTGTTTTTAAATTTTTTTGATACTGATGAAGAAATAGAATTAAGGACTGGCGCTTCTATAGATTGGATTTTTGATCTAGAGGGTGAGGAAGGCTTTAGAAAAAGAGAAAGCGATATTCTTTTAGAAATGGTTCAAAAAAATTCTATTGTCCTTTCAACTGGTGGAGGAATAATTTTATCAGACAATAATAGAGAGCTTTTGTCTTCAAGAGGAACTGTATTTTTTTTATCAACTCCAATTTACATTCAAGTTGAAAGAACTTCTAAAGACAAAGATAGACCTCTTCTAAAAAAAGGAGATCCAACAAAAATTCTTACAAAACTTCATAAAGAAAGAGAAGGTTTGTATCAGAGCGTTGCGGATTACGTGGTAGATACTGAGAATAAATCAAGTCAGGAAGTTGCTTCCGAAATAGTTAATTTGGTCAAGGCATAAAC
>LULK01001810.1_pt1 | contig 17530 bp, 30 predicted proteins | sample 728181 | NCBI WGS metagenome assembly LULK01 (sample SAMN03860291, study PRJNA289734) | marine metagenome | biome: seawater column; feature: ocean; material: water; isolation source: Red Sea water column Station 169 - depth 10m | place: Saudi Arabia: Red Sea | collected 2011-10-15 | depth 10 m | reverse complement strand
TTGCTACCCGCTATTTCAAATGAAATATCAAAGGCTGAAAAAAAAGATACTAAACCATTTAAAAAGCTTCCAGGAATAAATGACGTAGATAAGATAATAGAGATAAGCCAAAGCCCCATAGGCCGGACACCTAGATCGAATCCGGCTACATATACAGGTCTTTTCACTCCTTTGAGAGAACTTTTTGCAGGAACGCAAGAAGCAAGATCAAGAGGTTATAAAATAGGCCGATTTAGTTTTAATGTTAAAGGCGGTAGATGTGAAGCTTGTCAGGGAGATGGTGTCATAAAGGTAGAGATGCATTTCCTACCAGATGTCTATGTCAAGTGTGATGTGTGTAATGGACAAAGATATAATAGAGAAACCTTAGATATTAAGTATAAAGGTAAAAATATCTATGAGGTCTTAGATATGACCGTTGAGGATTCTCTAGAGTTCTTTGATTCTATTCCGGCAATCAAAAGAAAATTAGAAACATTAATGGATGTAGGTCTGGGCTATGTAAAATTGGGGCAGCAGGCTACTACACTATCAGGAGGTGAGGCTCAGAGAGTTAAGCTAGCGAAAGAACTCTCAAAAAGCGCCTTGAATCATACGTTATATATTCTTGACGAGCCTACCACGGGGCTTCACATGCATGATGTCCAATTACTATTAAAAGTGCTAAAAAGGCTCAGAGATAATGGAAATACAGTTGTTGTTATTGAACACAACATGGACGTTATAAAAACAAGTGATTGGATTATAGATCTTGGTCCGGAAGGAGGATCAAATGGAGGGGAAATAATTGCAACAGGTTCTCCAGAGGCGCTAGCAAAGATTAAGGCCTCTCACACAGGAAAGCACCTCAAAAAGGAACTCTAAACTTAGGCTGTTTCTTCAGTTAATGACTCTATATCGTCAGAATCTGAAACATCCTCTTTAACAAATTCAATTTGAGCAGCTGGAGCTTTGTCACCTGGTCTAAAGCCTCTTTTTATTACTCTTAAGTAACCTCCCGGTCGATCTTTATAACGCGGGCCAAGCTCACCAAATAGCTTTGCTACTGCTTCTTTAGATTGCAATCTTGAGAAAGCAAGTCTCTGATTGGCAACTGTGTTCTCTTTAGCAAGAGTTACCAACGGTTCTAGAAAACCTCTTATTTCTTTGGCTTTTGCTAAGGTAGTCTTAACAGACTCGTGCTCGATAATAGAAATGGCCAACCCTTTCTTTAGGGAAGCTCTTTGAGCGCTATTTCTATTTAGCTTTCTTCCAGTTTTCCTATGTCTCATTTTTTCTTTTAATTATTTTCTGGTGGCCAGTTGTCTAGAATTAAACCTAACGAAAGACCTCTAGACAAGAGAACTTCTTTAATTTCATTTAAGGATTTCTTTCCTAAGTTTGGAGTTCTCAAAAGATCAGATTCCATTCTGGTAACTAAATCACCTATGTAATGTATATTCTCAGCTTTTAAGCAATTTGCGGACCTAACTGTGAGTTCTAGTTCGTCTACAGGTCTTAACATGATTGGATCTATCTTTGCTTCCTCTTTTTCTTCAATAACCTCTTCTAATCTTCCAAGTTCAGCAAAAGCGGATAGTTGATGTTGAAGAATGGTTGCCGATATTCTTAAAATCTCTTCAGCTTCTAAAGTTCCATCTGTATCAATATCTACTGTAAGTCTATCTAAATTAGTTCTTTGCTCAACCCTGGCATTATCTACCTGGTATGTCACTCTTTTGATAGGTGAGTAAGTTGCATCTAATCTTAGAAGTCCAGTCTCTTGGCCTTCGTCTTCGTCAAGAGGTCTAACAGGTACAAAGCCTCTGCCTCTTGTTACTTTCATTGTCATATTTATAGAGCCTTCTTCATTTAAAGTAGCAATATGATGATCTGGATTGATAACTTCTACTCCTGTTGAAAGCTCTATATCGGCCGCAGTTACGACTCCACTTCCGGACTTTGATATAGTAAGTTCAGCATCTTCTACTTCAGTTAGTCTCACTGACAGCTCTTTCAGGTTTAATAAGATATCTATCACATCTTCTTGCACACCCTCTATAGTGCTATATTCATGAAGCACACCATCAATTTTAACCTCTGATACAGCCGTACCAGGCATAGAGGATAATATAATTCTTCTAAGAGCATTCCCTAAAGTATGTCCAAAACCTTGTTCAAGAGGTTCAAGTACTATCTTAGATCTTGTAGGACCTGATTCTTCAACTACTATTTCAGTTGGTGTTAAAAAATCTTTAATAATATCGTACTTCTCTATTTTTGGCAATCTCTATGGCCTGTTGGACTCTAGTTTGGCCTTTTGCACGCTCTGTAAGTGAAATCACATCACCCGGTGCAATCATATAACTAGGTATGTTCACCTTTTTATCATTGACCAAGATTGCTTTGTGACTTACGAGTTGTCTTGCCTCAGATCTGGTAGAAGCAAATCCCATACGATAGACTACATTATCCAATCTGCTTTCAAGGATTTGTAGTAGATTATCACCTGTGACTCCTTTCATTCTAGCTGCATGCTTATAGTAAGTCTTGAATTGTTTTTCCATTACACCGTATATCCTTCGAACTTTCTGTTTCTCTCGAAGTTGAACTCCGTAGTCTGAAATCCTTGGGCGTCTAGTTCTTCCATGCTGACCAGGTACAGTCTCAGATTTACATTTTGAATCATGAGATCTTATACCGCTCTTTAAAAGGAGATCTCTCCCCTCTCTTCTTGATAACTTACATTTAGGTCCTATATATCTTGCCATTAGACTCGCCTCCTTTTGGGTGGTCTGCAACCATTGTGTGGTATGGGAGTAACATCAGTTATCTTGGTTATCTTGAATCCCTTTGAGTTTAAACCTCGTATAGCAGACTCTCTACCTGAACCAGGACCTCTAACTTGTATTTCTAGGCTCTCAATACCAACCATTTTTACTTTATCTCCAACTGCTTCCGCGGCTCGTTGAGCAGCAAAAGGAGTGCTTTTTCTGGAACCCCTAAACCCTTGAGCGCCTGAACTGGACTGAGCAATTGCATTACCTTGTTTATCTGTAATACTAATTAGAGTATTGTTAAAAGAGGCATGGATGTGCGCAATACCTTCACTTATTCTTTTTTTTGTTGTCTTTTTTGTTGCCATATTTTTATCTTCTTATTGGACGTTTAGGTCCTTTTCTTGTCCTTGCATTATTTTTTGTTTTTTGACCTCTTACAGGAAGATGCCTTCTATGTCTGATACCTCTATTTGTACCTAAATCTTGTAATCTTTTAATATTAGTTGCTACTTCTCTTCTTAGATCCCCTTCAACTACAAATTTTCCTACTTCAGCTCTTATAAGCTCTAATTGTTCTTCAGATAAATCCGAGATCTTAGTGGATGGGTCTATACCTATGACGCCACAAATATCTTGTGCCCTAGTTTTACCTATTCCATAAACATAAGTTAATGAAATCTCCGCATGTTTATTATCTGGAATATTTACACCTGCTACACGAGCCATTACTTTCTCCTTTAACCTTGCCTTTGTTTATGCCTAGGTTCTGTTGAACAAATAACAAAAAGTGTTCCTTTTCTTTTCACAATTTTGCAATCTCTGCATATCTTTTTAACCGAAGCTCTTACTTTCATTTTTTACCTACCACCTAAGGGATTTCCACCATATCCTTTTAAATTTGCCTTCTTGAGAAGTGATTCATATTGATGCGACATAAGATGTGATTGAACTTGAGCCATAAAATCCATTACAACGACTACAGCAATTAGTAGCGATGTACCTCCTAAATAAAAAGGTACATTTGCAGAAACTATTAAGAACTGAGGCATAAGACATACCAAAATTAAGTAGCCCGAACCCCAGACAGTAAGTCGAGTCATAACACCATCAATATAATCGGCTGTTTGATCTCCTGGTCTTATTCCAGGCATATAAGCTCCAGAGCGCCTTAAGTTCTCTGAAATTTCTTTTGGATCAAACTGGAGAGCAGTGTAGAAAAAATACAAAGGTTGTCCGGGGCCTAGAGCCAGTGCAATTTCTTGCAACCACTCAAACCCTTCCCCTTGACCAAACCAAGTAGATGCAGATGCAGGGAAGAGAAGCAAACTGCTTGCAAAAATAGCGGGTATAACTCCTGCTTGATTAATTTTCATGGGCAAATAAGATGCTTGCCCTTGGACCATTTTTCTTCCTTGCTGTCGTTTGGCATAATTGACAGTAATTCTTCTTTGTCCTCTTTCTATCCAGACAATAAAGGCAATAGCTGCAATAGCCACTAAAGCAATTGAAAGAAGCATAATTAAATTTATATCGCCTTGCCTTGCACCTTCAAATGCTTGTCCTACAGCTCTTGGAAGACCTGCAACGATACTTGAAAATATTATGATAGAAATTCCATTACCTATTCCTTTTTCAGTTACTAGTTCACCAAGCCACATTAAAAAGACAGTCCCTGAAACTAAAGATGTTACTGCTATGATTTGGAACATTAAGCCTGGCTCTAATGCCAGCCCTTGATTCTGTAAACCTAGTGCCAAGCCGCTTGCTTGTATTAGTGCCAAGAAAACAGTTCCATATCTGACATAGGATGTTCTTAATCTTCTTCCCTCTTCACCTTCTTCTCTGAATCTTTTTTTCAATGAAGGTGTAGTACCTTCAAGTAAACTCATGATTATTGAAGCAGTAATGTAAGGCATTATATTTAATGCCATGATGCTCATTCTTTCTAAAGCACCTCCTGAGAACATATTGAATAGATCTAATAGAGTTCCTTGATTTTGCTGGAAAATGTTAGCTAACTTATCAGGATCTATACCTGGGATAGGAATATGAGTCCCAATTCTATAAATGATTATAGCCATAAAAACAAAACGAAGTCTTTTCCACAACTCGGAAAGACCTTTATTTTGTCCTATAGCTGAAGGATTAACTGACATATTAAACCTCTACAGAGCCTCCTGCTTCTTCAATTAATTTCTTAACTGAAGCTGTAGCATGTATACCCTTAAGATTCATCTTTGTGGACGAATCGGTGTCCAGAAATACTTTTACTTTTTTGGTTGAATTTCTTATTAAGTCTGCCTCGATTAAGGTTTCTATACTTACTTCCAATATGCCAGAAGAAACTAAAGTACTTAAACGAAGTTGCTCGGTATTTCTATTCTTTCTAGATGTAAAACCAAACTTAGGAACCCTTTTTTGAAGCGGCATTTGACCACCTTCAAAGCCAATTCTCACTCTTCGACCTGAACGAGATTTGAGTCCCTTGTGACCCTTACCACTTGTTTTACCAAAACCACTTCCGAGACCTCTACCAATACGTTTTCTATCCTTTACTCTTTTCGGATTGGGTTTTAATTCATTGAGTTTCATTTCTCTACCTTTAATTAACTTCTAGTAAATGAATAGCTTTATTGATCATTCCTCTATTTTCAGGAGTATCTTGGACAGACACAACTTGCCCTAATTTAGACAAACCTAACCCCCTAACAGATTGTTTCTGATAATCTTTAGACCCTATAAGGCTTTTTTTAAGCTTAACTGTAATATCTTTATCAGCCATTTCTAACCTCTACCTAATCTTTTTGCAACTCTTGCAGGAGATTCCATCTCCCTTAAAGCCTTAAGCGTTGCTCTTACAACATTAACGGGAGTAGTAGAGCCATAACACTTTGCCAAGACATCTTTTACACCTGCTAATTCAAGAACAGCTCTCATTGCACCACCAGCTATAATTCCTGTCCCAGGGGCAGCAGGCTTCATATAAACAACGGAGGCACCAAATTTAGTTTTTATTGGATACTGGATAGTGTCACCTTTCAACTCAATACTGACCATATTTCTTCTAGCGTGGTCTAAGGCTTTCTGAATAGCTATAGGTACTTCTCTTGCCTTTCCTCTCCCAAACCCTATTTTTCCATTTCCATCACCAACAACCGTTACTGCAGTAAATCCAAAAATTCGACCTCCTTTGACAACCTTAGCCACTCTATTTACTTGGACTAATTTTTCTTCTAAAACTTCTGAGCCAAGATTTTCTGTTACGGCAGTATTTTCCATATTCTTTCCTAAAATGAGAGACCAGCTTCGCGAGCCGATTCAGCTAGAGCTTTAACACGACCATGATATTTATAACCTGATCTATCAAAAGCTACTTTGTTAACACCTTTTTCTAATGCCCTTTCTGCGATTAATTTACCTACTTTTGTGGCAGCTTCTATGTTCCCATTATTTCCGGCTTTCATAGAAGCTTCAGTTGTAGAAGCGCTGACAATTACCTGTGATCCGTCAAAATTAAAGATTTGAGCATAAATATGCGAATTAGATCTAAAAATAGTTAGCCTATTATTTTCAGAGAGTTCAATTTTAGATCTGCTCTTTTTGGCTCTTTTGAGCCTTTTTATATTCTTTATAGCCATCTTTTATTATGCTTTCTTAGATTCTTTTCTTATTATTCTTTCATCGGAATACTTAACACCTTTACCTTTGTATGGTTCTGGTGGTCTGTAATCTCTAATCTCTGCAGCAACCTGTCCAACAAGTTGTTTATCCATAGATTTGAGAATAATTTCTGTATTACTTGGGAGTTCTGCGGTCACTCCTTCCGGCAAGTCATGTTTTATTGGATGAGAGAAACCTAAGCTCAAATTTATAGAATTGCCTTCAAGAGCCGCTCTGTAACCTACTCCATTTATTTCTAATTTTTTTTCAAACCCTTTATCCACTCCTTCCATACAGTTAGCAGTTAAGGCCCTCATCGTTCCAGTAATAGCAAGAGATTCTTTTGTCTCCTTATTAGGACTAAAACTAATACTACCTTCATCTTTATTGATATCCACATCTTCATGAATTTCTAAAGATAAATTTCCTAATTTTCCTGTAAAAGTAATTACACCTTGATTATTTTCAAGAGTAACTCCTTCAGGTATTTCTAGAGCTTTTAAGGATGTTCTGGCCATAATTTTATATTTTTTAAAAAACTGAACAAATTAATTCCCCACCAACCTTTTCTTCTCGAGCTTGTTGATCGGTCATTAGTCCTTTATTTGTTGAAACAATTGCTATTCCGAGACCGCCATTTATCTCAGGTAGATCTTTATAATTGGAATATTGTCTTAATCCCGGTTTACTTATCCTTTTCAGCTGCTTTATGACAGGAGCGCCTTCAAAGTATTTAAGCTTAATCTCTATTTCTGGTTTAGAACCTTCAGAAGTAGAATAAGAATGGATATATCCTTCTTGTTTAAGCATTGATAAAAGTGCAATCTTCTTAGAAGAGGATGGGACTTTCACAAACTCTTTATTCCTAGCTTGTGCATTATTTATGCTTGAGAATAGGTTTGCGATTGGATCTTGTATACTCATCTTTTTACCAACTTGATTTAACTAATCCTGGAATATCTCCTTTCATAGCCAGTTCTCTTAATTTATTACGTGCAAGGCCAAACTTTCTATACACAGCATGTGGTCTCCCTGTAATAGCACATCTTCTTTGCATTCTTACAGGGCTTGCGTCCCTAGGCAGTTTTTGGAGTTTTATCTGCGCTACATCTTTCTCTTCTTGAGAAAACTTTGGGCTACGAATAATTTCTTTCAACTCTGCTCTTTTTGCAGCATACCTAAGAACTGTTTTTCTTCTTCTTTCTTCTCTTGCTTTCATTGATGCTTTAGCCATAACTTATCCTTTAACTTTTAAAAGGGAACTTCATTGCTCTAAGAAGAGCCTCACCCGACTCATCATCTATTGCTGAAGTGGATATGCATATATCCATTCCTCTAATTTTGTCTACTTTGTCATAATCTATCTCCGGGAAGATAATGTGTTCTTTGATTCCCATAGAATAATTTCCTCTTCCATCGAAAGATTTTGTTTCTAAACCTCTGAAATCTCTTTCTCTAGGAATTGCGATTCCAATCAGCCTATCCAAAAATTCATACATTCTGTCACCCCTTAAAGTGACCTTGCAACCGATAGGCATCCCATCTCTAATTTTGAAATTAGCTACAGATTTTCTAGCTTTCGTTACTAATGGTTTCTGACCAGCGATTAGGGTCATGTCTTCAACTGCCCGTTCTAAAAGTTTTTTGTCATTCATAGCCTCACCGACACCCATATTGAGCGTTACTTTTGTAACTTTTGGCACAGCCATTATTGATTCAAGCCCTAATTTACCTTTGAGTTCAGAAACCACATTGGTTTTATAATGTTCTTTTAATGGCATCATAGTTATATCTCCTTACCTGAAGATTTATAAACTCTTTTTTTTGAACCATCTTCTTGAGATTGGATAAGTACCTTGTCAGCTTTTTTTGTTGACGGATTGAAAATAGATATATTAGACATATCTATTGAGGATTCCTTTTCAACAACACCACCGGCAATGCCTGCATTGGGATTTGGCTTAGTATGTCTTTTAACCATTTGGACACCAGAAACAAAGCATCTTCCGTTAGTGAGTATCTTTGTCACTGAGCCCTGTTTACCTTTGTCCTTGCCAGCTATGACAATAACTTGATCACCTGTCTTTATCTTATTCATAACTATAAAACCTCAGGAGCTAATGAAACTATTCTCATGAATTCTTCACTTCGTAGTTCCCTAGATACAGGTCCAAAGACCCTCGTTCCTATTGGTTGTTTTTGGGCATTAATTAATACTGCTGCATTATCATCAAACCTAATTGCGGATCCATCTGATCTACGAAGTTTATTTTTAGTTCTTACGATTACGGCATCTACAACTTCACCTTTTTTCACTCTTCCAGTAGGTATTGCTTCTTTGATAGTAACTTTTATAACATCGCCGACCTTAGCAAATTTCTTCTTTGATCCGCCAAGAACTCTTATACACATGAGCTTCCTGGCGCCACTGTTATCCGCGACTTCTAAATAGCTTTGCTCTTGTATCATTTTTAAATTATATCTCTTGTGATTTCTCTTCTACTTTCAATAAATTCCAAGATTTTGTCTTGGATATTGGCCTACACTCTTGAATAGTGACAAGGTCCCCAGTATTGCAGATATTGTCTTGATCGTGTGCCTGTAACTTTGAAGATCTGCGCATAATCTTTTTATATAAAGGGTGCCTGACCTTTCTTTCAACAAGTACAGTTATGCTCTTGTCTCTAGAGGAGCTTATCACTCTACCTGTTTCTGTTCTTGTTCTTTTATCCGTCATTATTTTCTTGTGCTTCTTGTTCTTTATTTAGAGTCTTCAGTTGAGCAATTGATCTTCTTACCGATGCATGTTTAATTTTAAGCTCTAATAATTCTTTTCTAAGCTTTCCTTCTTCATCAAGCACATCACTTGGTTTACTTCTTAATCTATCTAATAAGCTCTCCTTTGCCATTAGACTCTCCTGATAAAAGTTGTTGAAATTGGCATTTTTGCAGAGGCTAATGCAAATGCTTCTTTAGCAAGCTCTTCATCAACACCCTCCATTTCATATAAAATTTTTCCTGGTTTTATAGGACACACCCAGTACTCAACATTTCCTTTGCCTTTACCTTGTCTAACTTCTAGAGGTTTTTTAGTTATAGGCTTATCAGGAAAAACTCTTATCCAAATTTTTGCACCTCTCTTAACATGACGAGTCATTGCTCTTCTGGCAGCCTCTATCTGTCTAGAGGTTAACTGTCCTCTTTCAGTTGCTTTTAATCCAAAGGTACCGAAGCTAAGGGTAGCACCTCTCTGAGCATTCCCTGTATTTCTACCCTTTTGCTGTTTTCTATATTTTGTTCTTTTAGGTTGAAACATTAATATTACCTTTTAGTCAGAATCTTTATTGGAGTTATCTAGTACCTCTCCTCTAAAAACCCATGCTTTAACACCAATTACACCATAAGTTGTGTTTGCTTCAGCTAAACCATAATCTACGTCAGCTCTCAGTGTATGTAGAGGTACTCTTCCTTCTTTCTGTACCTCAGCCCTAGCTATTTCAGCGCCACCAAGTCTTCCTGCAACTCTTATCTTGACACCCTGTGCTCCTTGTCTCATTGCATTTTGGACAGCTCTTTTCATTGCTCTTCTGAACATTACTCGTCTTTCAAGTTGCTGTGCAACACTTTCAGCTAAAAGTTTAGCATCAAGATCTGGTTTCCTAATTTCTTGAATACTGAGAGTTACAGGTATACCCATCCTGTTAGTTATGTCTTCTCTCATTTTATCTATATCTTCACCTTTTTTTCCTATCACTATTCCTGGTCTTGCAGTGTGAATAAGAACTCTTGCATTATCAGCTGTTCTCTCAATATCTATTCTACTCACGGAGGCATGAGAAAGTTTTTTAGTTAGATGCTCTCTTACTTCAATATCTTTAAGTAGATTTTGAGTATATTGAGATTTCTCTGCATACCAATTAGAAGTATGTTTAGTTGTTATTCCTAACCTAAAACCTATTGGATGTACCTTCTGTCCCATTATTTTACTTTTTCCTCTAATGTAAGTGCTATGTTGCAGCTTCTTTTAAAAAATCTATCAGCTCGTCCTCTTGCTCTGGCTCTTACCCTTTTCATGGTAAAGCTCTCATCTACAGCAATAGTTGAAACAAACAATGAATCAATATCCAGTCCTTGATTATGCTCTGCATTAGCTATTGCTGATTCAAGAATTTTTTTGATTATATGAGCAGACTTTTGAGGAGCAAACGAGAGAATACCAAGAGCTTCCTCAATATGTTTTCCTCTAATTTGGTTAGCTACCAGTCTTGCCTTTTGGCTAGAGACTCTTGCACTTCTTAGTTTTGCTGATGCTTGGTTCATTATTACTTTCTATCTCCAGAGTGCATTTTGAATGTTCTTGTTAAGACAAATTCACCAAGTTTATGACCAACCATATCCTCTTGTATGAAAATAGGAACATGTTGTCTGCCGTTGTGCACAGCAATATTTAACCCAACCATGTCTGGCGTTATCATTGATCTACGAGACCAAGTTTTGATGGGCTTTTTATCATTAGTTGACACAGCTTGATCTACTTTCTTAAGCAGATGTAAATCAACAAACGGTCCTTTTTTCAATGATCTTGGCATAACTCTAGTTTCTTCTTCTTACAATCATTCGATTGCTTGATTTATTTTTCTTGCGTGTTTTGAATCCCTTTGTAGGTACACCCCATGGAGTAACCGGATGTCTGCCTCCCGAAGTCTTACCTTCTCCACCACCGTGGGGATGATCAACTGGGTTCATAGCCACACCTCTGACTGTAGGACGAATTCCTAACCATCTTTTTGCACCTGCTTTGCCTACTGAACGAAGTGAATGTTCTGAGTTAGATACACTACCTATGGTAGCTCTACATTCAGATAAAACTCTTCTAACTTCACCGCTTCTGAGCCTTAAAGTGACATATCTTCCCTCTATAGCCAATATCTGTGCAGATGTGCCAGCACTTCTTGCCATCTGCGCACCTTTTCCAGGAAATAACTCAATGCCATGAACTACAGTACCAAGAGGCATATCTTTGAGTGACATACAATTTCCTGCAGAAATTGGAGAATCTTTACCGGATAGGAGCGTGTCACCAACTTTTAATCCATCAGGAGAGATTATGTAAGTTCTTTCTCCGTCTGCATAAAGTAATAGTGCAATGTTTGCAGATCTATTGGGATCATATTCGATTGTTTCTACTTTGGCAGGTATACCATCTTTTAATCTCTTGAAATCAATAATTCTGTAATGTTTTTTATGCCCACCCCCGCGGTGTCTTGTAGTTATTCTGCCTTGATTATTTCGGCCGGATTTTTGTTTTTTCTTTTCTAAAAGAGGGGCATAAGGATTACCTTTATGCAGGTCATCTCTCGAAACCCAAGATCTAAATCTTCTTCCGGGAGAAGTAGGTTTGGATTTTTTAATTTGAGTAGCCATTATTCTGAAGTTACCTCTATTGATTGTCCGTCAGCTAATCTGACATAAGCTTTTTTCCAGTCAGACTTCTTTCTAATTCTGTATCTAGACCTTTTGGTTTTTCCTTTAACTTTAATAATGTTCACATCTTCAACGCTGACGGAAAAATAACCTTCTACAGCCTTTTTTACTTGTAGTTTGGTTGCATTTACATCAACTTTAAAAGCATATTGATTTGATTCACCCATTAAAGAGGAAACCTTTTCTGTTAAGTAAGGTGACTTAATGACTGAGTAGAGTTCTGTTTTCATTATGAAAGCACCTCTGTTAATTTTTCCAATGTTGCTGATGTTACAATCACCTTTTCAGCTTGAATCAGAGCTGATGGATCTATGGAACTGATAGTTTGAACTTTGCATTGAGATAGATTTTTTGAAGCTTTATTCAGATTATCATTACTACTGGATAGCACAATTAGAGCTGTGTTCAAACCTAAATCTGCAAGTATAGTCTTAACTTGAGAGGATTTTACTGGCTCATCTATTCTTAGGTCATTGACCGCCACAAGCCTATTCTCTTCGGCAAGCTTAGACCAAATTGATCTCATTGCAGACCTATACATTTTTTTGTTTATCTTTTTAGGCTTGATGTCACTATAGGTGTGGGCAAATGTCATACCACCGCCTCTCCAAATTGGAGATCTTATTGTTCCAGCTCTTGCCCTTCCAGTTCCCTTTTGCTTCCAGGGCTTTTTACCTCCTCCTCTAACTGCCGATCTATTCTTTTGTCCTTTTGTTCTTTGGTGACTGTTATGGATATAAGTAGTTACTAGTTGATGAACAAGATCCTGATTAAATTCTTGATTGAATACACTGTCAGCCAGAGAAACTTTAGAGTCTCCGGAACCATTCTGATTTAGTACTTCTAGTTCCATATTATTTAACTGCAGGTTTGAGGATTACGTTGGAACCTGTGGGACCCGGTATAGCTCCTTTGATGAGTACATCTCCCATGTGGCCGGACATTTTTTTTCCTTTCCATACTTTACCTGGAGTTTGGCACTGTCCGATTGAACCAGGTGCCCTATGAGAAATTGAATTTCCATGTGTAGCATCTTGCATTTTGAAATTCCATCTTTTGACGGTTCCAGCAAAACCTTTACCTTTAGATTTACCCTGAACATCTATCTTTTGACCTTCTTCGAACATATCAATATTCAGCTGACTTCCAATTTTCAAATCCTCAAGATCTTTAACATTTACTTTAAATTCCCAAAGTCCGTCCCCGGGATTTACTGCTCCCTTTTTGTAATGACCCGATAGAGGTTTAGAGACATGCTTGTCTTTCTTTTGGCCTGTTGTGACTTGGATAGAGGAATAACCATCAATTTCTTCAGATTTTATTTGAGTAATGATATTTGGATTGACACTTACTACACTCACAGCAAAGGCATCGCCTTCAGGTGTAAAGAGCCTTGTCATGCCTTGTTTTTTGCCTACTAATCCAATACTCATTTTACTTGTTCTCGTCTAGACTAATTTGTACAACAACTCCAGCAGATAGCTCTAATTTTGTTAAAGCATCTAATGTTTTTTCTGAAGGTTCTAGGATATCTAGCGTTCTTTTGTGTGTTCTTATTTCGTACTGGTCTCTGGCGTCTTTGTCTTTATGCGGGGATATTAGGATTGTAGTCTTATGTTTCTTTACTGGCATCGGTATAGGACCTTTAACCTTTGCTCCAGTGCGTTTGACCGTTTCAACTATCTCTTTAGCAGAACGATCAATTAGCTTATGATCAAAAGCTTTTAGCCTAATTCTAATGCTTTGATTTTGCATATTTTTCTTTCCAAACTCTAATACACAGAGCGTAAAAAAACCCCCCTACAGTGTAGGTTGGTTTATTAAATAAATTCGCCTTAATCCCAGAATTTTCCAGGTTTAAAGCCCCTCCAACAAAACGAGCGTGAATTCTAGTTTTGTGGCCCCCTTGTGTCAACAAAAATGTGCAAAAAACCTTTATTGAAAAGGGTTTTCTCGTTTTTGGATGAGTTAACTATTCGTTTTTGTTAATAATTGCCTCTGCTACATTCGAGGGCACTTCAGAGTACTTTAAAGGTTCCATGGTGAACGTTGCTCTTCCTTGAGAAGCGGACCTTATGTCTGTTGCATAACCAAACATTTCCGCAAGAGGAACATCACCAGAAACGATCTTTCCGGAAGGTCCATCTTCCATTCCATGAATTACTCCTCTTCTTCGGCTTAAATCCCCAACAATATCGCCCATATATTCTTCTGGTGTTACAACTTCGATACTCATAATGGGTTCTAGAATAACGGGATCAGCCTTTTGAGCTCCTTCCTTCAAAGCCATTGAACCTGCAACTTTAAATGCGACTTCACTTGAATCTACATCATGAAAAGAACCGTCATATAGAGATATTTTTACATTTACAAGTGGGTATCCTGCTATAACTCCAGCTTCCATTTGTTCCTTACAACCTTTATCAACAGCCGGAATGAATTCCCTAGGTATTGCTCCACCCACTATTTCATTCACAAATTCGTAATTTTCATCGGAATCTTCATCGGGTATTAAAGGTTCTATCCTGAGATATACATGTCCATATTGACCTCTACCACCAGACTGCCTGACGAACTTCGACTCTTGTTCAACTTGCTTTTTGATTGTTTCGCGATAGGCAACCTGAGGTTTACCCATATTTGCCTCTACATTGAATTCTCTTCTCATACGATCAACTAAAACATCCAGATGAAGCTCTCCCATTCCGGATATTATTGTTTGACCTGACTCTTCATCTGTCCTTAACCTAAAGGAAGGATCTTCCTGAGCTAATCTGCCTAGAGCTATTCCCATTTTTTCCTGATCTTCCTTAGTCTTTGGCTCAACAGCAACAGAAATTACCGGCTCAGGAAAATTCATGGACTCTAAGGTTATTTTATTTTTTTCATCACAAAGAGTTTCACCAGTTATTGCTTCTTTTAAACCAATTACAGCACATATATCCCCCGCCCTGGCTTCAGATATCTCGTCTCTTTTGTTAGAGTGCATTTGTAGCATTCGACCAATTCTCTCTTTCTTGCCTTTAATAGGTAAAAAGACTGAATCTCCTGTATTGAGAACTCCAGAGTAAACCCTAACAAAGGTTAAAGACCCCACGAAAGGATCAGTAGCAATCTTAAATGCAATACCTGCAAAAGGAGCTTCATCATCTGCCTCTCTACTTCCTTCTTCTTCGCTCTCTAAAACTCCAGAAACCGCCTTGACTTCGTTAGGGGCAGGAAGGAAATCAACAACAGCATCGAGCATTGTTTGAACTCCCTTATTCTTAAATGCAGAACCACAAAGACAAGGGACAATTTCATTAGCTAATGTTCTGATCCTCAGTCCCTCCTTTATATCATCTTGAGATAGTTCTCCTTCCTCAAGATACTTGTCCATAAGCTCTTCATTCGCTTCAGCAGCCGATTCAATCATTGTTTCTCTCCACTCTTCTGAGATAGAAACTAGATCTTCTGGTATATCTTCTTCTGTGAAAGTTGTCCCCATATCATCACCATTCCAGTAGATGGCTTTCATCTTTACAAGATCAACGACACCCTTGAATTCGTCTTCAGCTCCTATTGCAAGTTGAATAGGTATAGCATTTGCTCCTAAACGTTTCTTCATTTGATCTATAACTTTAAGGAAATCAGCACCTGCACGGTCCATCTTGTTAATAAAGGCTATTCTGGGAACCTCATATCTATTAGCCTGTCTCCACACAGTTTCTGATTGTGGCTCAACTCCAGAACTACCACAGAAAACTACGACAGCTCCATCCAAAACTCTTAACGATCGTTCAACTTCAATAGTGAAATCAACGTGACCAGGAGTATCAATTATATTTAATCTGTGTTGCTTGAACTGTTTCGCCGTACCTTCCCAAAAGCAAGTTGTAGCGGCAGAGGTAATTGTAATTCCTCTCTCTTGCTCTTGTTCCATCCAATCCATCACAGCAGCTCCGTCATGAACTTCGCCTATTTTGTGAGATATGCCTGTATAAAAAAGAACTCTTTCAGTTGTAGTAGTTTTACCTGCATCAACATGAGCGCATATACCAATATTTCTATACAGTTCTAACGGTGTAGTTCTGGCCATAATTTTCTTAAGTTGTAATTAAAATCTAAAGTGTGAGAATGCTCTGTTTGCTTCAGCCATTCTGTGGGTATCTTCTTTCTTTTTCACTGCCTCACCACGACCCTCGCAGGCATCAAGTAGTTCATTGGCTAATCTTAAAGTCATATTTTTTTCAGACCTTGACCTGGCGTAAGTTGCTATCCATCGCATAGCTAGTGCACTTCTTCGTGCAGGTCTTACTTCCATGGGTATTTGATATGTAGCGCCGCCTACTCTTCTTGCTTTAACCTCGACCATAGGACCAACCTCCTCTAAAGCTTTCTCAAAAACCTCTACAGGTTCTTTGTCTGATTTCTTCGATATCTCATCAAATGCTCCATAGATAATTTTTTCAGCAACAGACTTTTTTCCATCTGTCATGATTTGATTCATGAATTTGGCAACTTTCAAATTACCAAACTTAGGGTCAGGTAAAATTTTTCTTTTGGGTGCTGCTTTTCTTCTAGACATGTCTACTTAGGTTTCTTTGCACCGTACTTAGAACGGCGTTGTTTTCTATCATCCACACCAGCAGTATCTAAAGTCCCTCTAACTGTGTGGTATCGAACTCCTGGAAGATCTTTAACTCTCCCTCCTCTAATAAGCACAACAGAGTGTTCTTGAAGGTTATGTCCTTCTCCGCCTATGTAGGATATTACTTCGAAACCCGAAGTTAACCTTACCTTACAAACTTTTCTTAAAGCAGAATTAGGTTTTTTAGGAGTTGTTGTGTAAACCCTAGTGCAGACCCCTCTTCTTTGAGGAGAACCTTTTAAAGCAGGTACGTCTGTTTTAGAGAGTTTTCTCTTACGGGGTTTTCTAACTAATTGATTAACTGTTGCCATAATTATTTTTCTAAAGGTCGCGAATTGTAAAGAGAGGCATGTTCCACGTCAACGAATTACTCAGCCTCTTTAAGAGCATCGCTTAGCGCTTTCTCAAGATCTATCTCAAATTCTTCTTCAACATTTTCCACTTCAGAATTCAATTTCGCTAGACCCGAACCAGCAGGAATTAATCTTCCAACAACTACGTTCTCTTTTAGACCTCTTAAATGATCTACTCTTCCCGTAGTAGCTGCTTCTGTTAGAACTCTTGTAGTCTCTTGGAAAGATGCTGCCGAAATAAATGATTCAGTAGCAAGAGAAGCTTTTGTAATTCCAAGAAGAATTCTCTCAAATTTTATTTCAGCTTTTTTTGCCTCTTTTAAAGATAAGTTAATTTCCCTCACTCTAGAAAATTCTGCTTGCTCCCCCAGGATCAATTCAGAATCACCAGGATCTGTTATTACAACTTTTCTAAGCATTTGATTTAGTATCACCTCAATGTGCTTATCGTTGATACTGACGCCTTGAAGTCTATAAACTTCTTGAATACCATCAACAATATATTCTGTAAGCTCCTCTAGACCTCTAAGGGCCAGAATATCATGTGGGCTCATTGCTCCATCAGAAACTATATCTCCCTTTTCAACTCTTTCACCTTCGAAGACATTTATATGCCTTGTTTTAGGTATGAGAGTAGCATTTTC